>JABNAD010000098.1_pt1 | contig 77567 bp, 73 predicted proteins | sample 7240381 | NCBI WGS metagenome assembly JABNAD01 (sample SAMN11332834, study PRJNA596920) | anaerobic digester metagenome | biome: digested sludge; isolation source: digested sewage sludge-derived enrichment culture grown on H2/CO2 | place: Germany: Goettingen
TCGAGAACCAGGAATGGCTGGACAACGTCACCAGCGGTGATTATCAACAGTATTATGAGAAAATGTACGGCGAGTGAAAGGCGACTTGGCGAGGGAGAGCGGGAGATTTGGCGAGTGAGAACTTGCGAAAAACGAACAAAATGTGTATCTTTACATCGCTAAAAGCATTGAGCTTTGGGCTTTGAGCAAAGAGGGAAACTCAAAGCACAGAGAATGCGGTTAACTTTGTCAAAGTTCAGAACTTTGACAAAGGTTGAAACCCAACAACCAACAACCAACAACCAACAACATGCAAGAAAGAAGTCCCGAAATAAAAGAATTTATCCGCCGAAATGCCGCGTTGTTCTGGTATATTCCTGATGATAAGAAGGAAGATATCAGTGATGAAACATTGATGGAGTTTATCTTAAATTACGGCAGCATGGATGATGTTTTACAATTGAAGAAGTTGTGGGGTATGGACTACTTTTCCTCTTTGTTTCTCAACTTGAAAGGACGAAAGAAGCTAAACTACTACCCCGAAATTTATAATCTTTTTCACCTCTATTTCAGCAAGTATGCACAAAGAAATTTTGGACAATAATCAACTATCGCTGCTCGATTTAGTGAAATCATTTAGACGAGAATTTTACTTGGTTGGCGGTACGGCAATTGCTTTGCACATAGGTCATCGGCGCTCCATTGACTTCGATTTGTTTAAAGCAACTCCCTTTCAGACAAAGAAAATATTAGACAAAATACAAAAACAAGAACATAAATACTTAATCACTCGAAATGTCTCAGGTCAACTAAACTTGATTATTAGCGATGTAAAATTCACTTTCTTCGAATATCCCTATATTATTGAGGCAAGCGAAGATTTCGAAAAAAAAATAAAACTTCCCACCCTATTGGATTTGGCAGCAATGAAAGCATTCGCTCTCGGTCGCCGTTCGAAATGGAAGGATTATGTAGATTTATATTTCATTCTCAAAAATCATTTTACATTTAATGAAATAAGCACGCGAGCAGAGGAACTTTTCGACCAACAATTTTCAGGGAAACTTTTTCGCGGACAACTTTCTTACTTTGATGACATCAATTATGAAGAAGAAGTAGAATACCTCATTCCTCATCCACCAACAGAAAACGAAATAAAAGAATTTCTAATCAATACATCCATCAATTTTTAAATACAATGACACCACCCGTTACAGAAAAAAACACCAAAGCACAAATTTTGGAAGCATACGAAAAACTATTGACAAAAGTGCAGGAAAAAGCCAACGACAATCCGCGCGAAGTTCAGCAACGCAAAGAAAACGCCCAAACCGTGAGCACCGCTACGCAAGCATCGGACGATAAGATCCTTGACCAAATAAACAGAGTTAAAAATGAGTTTACATCGGCTATCGAAACGATTGCGGCGGAATTGGTTACCGAACGCAAGAAATTAGAAACCATACAAAACGCCATCGAAATTGAGGAAAAACGGCTGAAAGACTTGTACGGCCTCTCTTCCAACGCCGATGCTTTCTCGGCCCTCTTATTGGCCCAAAAAGAACAGAAAGAACTGTTTGAACAGGAAATGGCGGCGAAGAAAGAACAACTCTCGCTGCAAATTGCAGAAACGCGTGCCCAGTGGGACAAAGAAAAAGCGGCACACGAGGAAAACCTGAAAGCCGAAAAAGAAACCACAGCTAGGCTTCGCAAGCGCGAGGAAGAAGAGTACACATACGCTACCCAGCAAAAGCGCAAACAGGAACAAGACGAATACAATAATAAGAAAGCACGTCAGGACGCCGAATTAAAAGAGCAACGCTCTACCTTTGAAAAAGAGTTTGCCGAACGCGAGAAAAATATATTGGAAAGCGAAAACGAGTTGAAAGCACTTCGCACCGCGTCCGAAGAGTTTCCCGAAAAGTTATCCGCGGCCATTCAACATGCCCAAGCCGAAACCGAAACAAGGCTGACAACCATTCACAAATACGAAAAGGAGTTGCAGGAAAAGGAAACGCAAGGCATACTCAACCTCAAAGAACATCAAATTAAGAGTTTGGAAGCGAAAATAAAAGAGATGGAAACGCAGCTCAAGGAAGCCGGCATCAAAGTAGATAATTCAGAAAAAACGGTGAAAGACATCGCCTTGAAAGCAATTGAAAACGCCGGAAAAACCCAAGTCATCGAACGGGAACGAGGAAAAGAATAAAAAGAGAAAAAATGTTACAACATTGGGCTATTTCAACTAAATCGACTAATTTTGTCCATAATTTCGCAAGTGACGCTATCTGCGTTGCGAAATACCTATTACGTAACATGGGTCTATGACCTTCTAAACAGAGAGCAACTTCTATGCAACGGAAATATACGTTTACTACACTGTTAACCCTCTTTTTTTTGTTCGTCTCCACCGCACTGTTCGCGCAAATGAGCGATCAGCAGGTGATGCAGGAAGTCATGAAATACAACAACCAGGGAATGTCTCAGCAACAGATATTCCTTGAACTGAGCAAGAAAGGCGTTACCGCCACCCAGCTGCAGCGGATCCGGGAACGGTACAACCAGGAAAACACCCCGACGAGCCCGTTAGAATCGAATTACGATGCACAGCAAAACCTGGACAGGGCTTTACCCGATATACAACCTGCGGAAAGAATAAACCCCAACGACACCATCCCTCCCGGAAAGCGTATTTTCGGACAGGATTTTTTCTCCCGGGAAAACCTGACTTTCGCTCCCAACGTGAACATGCCTACCCCTGCGAATTATGTACTGGGGCCGGGCGATGAGGTCATTATCGACGTGTGGGGAGACTCGGAGCTGAACGTACGTTACACCGTTACCCCCGACGGATACATCACTGTGCCGGGGCTGGGGCGGATCCAGCTCAGCGGAATGAACATTGATCAGGCAACCGGCCGTATCCGCAATGAGTTCTCGGGTATCTATTCCGACCTCAATTCGAGTCAACCCCGTACTTTTCTCGCCCTCTCCGTGGGAAATACCCGTACCATAAAAGTCAATGTGATGGGTGAGGTAACCACCCCCGGAACGTATACGCTGACGTCCTTCTCATCGGCTTTCCATGCGCTGTACGCCGCCGGCGGCATAACACCCATCGGAAGTTTGCGCAACATCCGCGTATTCCGGGGAGGCCGGGTGGCAGCCACGGTCGATTTGTACGAATACCTCCTCAAAGGCAACAACATGAACGATATTTCCCTGCAGGACGGGGATATCGTGATGGTTGACCCTTACGTAGGGCTTGCCCAGATCGCCGGGGAAATAAAACGCCCCATGAAATACGAGATGCGCCCCGATGAAACGCTTCAGGATATTCTTGGTTTTGCCGGTGGTTTCACGGGCGAAGCCTATAAGAACAACATCCAGGTAGACCGGAAGGGCGATTACGAAAAAGAAACCTTCACCGTAAATCAAACCGGCTTTGCCTCCTTCACAATACAGGATGGCGATTTCATAACCGTATCCACCATACTCAACCGGTTCTCCAACATGGTGGAAATTACCGGGGCAGTGTATCGTCCGGGACAATATGCTATTGGGAATCAGATCAGGACAGTGAAAGACCTGATAAATATCGCTCAGGGCCCTAAGGGGGATGCTTTTCTCAACCGTGCCTTGTTATACCGCGACAAGGAGGACCTTACGCGTACTGTAGAGTCTATTGACCTGAATGCCTTGTTGCAAAATCAGGCACAAGATATCCTTTTACAGAAAAACGATCTGCTATACGTGCCGTCTCAATTTAGCATCAGTGACAGTTTAACTGTATTCGTAGGAGGAGAAGTACGCTTGCCCGGGAATTATCCATTTGCTTCTAATATGGAAATAGAAGATGTCATCCTTCAGGCCGGAGGGCTTAAGGAATCTGCGTCCGTAGCACGCGTGGATGTCTTCAGGAGGATTAAGGATCCCACAAGTACAGTTCAGACGAACCTGTCCGGAGAAACATATTCTTTCGCCCTTAAAGACGGTCTGATTGTCTCGGGCGACAGGCCGTTCACCCTGCAGCCTTTTGATCAGATTATCGTGCGTCGTTCGCCCGGTTATGAGGTCCAGCAAAACATAACGGTTACCGGAGAGGTCCTGTTCGAGGGGCAATATGCCAAAGTAACCAAGGACGAACGCCTGTCATCGGTTATCCAACGGGCAGGCGGGCTCACCGACTACGCATATCCTAAAGGAGCAAGACTTTTGCGACAGTTAAACGACGAAGAAGTCAGCCGCTTGATAGATGCCCTGAAAACAAAAGCCCAGATGGATAAGATAAATACCGACTCGTTGAATATCGACGAACTCGATTTACGCAACCAGTACGTGGGTATTGATCTGGAAAAAGCCATGAAGAAGCCGGGAGGCGACGACGATATAGTGCTGAGAGCAGGCGACGTGATTTCGATTCCGCAATACGAAGGTACCGTGAAGATTTCGGGAGGCGTGCTTTATCCGAACACGGTTACCTACAACAAAAGGATGAGCCTGGACAGTTACATTCGCCAGGCAGGAGGCTATTCACGCCTGGCCATGAAAAGCAGGCCGTTCGTCGTTTATATGAACGGAAAGGTGGCTACCGGCAGGTGGGCTAAGATAGAACCCGGATGCGAGATTGTAGTGCCGGAAAGGCCGGAACGGGAACCTCTGTCGCTGCAAGGCATACTCGGTTTTTCAACCAGTATTGCCTCTATAGCCTTGCTAATTTCTAATCTGGTAAAATAGAGTGAATCTTATGGAAGAAAAAACGACTATACCTACTCCCGGTTCGGAGGAGATCGATCTAAGGGATCTTATTGTTCAACTCTGGAAGGGGCGTAAGTTTATATTGACGGTAACTGGTATCTTTTTCATAGTGGGAATCTTTGTTGCTTTTACATCCCCTGTTTTATATACAGCAAGCTGCACGGTTATTCCACAAACCAAACAAAGTTCAAGTGGTAACCTGAGTGGATTAGCCGCATTGGCAGGTATTAACCTAGGTAGCGGCGGAGTAACGGGCGAGGTACTGTCGCCCAATGTCTATCCCGAAATTATCAAAAGTGTACCTTTTATCCGTACCGTGATGCAAACGCCTATATCGCCGACTGCAGCCGAAGGCAAAACCATCTCTCTTTATGAATTTTACTCCAATAAAAGGTACAACAAACCGAGCCTGATAAGTATCTTAAAAAGATACACCGTCGGGTTACCGGGCATTATCATTGGCACATTGAAAAAAAATGACAAGGGTTCCAAGCCGACTCTGTCAACAGACTCGCTCGCAACAATCCAAACTCTAAGTCACCAAGAAAAAACGGTATATACACAGATCCAAAGCAACATTAGTTTCGAAGCCAACTCTAAGGGAGGTTATCTACAAATAAGTTACACCTTCCCCGAAGCGGAAGGGGCAGCACAAATAACCGATGCCGTCCGCAAAACACTTGAACAATTCGTGATTACCTACAAGATAGAGAAAGTAGAAAGCGATCTTTCTTTCGTCGAAAAGAACTACGAAGACGCACGTAAGGATTTTTTCCAGAAACAAACGAATCTCGCTGCTTTTCAAGATGCCAATAGGGGGCTCGTTACCGCAACCGGACGCAGTACAGAGACTCGCTTGCGTGGCGAATACGATATTGCATTTGCCGTCTACAGCGAATTGGCAAAACAACGCGAGCAGGCACGCATTGCCGTCAAAGAAAATAAGCCCATCCTTACAATAATAAATCCCGTAGTTATACCTACTGAAAAAAGCGCTCCTCGAAGAGGGATGACTATGGCGGTCTTTGTTTTCTTAGGAATAGTTACCAGTGTATTATGGATATTAATCAGACCTTTTTTTCGGGAAATGAAGAAGAGTATTTCATAAAAATCGCTATATCACCCGGTGTTAGTTTGAATTCCTCCTTAATAAATGATGCAGGAATAATCATTCCATTTTTCAAGATCAATTTTGTAGCTGTATTAGTTTCTATTTTTACCGCGATATCAGATAACAGATTGTTATTTTGAATCATAAAGAAGCTACTATATTGATTTTTTAATTCAGAAATAAGAGCATTCCCGCCTCTAATTTTTAATGATACAATATTATCTGGAGAAGATTTAAATGCTTTTACACCTTCAGGAATATCACCCAAATGGGTAATATCAACAACCTCACTTGAAAGGAAAATATAGGATAGCGCTTTAATTTCTGCATTCATCTTTTTTAGATAATCATAGACTGCAGTACGAGTACCATCTCTTTCTATTGGACCTAACCGATAATCATCAATCGAAGGGGTCCAATAAGTGAAATATTGTATTCCTTTGGCTCCATATGCCAAATTAGTATATACCTGTAATCGTATTTGATTCAAATCCGTGATAGGATACTCATTATGAGCTGTAGTTAAGGCAAATGCCCAAAAGGGGATTGATGCTTTTTTTGTTTCACTCCGAATTGTCTCTAAATTTTGATACCAGTTAAATCTCAATCTATTGCCTATAATTGGATAATGATCGAATGATAAAACCTTTAGCGGAATTTCTGATATGAAACGACTGACATATTCTTCGTAGTTTGTCGCACGATAATTATCCGGTAGTGTATAGTTTGGCAAAAGATTAATATAACAAAAACGGCTATTGTCAATAGATTCTATTTTCTGTGCTAAATCCTTCAAAAATGAGATTCGCGACGTAGCGGGTTCATCCTGCAAAAAATAACCGGCATTTGCGGGATGATCTTTAAAACGTTGAACAGTTTGAATTGGATTACTTGGTAATTCCGGACAGTCGATTAATAGCTTCACACCCACTTGATGAGCAAGATCAAGTGCTTTCTGAACTGAATCTACGTGGCGATAACGCGCTAAATTGATAGTAATACCACTATTCTTTAACTCTTCAAACCTCTCCAAAGTAAGATTTGAATTAGTTACACCAACCCAAGCTACCAACGGGAAATCCGTAGTATCTTTAATCGTAGTATATGATGACAGACTGAGCCCTTTTATTATTTCGTCAATACTCCTCGCATTAACAAAAGTCGGTTTCGTATCGTCTATGTCTATTATGCAAGATGAAAAAAAAAGAGTCAATAAAAGTACAATAAACCCCTTACAAAGTATCTTCATTTATATAAAATTTGCTCACAAAGATATAATTTTTTTCGTAGAAATTACAACTGAAAATTCACTTTATCTCTGAACTATTCTATCATTTTACATAATTGTAATTCAGCATTACAAATAAAATTGTATTTTTGTATCTAATTTTATGCTTACAGATAAAGATTTAAGTGGTGACTTCTATTAAAAGAAAGACAATCAAGGGACTTGGATGGAGTTTTACTGACAATTTCTTTAGTAGTGGCATTACTTTTATTGTCGGTATTGTATTAGCTCGTATATTAACTGACCAAGAGTATGGGCTTATAGGAATAATCTCTATTTTTATAGCGGTCTTTAACAGTATAGTAGATAGTGGTTTTTCCAGTGCTCTCATCCGTAAAAAAGATTGCCGAGATATTGACTTAAATACTGTATTTTACTTCAATCTTACACTAAGCCTTCTTCTTTTTGGTATTCTTTACTTAATTGCTCCCGCTATCAGTATTTTCTTCAACCAATCAGAGTTAACACTTTTAACCCGTGTAATGGGTGGTATTGTAGTAATAAATGCATTTGCAATAATCCAACGCACTATCTTAGTTAAGAATATCGACTTCAAAACTCAAACTAAAGTATCCTTGGTTTCGTCCATTATTAGCGGGGTAGCAGGTATCGGCGTTGCATTATATGGATTCGGCGTTTGGAGTCTTGTTACACAACAGATTATAAGACAATTATTAAACACAATACTTTTGTGGATGTTCAATACTTGGCGTCCCGCATTGAGATTTTCGTGGCAAAGTTTCCGAGAACTGTTTAATTTCGGGTGGAAACTATTAGTATCCGGACTTTTAGCCACAATCTGGCAAGAGGTTTATCAAGTTGTAATAGGAAAGTTTTACTCCGCAGCTACTTTAGGGCAATATACGCGAGCAAAAGGTTTTACTGATATTTTCTCAAGTAATATTACCACAGTAGTGCAACGTGTGAGTTATCCGGTATTGAGTTCGATTCAAGATGAAAAGGAAAGATTGAAACAAGCCTATAAAAAAATTATAAAATCTACAATGCTTATCACCTTTGTATCTATATTTGGACTTGCCGCTATTGCTAAACCAATGGTATTGGTACTGATTGGTGAAAAATGGTTACCTGCGGTTGAGTTTCTCCAGATTATTTGTTTTTCAGCGATGCTATATCCGCTTCATGCTATTAATTTAAATATGTTGAATGTTCAAGGTCGTTCCGACTTGTATTTGAAATTAGAAATTATAAAAAAAATCATAGCTATCGTTCCTCTTTCATTAGGAATCTTCATCAATATTAAATGGATGTTGTGGGGTAGTGTATTAACTGGGATCATCAGCTATTTTTTGAATAGTTATTATTCTGGAAAATATTTAAACTACAAAGTAGGCGAACAGATTCTGGATATTTTACCCTCTTTCTGCATAGCTTCTATTATGGCTATTGTCCTCTGGTTTTTATCATTTAGTCATTTGTCTCCGTTCATTATTCTCCCGATTCAACTTATTATCGGTATAATTATTACATTTGTTTTGTGTGAAACAACAAAACTTGCCGAATACATAGAAATGAAAAAAATTATTCTATCTTACCTTTTTAATCAGAAAAAGCATGAATTCTAATTCAATTACAGTAACCTCCCCCCTACTCCCCCCTTTGGAGGAATTTCTTCCTTATTTAGAAGATATCTGGCAGCGGAAATGGCTAACCAACAATGGATATTATCATCGGGAATTGGAGAAAGCATTGTGTGAATATTTAGGAGTGGAACACCTCAGTTTATTTACTAACGGCACCATTCCTTTAATAACGGCATTACAGGCTTTACAAATTAAGGGGGAGGTAATCACAACTCCATATAGTTTTGTAGCTACTACGCACTCGCTCTGGTGGAACGGTATTAAACCGGTGTTTGTAGATGTTGAGCCCCATACCGGCAACCTCGACCCCGATAAAATTGAAGCAGCAATCACACCTCTTACTACTGCAATAATGCCAGTGCATGTGTATGGTAATCCTTGTAACACGGAGAAAATACAAGCAATTGCCAGTAAATACAATTTAAAGATTATTTACGATGCAGCACATGCTTTTGGTGTAACTATAAACGGAGAAAGCATTCTGAAAGCCGGAGATATGAGCACGTTAAGTTTTCATGCTACCAAAACCTATAATACCGTCGAAGGCGGTGCATTGATATGTAAAGATGCGGAGATGAAAAAGAGCATCGATTATCTGAAAAATTTCGGTTTTGCAGGAGAAACAACGGTTGTTGCGCCGGGTATAAATGGGAAAATGGATGAAATTCGTGCTGCATATGGCTTATTAGAGCTAAAACATGTCGATGACGCAATTAATACCCGCAGGCAAGTAGCTATAGGATATAGGGATGCTTTGAAAGATATCACTGGTATCTCTTTTTGGGAAGATACTTCAGATATTAGATACAATTATTCTTATTTCCCTATCTTTGTAGATGAAAAGTTGTATGGCATGAGTAGAGACCAATTATACGAAAAAATGAAAGCAAATAACATTTTCGGAAGAAGATATTTTTATCCTCTGATAAGTGAATTTTCCACCTACAAAGAATTACCTTCTTCGGCAAAAGAAAATTTGCCTATTGCTCACAAAATAGCAAATAGTGTCATATGTTTGCCTATGCATCACGAATTACAATATGGGGATATCAAAACAATTATATCCATTATTAGAAACTGAATTTTATGGAAGCAACAAGATTTTTCTTAACAAAAAACGGATTGCCACAGGGCGATGCTTATCATTTACCTACCTCTGAAAAAAGATTTTCTGATGAAGCGCAGTATCGTTTTGAAGTACCAGGCATTCAGGGTCCCAACGCTATGAACTCCTTACTGGAAGAAATAAATAACTTAGGATTAGTTATTCACAGAGTGACCCAAACTAAAGGCATAATGCTGTTAACAGATAATGAGATCATCGAAATGGTTTCGTTAGCAAGGCATGGACAGGTTGATCTAGTGCTTTCCATAGGACCCAGAGCTACTTATGACACAAGTGCTTCTGTTTTAACTTCTGAAGGACAACGTATGGGCTTGCGTTTACGCGGTCAAGAACAGATTGTACGTTCCATTGAAGATGTGAAAAGAGCTGCAGCTTTCGGATGTAAATCATTTCTCTTATATGATGAAGGGTTACTATGGATTCTTAACGAAATGCGAAACCAAGGAGAATTATCTTCGGATATAAAATTTAAGATATCTGCACATACAGGACACGGTAATCCTTGCTCTGCACGTTTATTAGAAAAATTAGGAGCGAACTCTATCAATCCCGTAAGAGATTTACAACTGCCTATGTTAGCCGCTATCCGACAGGCTATCGATATACCAATCGACTTACATACTGAAAATCCAGCTTCTTCCGGTGGGTTCATAAGGCATTATGAGGTACCTGAGATGATAAGAGTTACAGCTCCTGTTTATTTAAAAACCGGAGGATCAGTAGCTAAAACTCATGGTTGGGATACAACAGTTGTTGAGGCAAAACAAAGGGCCAAACAAGTAAGTCTGGTAAAACGGGTAATTGACAGTTATTACCCGGAAGCTATTAGTTCTAAAAAAGAGTCTATCTATTAACAATAACTTAGAGTTCAATGAAACATCATCAATACAATCCTAATTACAAATTTGTAAGAGAACCATTTGAATTTAATAAAAACTCAGACAAAAGCTTTTTACAATATTGTCTTGGAGCAACATTATATATGCCCGGGACAAAGGATATTCGGGATAAAATATTAAATAAAAAAATGAATGACATCACCTCGTTAGTGATGTGTTTTGAGGATTCAATACAAGAAAAGGATCTTCCAATCGCTGAAGAAAACGTTTTATTACATCTTGAAGATCTTGCAAACGAAATAGAAAAACAAAAAATCTCGATTAATGACATTCCTCTTATTTTTCCCAGAGTGAGGAACCTCACCCAATTCAGAAATTTTTCATCAAGCCTGACTAAAAGGCAAGCTGGTATTTTGTCAGGATTTGTATTCCCAAAATTTGACAGTACAAATGCGGGGGAATATTTTAAAATACTTGAGAGTTTAAATATACGCTACAATACTGTGTTGTATGGTATGCCAATTTTGGAAGGTAAATTAATAGCATATCAGGAATCAAGAAGGGATGAATTGCTTATTTTGAAAAGAATATTAGAACCTTTCAATCAACTGATTCTTAATATACGTGTAGGTGGAACTGATTTTTCTTCACTTTTTGGAGCACGAAGAGGTATCAACTATTCTATTTACGATATCGCTACCGTAAGAGATTGTTTATCTGATATATTAAACTTCTTTAACCGTGCTGAAGATGATTATTTGGTTTCAGGTCCGGTATGGGAATATTTCTTAGCCTATAAAGAAGATAACTTGAATAGTTTACTCAATGATGACATTCATAAATCAATTTTAAACAGAGTTCCTATTATTAATGAAGCAATTGATGGTCTCTTGAGAGAAGTTATTCTCGACAAAGCAAACGGGTTTGTAGGAAAGACTATTATCCATCCTTCACATGCCCGGTTTGTTAATGCAATGCAGGCAGTTACTAAAGAAGAATATGAGGATGCGCTACAAATTTTAAAGTCAGACGGAGGCGTTGTTAAAAGCCTCAAATCCAACAAAATGAATGAGATCAATCCTCATACAAGTTGGGCAAAGAAAATTGTTAATCGTGCAAAAGCATATGGAGTTATTAAAGATGAAAACTCATTCATAAGTCTCATATCCTGCTGAATACTTTGGTAAAGAATTAAAAAAAGAGAGGATTAAAACAGTTAAAAAAATGAAATTAGTATTAGGTAGTATGAATTTTGGTCCACAAGTAAATGAAGACGAGGCCAAAACAATGATTCAATATTTTCTCAAGACAGGTAATAATGAAATAGATACTGCATATGTCTACAACGAAGGGCAAACAGAGACTATGCTTGGAGAAGTTTTACCTGAGATTAATAAGGAAGAACTCAGAATTGCAACCAAAATACATCCTCGAATTACAGGAAGACTTGATAAAGAGGCAATAATAACCCAATTTTCACAATCATTGGAACGAATGAAACTTAACCATATAGATATTCTATATTTTCATTTTCCAGATAAAGAGACACCTATCGATGATGCATTGAAAGAATGTACTCAATTATACGAGCAAGGAAAAATCAAAGAACTAGGCTTAAGCAACTTCCCTGCATGGAAAGTAGTGGATATATGGTATAGGTGTGACAAAAATAATTGGATAAAGCCAACGGTGTACCAAGGAATGTACAACAGCTTATGCAGGAATGTAGAGGCTGAACTTTTTCCGGCATTACGACAATTAGGTATCCGTTTTTATGCTTACAACCCTTTGGCCGGGGGTATACTTTCTGGGAAACACAAAAAGTTTGAAGAGTCTCCGATGCCTGGACGATTTTCTCGTTTACAAAGTTATCGCAATAGATATTGGAAAAAGAATTATTTTGAAGCACTCAATGTGCTTTTGATTGCGTGCCAACAGGAAGATATTCATCCTGTAGATGCTGCTTTTCGTTGGCTATGTAATCATTCTTATTTAGACAAAGACAAAGGTGATGGTGTTATTATAGGCGCTTCTAGCCTAGCTCAGCTTAAACAAAATATAAAATCATCAGCAGGAACTGCTCTTTCTGAAAACATCTTGGAAGCTTTCGATAGCGCATGGGATGAGGCCAAACCGGAGAGCCCGGACTATTTTCAATTCTTTCCTAAATAATTATTGTATAATGAATTCAGATAAAACGTTGATGAATAATCTTACTGACAGATTTATAGATGATATATACGCTCTGACTCAATCTACATTTTCAGATGCATTATTACACCAAGCAAAAAGATGTCTTTTAGATTATCTCGGAGTAACGATTGCAGGTGCTGCTATGTTGAAAAACAAAGGAGAAAATTTAGTTGAGGCATTTGGGAAAAAAGAAGGTCAGGCAACTTTAATCGGACATAATGAAAAAACAAGTATTGAATTAGCCGCATTTATTAATGGGGTGTATTCACATGTTGCAGAATTGGATGATGGAATAAATTCAGGTATCGTACATCCTGGAGCACCTGTAATTTCAGCTCTTTTACCAATTGCCGAACAGAGGAAAGTAACTGCTTATGATTTGTTAAAGGGTGTGATCATCGGTTATGAAACTACAATAAGACTAGCAAATGCCATCCAACCTTTTCACAAGAAAAGAGGATTCCATGCGACTGGAACTTGCGGCACAATTGGAGCTGCTATGGGAATTGCAGCAATGCTAAACTTCTCAAAATCTCAGATGAAGGCAGCCTTCTCTGCCGCAGCTGTTTCTGCATCCGGCACCCTTAAGGTATTAGAAGATGATTCTGAACTTAAACCTTATAATGTAGGGAGAGCAGCAAATAATGGTATATTATCCGCATTCATGGCAGTGTCCAGTTTTGCTGGACCATCAGATGTGCTTAGTGGTCAGGCAGGATTCTTTTCTACATTTACAGATCAATATGATTTGTCTGGGTTAAGCAACTTTCTCGACAAACAACGATCTATCAATGAAATTTACATCAAACCTTATGCTGCATGTAGGTATTGTCATCCTGCAATTGAAGCTGCTATAAAGTTGAATACCCAAATTAAAGGGGATACCCATTTAATAACGAACGTTCAGGTGAAGACATACGAATTGGCTGTCAACAAGCATGATCATACCTCTATTGAGGGAATATCTTCAGCAAAAATGAGTATTCCTTATAGTGTTTCCGTCTCTTTAGTAAATGGGAAAGCTTCGATTGAAGATTTTACGATGGATTATATTAATAATTCTTCTATTTCTTCTTTAACGAAGAAAATTAATATTGTTGCATCTGATGAATTAACTTCCCTTTTCCCAAAGAAATGTTCTGCAATTGTCAAAGTACTCACAAAGGATGGAAGAAGTTACACAGAAAGGGTGGATTTTCCTAAGGGAGAACCGGAAAATCCGCTTTCAGATATCGAATTGGAAAAGAAATTTATATCCTTGGCACAATTTTCCAATAAACCTAAAGAACAATACCTGCAAATAATCAAATGCATTTGGAATTTACAGGACAATTTACATAATTTATTCAGATTAATATGATTGACCAGAAAAAGTTTGTCGAATATTTAAGAAATGAAGGCGTCGAGTTTATAACGGGGGTTCCCGATACATTGTTGAATGATTTTTGCCTTTACATCGAGAAATACTGGCCTAAAGAACAACACGTCATAGCTGCCAACGAAGGAAATGCTGTTGCCATAGCTGCCGGTTATCATCTAGCTACGGGCAGTATACCATTGGTTTATATGCAAAATTCGGGGTTGGGAAATACTGTTAATCCTCTACTCTCACTTACCCATCGCGATATCTATGGGATCCCTATGATTTTACTGATAGGCTGGCGAGGAGAACCTGGAGGCAAAGATCACATACAACACAAAAAGCAAGGTGAAGTGACACCGGCTTTGCTTGAAGCAATGGATATTCCGTATAAAATATTAACTAATAACTTAGAAAAATCATTTACAACAATAAGATGGGCAACAAAAACGGCAAAACGGACCAATAACCCGATTGCTCTACTGGCTGGGAAAGGGGTACTTGAAAAAGGAGAAAAGGAAAATCCAAATGACGGTAATATAAAATTAAGTAGGGAAGAAGCCATTAGGTGTGTCATCGACAGTGTTCCCAAAAACTCCATATTCGTAGCCACAACCGGCAGAGCTACTCGTGAACTTCATGCATTGCGGGATATGTTTGGAGAAAACCATAATACCGATTTTCTTAATGTAGGGGCAATGGGGCATACTTCATCCATTGCATTAGGTATTGCCTTGGCAAAAAAAGACCGATTGGTAGTTTGCTTCGATGGAGACTCAGCAGCCATCATGCATCTTGGAGCATTAACCACCACCGGAAAAACGCAACCTCCTAATTTTTTACATGTTATACTAAATAACGGAGTACATGAGTCGGTTGGAGGTCAACCCTCTGCAGGATATTTGATAAATTTTACAGCAATTGCTGAAAATTCAGGTTATATTACTCCAGGAAAAGCCATTGAAAAAAAACAGGATATTATGGATTCGGTTAAACATCTTATATTGGAAAAAAAGTCTGCATTTATTGATATTCATATCAAGCAAGGTATCAGAAACAATCTCCCGCCATTAAAAATAGTACATTCCCAGCTTAAAGACAATTTGATGAAAGAGATTATTAATATTTGATGCATTATAATATTCAAAATAGATAAAATAGAATAAAGCAACATGGAATTGAAAAAAGTAGCCATCGTTCTCGGAGGTACATTCCCACATATTACTCTTATTAAGAAATTGCAGGAACGTGGCTATTATACGATCTTGATTGATTTCTATCGAAACCCGCCAGCAAAAATAGCGGCAGACGAGCACATTCAAGAAAGTACGCTTGACAAAGAAAAGGTGCTAGAAATAGCTAAAGTTCGGAATGCAATGCTGATTATAGCTGCCTGCATCGACCAAGCAAATGCGATTGCCTGTTATGTAGCGGAAAAATTAGGGCTACCTGTTCCTTACAGTTATGACGTGGCGTTAAATGTCACCAACAAACTGTTAATGAAACAAATAATGCTTGACAACGGAATTCCTACTGCCAAGTTTTACAAACTGAATGATATTAATCGATACAATGGACATAATCAACAATATCCATTAATCGTTAAGCCGGCTGACAGTAATGGCTCAAAAGGAGTACGAAAAGTCAACAACAATGAAGAATTATTTGAGTTCAGTAATAACGCATTAAAAATAAGCAGAGTCAACGAGGCTATCATTGAAGAGTTTAAAGAAGGGAGAGAAATAGGAATAGATTGCTATATTCAAAACAATGAAGTGTCTGTTATCATGACCCGTGAAAGGGTAAAAATTGAGAGTGATGAAGATACGATCCAACAAATCTACGGTTCTTTTTGGCCGGCTGATTTAACATCAAATAATTTATTACAGATAAAAAAAATTGCAGATAAAATTGCAAAAGCTTTCAATTTGAATAATACCCCTTTGATGATCCAAACCATTATCAACAACGACGAAATAAATGTTATCGAATTTGCTCCTCGTATCGGAGGAGGAGAAAATTATATGCTAATTGAGATCCTCACAGGTTTTGACTTCATCGGTGCTGCCATTAATTCATTTTTAGGTGTTCCGGTTACACTCAATCATCAAATTCCAAATTCTTATTTGTTTGATAATTATATTTACACTAAACCAGGTATTTTCGGATCAACGTCTGGGTTCGAAGAGCTGGTTAAGAGTAATGCTATTGAATATTTTAATTTATATAAAGCAAAAGGTAGCGAAATCGGGCCGGATATTACCAGTAGTAACAGAATAGGGGTTTTTGTCGTAAAATCAAAAAACAAAAAGGAATTGCTTGAAAAAATAAAAGAAGTGGTGCAGAAAGTAGAAGTATATGATATTGATGGTCTCCCTATTATGAGAAAAGATATCTATCAATTACCAAGTTTCGTCAAATGAAAGTAAAAAAAATTACCACACCCATTATCGATCAAATGGTCGAACAACTCGAAGTCGGTGATATGATTTCTTTATCAGGATATATTTATACAGGAAGAGATGCCGTATTACCTAAAATTGTATCTTTAATCAAATCGAATGAACTTTCGAGATATTACATTAGATTGGAAGGTTCGGTTATTTTTCATACAGCTGTAAGCCCCGCAGGCGTTGGTCCAACTTCGAGCAATAAATACGAAATTGAAAGTTCCATTCCTGCATTATCCAAGGCTGGAGTAAAATTGCACCTTGGCAAGGGGTCATTAGACAAGAGAACAATACAGGCACTGGAGGATTACAACTCCGTTTATGCGATTATTCCACCCGTAACGGCTTTGCTAAACAGTATGACTCTGAGTAAGAAAATAGTAGCCTTTCCTGAATTGGGGATGGAAGCCCTTCACCTATTGGAAGTAAAAGAATATCCAGCTATTATTGCTGCTGCCCACGGTAAAAGTATTTATGATGAAAGATAGGAAAGAAATAATAGAAAAAGTTAAAGAAGCACTTATCACGGCCGGATCAACATTCAGTGAAGATAAAAAAGAGGTATATCGTAAAGCTATAGAACGTGAAACGGTCCCTGCTGCAAAGTGGGTATTGGAGACTACATTAAACAATGCCCTTATTGCCGAAAAAAAAAGGAGCCCTCTTTGTGATGATTCCGGGATACCCCACCTGTTTTTAGAAGTAGGCCCTAACAAATGTATTGGAGGGGAGTTGATAAATACGATCCATCAGGGGATTATAGAGGGTCTAAGAGCACTCCCTGGTCGCCCTATGGCCATTAAAGGAACTGATCTACAACGGATAGATCAATCAGTAGGATTGGATCTTGACCCTGGAGCACTACTTCCCTCTCCCATATTAATCAAGTCCGTTAAAGAGGACATAATCAGATTGCATATTCTCATGCATGGAGGCGGTCCTGAAATAAGAGGTAAAACATTTCGGGTATTTCATAAGCACAAAGTTTCGACCGTCACAGATGAAATAATTGATTGGGCAGTGGAAGCCTCGGGTAAATTAGGATGTTCTCCTGTAACTTTAGCTATAGGTATTGGGCGTTCCCATTTCGAAGCAACATCACTCATGCTGGAAGCAATGGTTTTTGGCAACTACGACATACAAAGTGATTTTGAAAACGAGATTACAGAGAGACTGAACCAGAGCAACATAGGTCCACTTGGATTAGGTGGAAATACCACAGCGTTGGGCACCTTTATCAAAATCGGAGCACAAAGGGCAAGCGGTGTGCGTATAGTAAGTATGCGACCTTGCTGTGGTATTGAACCTAGAAAATCAAGTGTAGAACTAAGCTAACAACTAGATAGGATGGATAGCACTCAAAAATATGACTACATCCCCCTTAAACGACCAACCCCCATTACGGAACAAGATTGGCCAGAGGGTACATTGCCGCTAGTACATACACGCACAATGACATTTATGCATGAAAACTATATAAGGGAATGCATAGAAGGGATATTAAAACAAAAAACAACTTTTCCTGTCCAAGTGTTGATCCATGACGACGCGTCCTCTGATAAGACAGTGGATATCATACAAGAATATGAACAAAAATATCCTCAATTAATTAAAGTATTTTATCAAAAAGAGAATAGCCACTCAAAACCGGATAAAAATGAGCGAAGGGCAGAATTCTGGAGTTGGAGGATCGGAAAATACGAAACTATCTGCGAGGGTGACGATTATTGGATAGATCCCTTAAAACTACAAAAGCAAATTGAATTTATGGAAGCCCATCCTGAGTATGGAGTTACAGCAACAAGTGCCTACATGCTTATCGATAAAACAGGAAAAATTAAACAGCTCCCTCTCTTTGATGCCGAATACAGATTTGAAGATTTTGTTTTGGGAAATAGGATTAGCAACTTAACCTCATGTATTCGAATGGAACTTTTGTGGCAATATTTAGCCGAAATAAAGCCGGAAAATAGAGCATGGAGATCAGGCGACTATCCTATGTGGCTTTATCTATCAAAAGTATCAATTATCAAATACTTACCTTTTAGAAGTGCCGTATATCGGGTGTTGGAAGAAAGCGCATCTCATTCCAAAGACAAAAAGAGGCTACTCGATTTTAATAGATATCATCATTCGATGCGAAAATTTTATCTTGATTATTTTCAAGCGTCGGATGAATTGTACCACAAAGTTGATATAATTTCATACCGAGAGTCTTCTACGCTTGCAATCATTACTAAAAATTTTCCTCTCTGCAAGGAAATTTATGATACGTACATTGCTAACGGATACAATGTATTAGCGCAACTTTTTAAAATTAAAAGGAAATTCCCTAAAATCATTCGATATTTGGATATTTTAGAAAAAGTATTAATTAAAGTCGGTATCATTAAACTTCCTAATTAAAGTTATGAATGAATTAGTATCCATAATAGTTCCCTGCTACAACCAATCAGAATATATGGATGAATGTTTGAGTTCAGTATTAAATCAAACATATAAGAGTTGGGAATGTATAATTGTAAACGATGGAAGTCCTGATAATACAGAAGAGATTGCTCTGCAATGGCAAAGCAAAGATAATCGATTCATATATCTAAAAAAAGAAAATGAAGGTTTATGCCGTGCAAGAAATTTTGGTATTTTAAACGCACAAGGAAAATATATTCTCCCATTGGATTGTGATGACAAAATTGGGAAAGATTACGTCAAATTAGGAGTGAGTATTCTAAATAACGACGATAGTATTGGCGTTGTGTATTGTAATGCACGCTTTTTTGGAGTTAATCATCGTAGATGGATATTACCAACCTTTGATAAAAAACATCTACTTTGTTCAAATCTTTTATTTTGTTCGGCAATATATAGAAAAAAAGATTGGGAGTTAATTGGCGGTTATGATGAGACCATGAAATATGGGTGGGAAGATTGGGAGTTTTGGATTAACTTGATCTATTCTTTAAACAGAAACGTTCATAAACTGAAGTATGAAGGATTCTATTATCGACAAAAAGCAAATTCAATGGTAACCGCAATTAATAAAAATAAAAATAAGCAGCAAAGAATGTATGATTATATCTATGAAAAACATAAAGGATTATATGAAGAAACTTTTCAACATCCAATTATCTATTATAGAAAGATTTGGAGATGGGAAAACAAGAGACAGGTATTGGCATATTATATAAAAAAAATAATTTCTTTTTTTTATTAAAAAAAGACAAATGAACATCAATTAGTGAAAAATTGACAAAAAGTTATACTATTACCTGTTACTCTACTTTTCAATGAGAAATGTTCTAATAAAAATAATCTTAATAGTTTTGTTTATTTGTTTATCTACTAACCTAGATACAAATATTTACTATTTACTTTTCATATTCACATGCCTATTATTTTTCGTGAATATTATTCTATCACTAAAAATAGCGAAACTACAGAAATTAGATATAATTGCTTTGAGTTTTATCATTGTGTGGGCTTATGGCCTTATTTTAGGTTTATTGAAAGGCTATAATAGAAGTTACATCTTCGCAAACTTTGCAGGAATGGTTTGTTATTTCCTTTATTTCATCCTAATCAACTATAAAATAAATATACATTCTCTGACAAAATTAGTTTTGATTTCTGGACTTATCTTAAGCTTATTCTCAAGTGTCGGAATGGTCTCTTATCAAACAGGAATAAGTCTTCCCTCGTTTCTAAGCGGAGACATTACATTCTCAAGTACTGGACAAGTTAGAATTTATACACCAACTCTTCCAATTGCTTTTTCTCTATTAGGGTTAACTTTTTATCAAATTCTATACAGTAACAAAGAGTTTAGCTTTTTAAAGTTCAATAAGAAAGCCTTCGTTATAATTTATTTTATAATATCATTTGTATCAATATTTATAGTAACTGCATCTAAAGGCTTCGCTTTAGGGGGTATTTATGTTATATTTATCATTTCTCTTTTTAGTTATGGGAGTCAGCTTGCGAGAAAAAAATTTCATTTTTCATTTTTCATTTTTATTTTTCTTCTATTAATTGGAATTTTTGCAATTTATCGACTTGGCTACTTTAACATTTTCACCGGTATGTTTGCTACAGAAGACATTGCTAACATAGCTAGATATACTCAACTTAACTTTATTCTTGAAGATATAACTTTTTGGGGAAATGGACTAGGCTCAATTGTTCCTGGATTTATAAGTAATAAAGAATCCCCTTATGGATACGAGCTTATATTTTTAAATATAATTCATAAGTTTGGCATTTTCTCGATAATTCTATTTTTGAATTGGTTATATATGTTCACTTACTTATTTAAACGATGCTGGCGTAAACAAAACATAATATATAATGTAATTATGTTGTCAAGTCTTGGTTACTTATTTACTTCTATCGGGAATCCAATAGTATTCCATCCGTCTTTAGTTATGTTAAATGTAATCGCTTTGTATCACATTCGAGTAGAGAAAATAAATGAAAAAAATATCCGTTTGTATAGCAACATATAATGGGGAGTTATATTTAAAAGAACAGCTGGACTCCGTCTTAGCTCAACTCTCCGAAAATGATGAAATTATAATTTCAGATGATTCATCAACAGATAACACTATTGCAATTATTAAATCATATAATGACCCAAGAATAAAGTTATACGAAAATCAATTTTTTTATTCTCCTGTTTTAAATTTTGAGAATGCTATAAAGAAAGTCAACGGTGACTATATTTTTTTATGTGACCAAGATGACATTTGGTTGACAGATAAAGTAACAACAATGCTTCATTATTTACAGAAATATGATCTGGTTGTGTCAGATTGTAAAATTGTAAATGGAAAGTTAGAAATTATAAATGAATCTTTTTTTTCACTTATGCATTCAGGAACTGGGTTTTGGAAAAACTTTATGAAAAACACATATTTAGGCTGTTGTATGGCATTCAAAAAAGAAGTTTTAGATTATACACTCCCTTTCCCTTCTAAAATAGCAATGCATGATATTTGGATTGGTTTATCTGTTGAAATAAATGGACAACCATTCTTTTTAAAAAAAGCACTTAGTCTATATCGAAGGCATGGTAATAATGCTAGTTTTAGTAGTGAAAAGAGTAAATATAATATTTTATATAAAATAAAATATCGACTATATATGTTAAGATCATTAATATTGAGAAGAAAGTTAACACAAACAATAAGAAATGACTGATACTGGCAAAAGATTAATCATTTTCTCTCTTTTTTTAAGTGCATGTCTTTTTATGAATGTACTTTGCATAAACTCTAACTCGGTTCAGTTATATGTATCGACTAGCGGAGATGATTCCAATCCTGGGACTTATGATAAACCTTTCAAAAGTTTAAATGGAGCTATTGAATATATAACTACCCAAAAAGAGAAAAAATTAATAAAAAGTGATGTAGAAATAGTTTTGAAAGGAGGGATGTATTACCTGAATAAGCCAATTCTTATTACAAATAAAAATTGGGCGGGAGTGAATACGTTATATATAAAAGGAGAAAAGAACACAACCCCTATCATAAAGGGAGGGATAACGTTAGGTCGTTTTGAGAAAGTTTCAAATAATCTATGGAAAATGGATGTCTCTGATATTTTGAAGAAGGAAAATATCTCAATAGACCAACTATTTGTAAATGGGAAAAAGGCAATAAAAGCTCGTACACCAAACTTAGGAGAATTGTTTAAAACTCAAGATGTAATACAAACTTTTTCAAGTGGAACATCTGCAAATCAAACTGTAAAGTTATCTGATATCCAGATAAACAAGCTCTCAAACATCTCACTAGAAAATAGCTTAATCATAGCTTCTTTTAATCATCTTTGGTTAAATACTAAGGGTTATCTGAATAATATTTCGTATAAAAACAAGACTTTCTCTTTTACTTCCCCAATTATTAATAAGGTCTTTTCCTTAAACTCTACATCCCAATTTTTTCTAGAAAACTCAAAAGTTTTTTTAGATGAACCAGGTGAATGGGTTATTGATAAGAAAGGTACATTGTTTTATATACCAAGAAAAGGTGAAGAGATAAACACATCTGTAGCTGAGATACCAATATTAAACGAATTATTAATAATAAAAGGATCACAGAATAAAGCTGTCAATAATATAATCATAGAAAACATCTCTTTTCAGCTCACCAAACTTACTCTTCCTCCCCAAGGACAATTATACCATCAAGCAGCATTTGATACTGGTGCAACGATTATGGTATCATATGCAACGAATATCACGTTTAAGAATTGTGAAATTACTAATATCAGTAATAATGCGGTGTGGTTTCACAAAGGGTGTGTAAATAACAAACTCATAAAGAGCTACATACATAATTTAGGCGTGGGGGGTGTAAAAGTTGGAGTTCCCGAAAAATCTATTGTTAATTTGGATAGGACCTCAAATATTGTAATTGATAATAACATCATCAGAACTGGTGGACAAGAAATTTCAAACGGTGTCGGTATACTAATTTTTAATTCTGGAAACAATACAATTTCACACAATGATATTTCTGATTTTAAATATTCGGGTATTTCAGTTGGTTGGACTTGGGGGTATTCACCAAATCAAGCACATAATAACAAAATAAATAATAATCATATTCATCACATTGGGTGGGCTGAATTAAGTGATTTAGGAGGCATTTACATCTTGGGACCTTCACAAAATACTGAGATAGAAAACAATGTAATAAGTAATATCTTTTCTTACGATTATAAAGGTTGGGGAATATATTTAGATGAAGGCTCTTCCCATATAGTTGTCCAGAATAATTTAGTATACAACTGTAAAAGTTCTGGATTTCATCAACATTATGGAAGAGATAATGTAATTAAAAATAATATTTTTGCCAATCAGCTTTTAAGTCAATTGGAAATTTCTAAAAAAGAGACTCATAATTCATTTTACTTTACAAATAATATTGTTTATTTTAAAAGAGGTGTCTTATCTCATAATTCGGGATGGAGAAGTGCAAACTTCATAGCAAACAATAATTTATTTTGGGACAGCCGCAAAAACATTCGCTTTTATAACATGGATTTTGAAGAATGGAAAAAAACAACTCAAAAAGATGAGAACTCAGTAATAGCAGATCCCTTATTTGCAGATCCCGATAATGATGATTTCAGATTTAAAAGTCGTCAAAATATTGAAAAAATAAATTTTATCCCTTTTGATTATTCTAAGGCTGGTGTTTATGGCAATATTGAATGGAAAAGAAAGGCAAAACTTGATCCTGAAATAATAAAAGCATTTAATTTTTCTGTTGAAAGAAGAATGAAAGAAGAAGGTTTATCTAAATAGTTAAAAGGAAAGGATAAATTAAGTGAAAATCTCAATAATAACAGCCACTTTTAACAGCTCAACCTCTATAAAAGATACACTCGAAAGCGTAAACGCCCAAACTTATCCCAATATAGAACATATCATTGTTGATGGAGGAAGCTTCGACAATACACTTGACATTGTAAAAGATTATGGAAATAAAATTGCTACAATAATTTCAGAGCCAGATAAAGGAATTTACGACGCCATGAATAAAGGTATAATGGCAGCAACTGGCGATATTATTGGTATTTTAAATTCAGACGATTTTTTTACTTCAACAGATGTAATTTCCACTATTGTAAAAAAGTTTGAAGAGAGCAGTATTGATGCTCTATATGGTGACGTACATTTTGTAAATCCTGATAACTTAAAAAAAACAGTACGTTATTATTCATCTGCCATATTTAGACCCTCTCTGTTCCGATTTGGATTTATGCCAGCCCATCCATCGTTCTATATGAAAAAATCCTGTTATGAAAAATTTGGATTATATTCACTCGATTATAAAATTGCTTCGGATTATGATTTACTAATACGTTATCTATATCTTCACAAGATTAAATATAAATATATAAAAAAAGATTTTGTGACCATGCGTACAGGGGGGATTAGCACAGAAAACGTCAATAGTCGTATAATATTAAACAAAGAAATAATAAAAGCGTGTAGACAATATGGCATATATACAAATATGTTGCTATTATCGCTGAAATATCTTTATAAAATTTTTGAATTGAGAAAATGAACATCCTGATCACCGGCATCAATGGTTTTGTAGGATCCAATCTGACAAAGGCTTGGAGTAAAACCCATACGATATATGGATTAGATATCCATCAGCCTTTCAAAGAAGGTGTGGAACGGATTTTCGGTTGGGACGAACTGGGGAAAATCCCCCAGGTGGATGCAATTGTACACCTTGCCGGTAAAGCGCACGATACAAAAAAACAAAGCTTGGCGCAAGATTATTTTGATATTAATACGGGTCTTACTCAAGAGATATTAGATTATTTCCTTCAATCGGACGCCGGTATATTTGTTTTCTTCAGTTCGGTTAAAGCAGCAGCCGACAGTGTTCCGGGAGATATACTCACGGAAGAAGTTGTTCCAAAACCAATGGGTCCGTATGGTGAGTCGAAAATAAAGGCAGAAGAGTATATCCTGGCAAAAAGCAAAGAGCAAAGGGCAAAGAGTAAAAAAATCTTTGTTCTTCGTCCGGCAATGATCCACGGACCGGGAAACAAAGGGAACCTAAACTTGTTGTACCACGTAGTAAAAAAAGGGATTCCCTGGCCGTTGGGAGCATATGAAAACAGACGTTCTTTCTGTTCCATAGACAACATATCGTACGTAGTAGAACAATTAATTCAAAGAGACAACATTGAAAGCGGCATATACCACGTTGGCGACGATGAACCCATATCGACCAACGAACTGATCAGGCTGATCAGTGAATCGGTCGGGAAAAAGTCGCATATCTGGAAGCTCCCTAAGGGGCTGATGGATACTGCTGCCCGGGTGGGTAGTGTGTTGCATCTTCCGCTTAACAAAGACAGGCTGCAGAAGCTTACGGAGAACTACGTGGTGAGCAACGATAAGATTAAGCATGCACTGGGTATCGATCGCATGCCCGTGTCGACCAAAGAGGGTATGCGAAAAACGTTGGAGAGTTTTAGGTGAAAAAGCGAGTCTCATTGTGACTTTTTATGAGGTTTGCAGAATATGTTAGTAAATTAGGCGAGTTAAATATTTCGAATATTACACATAATTCGAATATTTCGTTTATATTTGCAGTTACAACATAAAAAATACAGTTATGGTAACGACAAATGATATAAAAAGACCTAATAAACGTGAGCGAAAATTAGCTCAGGAGTCTTACACTTCTCTCATTTCCTCGATTGAACAGTTAAAATCGGACCAGGCCGAAATTGAAATTGAAGAGACCAGGGAGAGAATTATTCTTCCTGTAAAAGCATTGAATTTATTAGGAGAAATATTAAAGGCAATGAGTCAGGGTAAACCTATTTCAATAGTACCTATTGCAACGGAAGTGACAACCCAAAAAGCTTCAGAGATTTTGGGATGTTCAAGACCCTATCTCGTGAAATTACTAGAGGAGGGAAAAATTGAATATACAAAAGTAGGAAAACATCGTCGCATTAAATATGAGGATGTGATTGACTACAAAAAGAAAATGAAAGAGGAGCAAAAGAAACGGCTCATCGAGATGATGCATGCAGATGAAGATCTAGGGCTTTATGATTCATAGCGTTCGATTTACGGCAGTCCTGGATACCAATGTGATTTATCCGGTAATTATCAGAGACCTTCTTCTCTGGTTTGCCTATTATGATATGTATACTCCAAAATGGAGTAATCATATTTTTGATGAATGGAAGGACGTGATGCATAGAAAAGGAGTTTCACCAGATGAATCAGAAAAGCGTACACTTAACCTGAACAATGCCTTTCCCGATGCTTTGGTGACACATTACGAAACTCTTATTGATCATCTTGAATTGCCGGATGAAAAAGATAGGCATGTATTGGCCGCAGCTATCAAAACGAATGCACATGTAATTGTTTCAAACAACATAAAGGATTTTCCGGAAGATGTTCTGGATAGATATGGCCTGAAAATTAAAACACCCGATGATTTTCTGACGGATATCATTGACTTGAATACTGAAATTGCGGTTGAGGCTTTCAAAGAGATGGTGCTTAACAAAAAAAGTCCTGAATTAGATGAATATGAAGTGTTGGACTGTTTAAGAAAAAACGGGCTGAAAGATACTGCCGACTACCTACATGCCCTTCTTTAAGTCGGGTCTACTGAATAATTGGTGTTTTCGCTGAAAATAGATATATATGACAGAGAACCACGTGGTGAACAACGGGAAAATAAAGCAAGCACTGGGTATCGACAAAATGTCGATATCGGCAAAGGAGGATATTCGAAAAACGCTTGATAGTTTCAGATAACAAGGGAGAATGAGTGTAATAATAATATATTTGATTGTTTTTGTTTTGCTGCTTGTAGCAGAACTTTTTTACTTCCGTATCGCAAACAAATACAACATCATCGACAAACCGAACGAACGGAGTTCGCACAATTACATTACCATACGGGGAGGCGGCATTATCTGGTGGGTTGCGGCCCTACTATACATGTTGTTCAATTCCTCCGAAATGTCAGGCTGGTTCCTGACAGGAATCACATTAATGGCAGGCATAAGCCTTTGGGACGATGTGAAAGGACTCGGGCAGAAAGTACGACTCCTGGCCCACCTGGTGGCGATGACTTGCGCTTTTATCCTCGCCGGTGCATTCGGGATGTATCCGTGGTGGGCAATCGCTCTAGGATACATCGTCTTCATCGGTATTGTGAATGCCTACAACTTTATGGATGGCATCAACGGCATCACGGGACTATACAGTATCGCGGTGCTGGCATCTCTCCAATATGTAAACCTGTCGTACGGTAACTTTGTACATCCTGACCTGATCTGGTACCCAATGATTGCATCCGCCGTGTTTCTCTTCTTCAATTTCAGAAAAAGAGCCCGGTGCTTTGCCGGGGATGTGGGAAGCGTGACCATCGCTTTCTGGATTGTGACACTACTGCTAATATTGATCATAAAAACGGAGAACCTGATATGGATTGGTTTCCTGATGGTTTACGGAGTGGATACAGTGATGACCATCCTGCACCGCATTTACCTGAAACAAAATATTATGGAGGCGCACCGGCTCCATTTCTATCAGATACTGGCAAACGAAAAGAAGGTACCCCACCGGTTGGTGTCGCTAATCTACTTTACGGTGCAACTGCTCTGCTCCGCGCTGATCATTATACTCTACCCGGTAATGGGATGGTGGATCTTAATAATCCTGGCGATTCTATTGATATTGATCTATTCATTCAAGTTTAAATTCGTAAAAATATCAAATCCGTGATTATAAAACGGGTAGGCCGATAACACAGATGCAAAAATGAAATACCTGCTCTCTCTTCCACTAAACGCCGCAGACAATTTTTCCACACTGCTCAAAAACAGAAAAGGACAATGGTTTTGTACTTCAGACCCAAGAGATACCCGGCTGGGATCCGGAGGCGGCACAACGTGGCTGCTGGAGGAATGTTACCGAAACGAAGACGGGCAAACCTCTTTTGAAGAGTGGCTCGCTAAAGAACAACGAATCCTCATTCACGCAGGCGGTCAAAGCAGACGGCTGCCGGCATATGCGGTCTCAGGAAAAATAAACGCTCCTATCCCGGTATTCCGGTGGGCAAGAGGACAGAGATTATCCCAAGACCTGCTGACGGTACAGCTTCCCCTGTACGAGAAGATAATGAAGGAGGCACCGCAGCCGCTTCGGACACTCATAGCCAGTGGAGATGTCTTTATCGACGTTAATGGCGCACTTCCCGCTATTCCTGAAGCGGATGTGGTTTGCTTCGGGCTTTGGGTAGATTCTTCCCTGGCAACCCGTCACGGTGTCTTTTCCGCATTGAGGGAAACACCCGGGGTCCTGGACCGTATGATGCAAAAGCCCTCTATTGAAGAGCTGGAAACGCGTGCCCGGACACATTTTTTCCTGATGGACATCGGATTGTGGTTATTAAGTGACCGGGCAGTACAATTGCTCAGGGAACGCTCTTACGGCGCAGACGGGAACCCCGTGTTTTACGACCTGTATAGCCACTTTGGCCTGGCATTGGGCGAAAATCCACCGATCAAAGACGACTACATCAACCAATTATCGGTAAAAATCGTCCCCTTGCCCGATGCACGCTTTCACCACTACGGCACAAGCCGTGAGCTGATCTCATCTACCCTGGCTTTACAGGAAAAGGTAACTGACCAACGGCTGGTAATGCACAAGAAAATCAAGCCCAACCCTGCCATTTTTACCCAAAACTCACGGATAGACATCTCTTTCAACGAAAGCAACCGGAACGTGTGGATTGAAAACTCAATCATACCTAAAAAGTGGGCGATCGCTTCGGATCATGTGATCACGGGAGTGCCCGAAAATGACTGGGATATCCACATCCCATCGGGAATTTGCATCGATATTGTTCCTGTTGGAGAAAAAGGATACGCTGTGCGCCCTTACGGGATAGACGATGCATTTAAGGGCGATATCAGGCATGCATCTACCCTGTGGATGGGAAAACCCGTTAGCGAATGGCTACAGCAGCGAAACCTGGAAATAACCGACTTGGGTGGGCAGGCATCTGACCTGCAGAAGTGTAAGTTATTTCCTTACGTCAGTTCCGAAGAAGAGATAGAACCTGTGCTTAAATGGATGATAAACGAGCCGGGGAATGACCGGGGAGAAACCATCTGGAGAACTTCCGAACGTTTCTCTGCGGATGACCTGATGGATTTTGCCTTCCTCCAGCGCCTTTATACCCAACGTAAAAAGCTGAGAGAGGAAAACTTCAAAGCGCTGGAAAACAATTACGAGAGAAGCGTATTCTATCAGCTTGACTTATCGGATGTGGCTGCAGAATACGCACGGATGGGCTTAACCGTCCCGGATACCGTGAAAGACTCTTCCGACAGGATGACCCGAATCCACAACAGCATGCTGCGTTCAAGGATTTTTTCACTGACTGAAGATAAAAATAATGCGAAGAAAGAGGAAGAGGCGGCATTCTCTCTTTTGAGGGATGGGTTGGTAAACGCACTCAGGCACTCCAAAAGAACTCCTTCACTGAATGTTCACCCCGATCAGATTGTCTGGGGACGAAGCCCGGCGCGGATAGATATCGCCGGGGGATGGACGGACACACCGCCATTCTCTCTTTTTACCGGGGGAAACGTCGTAAACCTTGCTGTTGAACTGAACGGACAGCCTCCCTTGCAAGTGTACGTAAAACCCTGCCAGGAGCATCACATACTGCTCCGCTCCATCGACCTGGGCGCTGCAGAAACCGTAACAACATTCAAGGAGCTGAGGGATTACAAAAAAATAGGCTCACCCTTTTCCATTCCAAAAGCGGCTCTGGCTCTTTGTGGGTTTATACCGGAATTTTCGGAAAACAATTTTCGGACATTAAAAGAACAACTGCAACACATCGGATCGGGGATTGAGTTGACATTGCTCGTCGCTATTCCTGCCGGATCGGGAATGGGGACCAGTTCCCTTCTCGCTTCTACAGTATTGGGCGCACTCAATGACTTTTGCGGGCTGCAATGGGATAAAGCCGATATCTGTTCCTATACACTTGTCCTGGAGCAATTGCTGACCACCGGCGGGGGATGGCAGGACCAGTACGGCGGTGTTTTTCACGGGATTAAACTGCTGCAAAGTGAAGCGGGATTTGAACAAAAGCCCCGCGTGAACTGGTTGCCCGACTATTTGCTTACCCATCCGGAGTACAAACCGTGCCACCTGCTGTATTATACGGGTGTTACCCGTGTGGCCAAAAGCATACTCGCCGAGATAGTGCGGGGAATGTTCCTGAATTCAGCGGGCCACCTGCAGCTGCTGGACGAAATGAAAACACATGCGTTAGATATGGCGGAATGCATCCAGCGGGGCGATTTCACACAGTATGGACAGATGATATCTAAAACTTGGGAACAGAAGAAAGCGATTGATCCGGGGACAAACCCTCCCGCAGTGGAACAAATAATAAGCCTGGTGGAACCTTACTGCAACGGATACAAACTCCCGGGGGCCGGAGGAGGGGGATACCTGTACATGGTTGCCAAAGATCCGATGGCAGCGGCTACGATCAGAAAAATTCTCCTGGAGAACCCTCTCAACAATCGTGCCCGCTTTGTAGAAATGGAATTGTCCACCAAAGGATTCCAGGTATCGAGGTCTTAACATGACGAATATGCTCATCAACGATCAACTTTTAAACACCGTTACCGGACAGGCAAAAGCCAGTTCCCGACTCCGCATGAATTTCAACCTGCACGATTCGCTGGATGCGAAAGCGCAACGGCTACTGAACGCGTTGGAGCCGGGCACGATGTTGCCCGTACACCGCCACCGGGAAACGGCGGAAACTTATATCGTGCTGAGGGGAAGCATCCGCGTGATATTTTACAACGACGAGAAGCTGCTGACAGCAGAATTCCTGATTGATCCCAATGAGAAGGAATACGGCATCCATATCCCTGCCGGACAGTGGCATACGCTGGAAGTACTGGAAAGCGGAACCGTAATCTTCGAAGTGAAAGACGGCCCTTATGCTCCCCTGCAACCGGAAGATATCCTGGAGCCAAAGACTTAATCAGACTTAGAAGTTTAAACCCTAGTTAAAGCCCTTTTGTGCTTCAACATAAAAAACAGAATTGATTTATACTCGGAACCAATTGATTTTTACTATCTTTGCAATAGACGGTTTTTTTGATTCTTGCCGACTTTGTATCTAACATATCAAAAAAATAATAAGATGGTTGCTGAAACGACAGATAAATTAAGGAAAAGACATACCGGACGGAACGTGCAGAGAGTCCGGATGTATTTTGGTGTGAAACAGGAGGCTTTGGCTGCAGACCTGGGCATAACCCAGCAGGAAGTGTCGAAGATTGAACAGCAGGAAGAAATTGAAGAAGAAGTGTTATCGCAGATTGCCAATGTGCTGGGAGTCTCCTCAGAAGTAATCCGGGATTTTGACGTGGAAAGGGCTATTTACAATATCAACAACAGCTATAGTGATGCAACTATAACTGAAGGAAGTACTGCCGTTGTATTACAAATAAATCCAATAGAAAAAATTGTAGAGCTTTATGAACGTTTACTGAAAAGTGAAAGGGAAAAAATTGAATTATTAAAAAACAGTAAGTAAAAAGCAAAAGATAAATATATCTAAGACATAATCTATATTATGGAAAATGAAACCTACACAAAAGCCTTACATATAGGCAGAAAGATAGAAAGAGTACGCCGCCTACGGGGGATGACGCAGGCTGATTTGGGGGATATTTTGGGTGTAACCAAGCAGGCAGTCTCTAAAATGGAGCAGACAGAGAAAATGGATGACGGAAAGCTAAAACAGGTTGCTGAAGCTTTGGGAGTCACAGAAGAAGGATTGAAAAACTTTACAGAGGAAACAGTTCTGTATTGCACAAATAATTTTTATGAAAACTGTCATGTTAGTGCTTCAAATATCGGACCTATTTCCACTGTAGAAAATCTGAATCACTTCTCCATGGAACAGGCCATCAAGCTTTTCGAAGAACTGATAAAAATTGAAAGGAAAAAGTTCGAGTCTTTAAAAAAAGAGAAAGAATAGAACTGCTCAACATCCTGCAGGTTTTCTCCAACCATTATATTCCAAAAAAAGCAGCGGATGAACTGACCGCTGCCAAAGACCGGGAAATCACCTGGCTGAAAGAAGAAATCCTATACCTGAGAACGAAAATGGACCGGTTGCTGGAAGTACGGGAGAATGGGACCGTGATCTTCGAAGTGAAGGACGGCCCCTATGCCCCCCTGCAACAGGAGGATATCGTGACACCGGTATCATAACTTTCCTTACCAGAAAATTGCCTGGTCTTCGTCCGGAACCAGTGTGCTAACGTTGCGCTGCATCAGCATGGTGCCCTTGCACCTGTAGGGGAAGACCATGTTTTCACTGGAAACGGGATCTTTGTAGCGGTACTCCATCGTTAACGTGAAGAAACGCTTGATGATGTGCGGACGGTCGATATCCAGCTCTTCCTTTATTTCATACGTCGGCTCGCCAATCACTTCAAATTCCAGCGCGGGATTCTCGGCTGTCAATACCAACCTCCCTTTCTTCAGATAGAGGCCCGTGGCTTCAACTTCCGTCACCTCATCCGGTTCCAGAAATTCGCACTTCACCTTAAAATCGCCCCTGTTCTCCGCCAGCTCCTCCGTGATGCCGGCATAAAAAAATACGGTGTTTTCATCCACAACCCGGGCTTCCCGAGTGCTAGCCGTCATGTACTTGGTGGTGTTGTCCCCAAAGTAAACGTACATGCTGGCGGCATTGTAGATTCCCGAGTAATCGTTAAAGGGCATGATCCAGAGTAACGCTTTCTGCCGGCCTTTATAGGTGTTAAGCGTATAGGACGGATCGGGCAGGATAGTCAGGGGCAAGACCCATTTCTCCACCAGGTCGAGCCCCGAAAAGTTGAAGTGTATGGGAAAGAACGCCACATCAACACCGGAGGGAATCCGGCAGGTTTTCGAAGGCAATTCAAAGAACTCTTCCGGCAGTTGCTTGTAATACAGATCGCTCCGGGCAGCATACCTACCGAAGTTCAACAGGTTCAACGTATCGTTATCCACGTCGATATGGACGGAATAATCGCGGTCGTTGTTTTTTGAGCCGCTCACGATCACCGGCAGCTTATAGGTGACTTGCAGATTATCGGGCTGATACCTTAGATAAATGACAGATACGTCATCCCTGTTGATTGGCGCTTTCAGGGATACCATCCGGGTGTACAACTCTTCTTCCCACTCGTTATTGCAGCCGCTCACCACAAAGAGAGCTCCCAGCAACAAGATCTTATAAATAGATATGTGTCTCATTATTTATTTACTGTTTATATTGAATTAATCAAAAGATGGCCATCCCGGAGCTTGTGTAAGGCGGGCATTCCGTTTCAGTTCATCGTAAGGAACGGGCCAGAAATATTTCTTCGTGGACCATGAGGTTTGCACACTGGGCACAACAACCTGTTCATGGAAGAAGTCGCGGTATTCTCTCGGAACGGTGGTGTTGCAGCCGTAGATCATCTGACTTTCTTCCTCGGGTGCGTCTTTCCAGCGACGAAGGTCGTAATAGCGCTGGTTTTCTCCCAGAAACTCAACCTGCCGTTCACGTTTGATGGCATTTCTTAATTCATCGGGATTTTGATACGGATCGCCCGTTCCAATCTCATCGAAGTTGGGTAGACCAGCCCGTAGTCGTACAGGGAGAACAGCCGCCTTCATAGCTGCAATATCACGGGACACGGTATATCTCTCGCTACCGTCCCAGGATGCTACCTGATAAGTAGACGTTAATTCATTGAGTGCTTCGGCATACATAAGCAGGATATCGGCATAACGGATGGCCGGATCCACCTTCGGATATACCGTTCCGTCCTTGTAACTTTCCTTGGGGTTTACATACTTCATCATGCCTATGCCGGTGGGTATCCACCGGTCGTCAGTACTCACAATCTTCCGGCCGTCGTCTTCCCCGTAATAGTAAAACGTCTGGAAATCCCGGTTATTGGCATCCTTGGCGCTGGTACAGGCCCAATGCGCACCATTGAAGGCTACCGAAGCGTAAAAGCGGGGCTCCCGGTTGGCATATTCGAGCCAGACATCTTTCCTTAAATAGGGGTATTCGCCGTCGGCCTGCGTGAAGCCTTTCAAGCTGGTAGCACGGTCGAACGGTTTTCCGTCGTTCATTGCATAGGCATCGCACTGTTTACCCGTGATGCCGTGGCAGTTCCATCCGCCTGCCTTGCTGACAGGCATCTGGTGGCGAGACATGGACTGAATGCCGTATTCGTCGTGTAACTGATTATCCCCGCGCGAGAAGATAAGTTCGGGGTTTTCCGATACGTAGAGGTCGCCGTTGAACAGGGCACGGTAAGAATCGAGCGGATCGATATCCTTCCATCCCCCATCCTTCCATCCGCGCTCCGAATATACCGGATGGTAAGGCGGTTCAATTGTTTTGGGATAGGCTCCCCAAAGTCCTCCGCTGCTGCGTTTGGGTGCCACATAAATCTCATATTTGTCCAGTCTGATCACATCGAGGGCTGCTGCAGCGGCTTTTGCCCATTTCTCCTCGTCGTACTCCCCGGAAATAAGTTCTTTGCCTGTATCATCGGTGAAAGAGGACATATCGGGATTACCATTCATCAACGGACTGGCAGCGTAGAGATAAGCTTTGGCACGAACGGCCAGTGCTGCCCCTTTGGTGGGGCGTGATGCATTGCGAGAACTGCGGTCACTTTCCAGAAACTGTGCCGCCAGTAGCATCTGTTCAGCAATATACTCGGCGCATTCGTCGTACGTGCTCCTGGGATAAGCCAGATCGCTGTAGGGCGCTTCATAGTCGAGTCCCTCGTCGGGTAGAATGGGCACCGGCCCGTATTTCCTCAACAACAGCCAGTAGAGGTAACCGCGGATAAAGTAGGCCTGCCCCTTCAGATCGTCGCACATCTCTGTGCTGATCTCTGCACCCGGGTGGACATGTTGCAGGAAGATGGAGGCCTGGCGGATACCTTCGTACGACTGATCCCAGGGACGGGCAATCAGGGCATTGACATTTCCTCCGTATTGGGGGCCGTACTGCCCGAATTTATAGTTGGAGTATGAGATGCCGGCACCGCCTTCCGTGAAGATCATATCATCGGAGTAATTGGTGAGGGTAAAGCGTACGTGTCCGATCTCCAGGTTATAGGAAAGAAGCTGGTAGTAGGCGTTGGCCAGCCATTGCTCGGTATAGTCCCTGCTGTTGAAGATGCGTTCCAGGTCCTGCCGGTCGTTAAAATAACGCTCCACATCGAGGTAATCGGAGCAGGACAATACAAAGGTCCCGATGCAGATTATTACGCTGAATAGTATATTTTTTCTCATCTTTTTTTCTATTTAAATATTGACTGTCAACCCGAATGTAATTGTTTTCCCCAACGGATATTTCATGCCGTTGGAGCTTCCCATCTCCGGATCCCATAATTTGAATTTCGAAAAAGTCAGCAGGTTTTGCCCAATAATATGTATCCGCACCTTGTCCATAAACATCCGGGTAGTCAATGCCTTGGGCAGGGTGTAACCCATCTCCAGCGTTTTCAACCGCAGGTAGGAGCCGTCGCGCAACCAGTAGGTAGAGGCACGGTAGTTGTTGGCGTTGCCGCCGTAACTCAACCGGGGATATTCGGCATCGGGGTCTTCGTTGACACCCAGTATCCAGCGGTTGGAGTTGGCCATCTCTTCGAGGATGTTGCCCCACTCTCCATTGACAAAAGGATAAACGGTGAACCCGTTGATGAAGAAGTGGGATTTGCCCGCCCCCTGGAAATGGAGGTTAAAGTCAAAACCCCTCCATGTGGCAGAAAGGCCGAGGCCGTAAATAAGGTTGGGCCGTGTGGTAGAGCCAATAGGTACTATATCATCGTTGTTGATGATGCCGTCTCCATTGATATCCTTATACTTGATGTCGCCGGGCATGACGTCCCTGCGATCACTGAAGTCCTGGCGGGGGCTGTTGCGGATATCTTCATAATCCTTGAACAGGCCCAGGGCGATCAAACCCTTTGCCTGATCCACACGATAGCCGGTGCGACGGAGGTAGGGATAACGGTTCACCATCTCATCGGCTTCGGTGATCTCGTTCTTGCTGTAGGTGAAGTTGCCGCGGATCTGCAGCGCCACATCGGCCACTTTCTGATCCAGCTTAAAGTTCCCATCGAACCCGTTGGTCTTCACACTGCCCACGTTGGCGGAGGGGTTTGCACCCTGGATACCCACCATATCGGAAAGATAGGATCGGACCATATAGATGCCGTCCCGCTTTTCGTCGAAGTAGTCGACTGTCAGTCCAAACTTGTCTCCCCACAAGTAAAGGTCTACTCCCAGGTCGTGTTTTTTGGCAATCTCCCAAGTGACGTTGTTGGAGGATAGCCGGGTATAGGTCAATCCCGGATAACCGAAAGCACTGTTCAGGTCGCCCCAGTTGTAATAAACATCCTGATCGCCTGCCGGTGTGTTCCTGCTGTAGTTTCCGAAATCGGCCAGGTAGGGAAAACGGGATGAGGAGTTATCGGTTCCCACTTCACCGTAAGAATACCGGATCTTGAGCATTCCCAACCAATCCATACGGTCTTTCACAAACGGCTCCTCCGCGATGTTCCACGCTGCAGAATAAGCGGGGAAGAATCCGAACTGATGCCCCTTGGCAAAGTTCTCCGAACCGTTATACCCAAAATTGAAATTGAAGAGGTAGCGGTTCTTATATCCGTAAGAGAGGTTTCCGGCCAATCCCTGATGACGGCGTGCGATACCCTCCATGATATTTCCCCCTATGCCGGAAGTGTTCACGTAGTTATCGTGTGTGTACTTAAGCACACTGCCCACGTTGTGGTCATTGAAGTTTCTCCCGTAAGACATCTCTGCCTCCACGAACTCCTTTCTGTCGCCTGATGCAGAAGATCCCTGAGACATCAGCCGCTCCGGAACCAACCGGTTAAAAACAATCCTTCCGTCGGAGTCCCGTTGCCGTTCGGCTCTCCACATCTCCGGATTTTTTCGGCGCTGTATGTAGTTGTAATTATAGGTATCATACCCGAATCGGCCTGAAAATTTTAACCCTTCGGTAATGAAATCCAGTTTCTGTTCTAACGTCACATTGGAATTGATGGTGTTTTGCCATATCTCCGAGTATCCTGTCTGGGTAGCGGCAATCCACGGATTGTATTTTCTCTCCCACGACTCAGCATCTTCGCCCTGCATGATCGGCACATATCCGTTGGAATACATCACCGGCATGGTAATGGGGTTATAGCCGAACACCGAATACCAGATGTCGTCAGTACTGATTGCCCCGGAACGATTCGATTTTTCCAGGGCCCCTCCGATACCTACCTGAATAAGGGTGGAGGTAGTCAGGTTCATATCCATGTTCAAACGATAGTTATAACGCTGATAATTGGCATTGGTATCGTATTCCTTCATCGTCCTATCCACATGATACATGCCTCCCTCGTCGAGAAAGCTGCCGGAGAGATAATACCTTGCCTTGGCTCCCCCACCTTTCACACTGACTGAGGAACGATACATCGGAGCACCGTCTTTCAACAAAAGGTCCATCCAGTCCACATTGGGATAGATGTCCGGATCGAGCTGTTCACCGATCATCATCAACTCCTGATCGGTATAAACCGCTTTCTGATTACGAGTGGTACGGGCTTCGTTAGCCATGGAAGCATAGGTGAGCCCATCCACGAATTTGGGCGTACGGGTACGGGTAGTCCAGGTATATTCCGATTTGGCGTTCACCTCCACTTTTCCCTCCCCTCCTCTTTTTGTATTGATAAGAATAACCCCGTTAGCGCCGCGTGACCCGTAAATAGCGGTGGCGGAGGCATCCTTCAGCACCGAGAACGACTCTATATCCTCGATGTTGAGTTCATCCATGCTACGCTCAAACCCATCGACCAGGATAAGGGCACTGGAACTGCCCCCGAAGGTTGAAATACCGCGGATCCAGAATTCGGATGTGTTGGATCCCGGCTGGCCCGAACGTTGCATGGCCATCACTCCCGCCACGTTCCCGGCCAAAGCATTGGTGAGGCTCGACACGGGTGTCCTCAGTGTACCCACTTCTACGGTAGTGATAGCGCCCGTGACGGTCACTTTCTTCTGCGGGCCCATTCCGGTGATGGTCACCTCATCGAGGGCGGTCGCTTTTGATTCCTGCATCGTGATATCAAGTATCGTATCTTTATCCTTTACCAGGTGCTCCTGCGTTTCGTAACCGATGTATGAGAAAACAAGATATTGAAAAGGTTCAAGCTTTATCTTGTAATTCCCGTCAATGTCGGAAGCTACTCCCAGTCCCGGTTTTTCTTTTACGATAACCGTGGCACCGATTAACGGGACTCCTTCTGCATCGACAATGGTTCCGGTGACTTCCACACTCTTTCGTTGAGCAAAAATGCTCAATGCACAGATCATGGTACATATAGTGGATAGTATAAATTTCTTCATATTTTTCATGTTTTAATTTTAGTTGCCGGCATCAGCATCCGGTTTATTATTCTACAGAGATGGTACGTATCCGTTTATTTTCGCGGTCGGCCACGTAAAAGATCTCCTCTTCCTCGTCGTAACAGATGCCGGTAGGTTCCCGGAAACGAGCTGTCTCACGGGCATCGCCGTCGATCCAACCCCAAACTTTCCCATCGACGCCCACACTTCCCCGTCCCGCAAACGTACTGACTTCGCCGTCAGGGGTTACTTTCCTGATGGCATTGTTATTATGATCGCACACATAGAAGTCATATACATCCTCCTTACCCTGTGCTTCGTACTCTTTATTCTTCACGAATACTCCCTGTCGCGGGCGACTGAACCGGGCGGAGCTTCCCGGAGCATCGACATACCCCCCTCCGCCGCCGATATCACCTACATGAAGCACGGATGAAACCAGTTCTTTTTTTGTTTTATCGTAAGCACAACGGTAAACACCATTGAATCCGGTCATGTACACATACAGATCATCGGGGTGCCGGAACATGAATACATGATCGCTGGAGTTGGCCCTGACGCTGAACAATGCTTTTCCGTCCCACATCCCGCTACTCTCGTCAAAGACCTGACGGGCTTTGTACACCTCGGACGATTGCCAGGTGTTGTAGAAGATGGATCCGTCGCTCATGGATACGGCGGAATAGGAGCATTGGGCGTACAAATAGGGATACACTTTACGGAATCCCTCGTTACGCAGCGAATAAAACATATTTGGCATCTGATGACGATCATTCCAATTTCCACGGCCGTTGTCATCCACGAAAAAGAGGGTATCTCTCGTCGGTGTGTCGAACAACATCGATTTTACCTGATGCACGCCTGCCTGTCCTTTCATGAAAACGGAAGAGACCTCTTTTGTCGTGAGGTTGATCTTCCGCAGGGCTGCCAGGTTCTCCTCATCGATACAATAGATGATTTTATTGCCCTCATCGTCAATGTCGAATTCCAGCCACCAGGGGTGTTGAAACTCGGCCTCCTCAAACGATCCGTTGATGATGCTCGACGAGTTGGTTTGAGGGTCTACTTTCCCGGTCAGCGTATTCACCTGCAAGGCAGCTTGAAGTGTAAACAGATCTTCGAAGGTATGTTCCTTGATCATTTTTCCGTCCTGGCCCTTGATCCGGACCACCACATCGCCCCTACCGGACCGACGGGGTACCATCGCACAGATCTTTGTTCCCGATGAACCAATTACGGGGGCTGCTACACCACCAATGAATACTTCAATTTTCGATACATCCGTACCGAAGTTGCTTCCTTCAAAAAAGAGAAGCGTACGTACGGCTCCCTCCTTCGGAGAAAACCCGGAAAAGAGCACCGGCCTGGAAGGATCAGGGGGTGTCACACTTTTGGGCCCTTCGTACCCGCCTTGCTGGCTACATCCCGTAGCGGTAATGGCTACTGTCATGCATATGACTAACAACCATACAAAAAAATTAAATGATACGGGCAACTCACATGCAGTGATTAACAGGAGTTTTTTAAAAATAATTTTTTTCATGAGTGTCTAATGATTTAATAATAGCCCATCAAATGTTAATTTAGCCGAATGACAACAGGCGAATGGGCTCGACAATGAGACAAGATTTATAAATTAGGGGCAAAATTAAAGGTTAATGATTTCTAAATAAAAGAATTGAAGTTGACATTTACTTTCAACCAATTGATTTTTACTGTCTTTGCAAAAGTGAGCTCTTGTTGATAACCGAAAGGGTGATCGGGATGGATAAGCTTGACGAGGAGGAGAAAAGGAAGTTGAAGTTGACCAACACGGGAAACCGGTCGCTGAGAGTGGTCAGGGAGAGCGAAAAGCCGCCTGAGGACATAGTAATTTAATCGCTCATTCAGCTTCTTAAATTCGTTCTCTCCGACGAGCATGGCAACATCGTTTAATGCTGATTTGTCCAAATAATATGCTGAATTAGCTTTTTATAAGTTTAAATTTAGGTTTGAAAAATTGCCTGTTTTGTTAAAAATGTATACTTTTACGGAATAAACAGAGGTATCATGAGAAAGAAAAGCGCGCAATTCTTAACAATGTTAATCCTGGTGATGGGAGGAGTATGCTTTAGCGGATGTGACAAGGAGGGCGATATCACCTATCCAACGGTTATACTGACACCGGAAAATGCGGAAGAAAGCGTGATAACCGGAACAATTGTGAGCGGAAGAATCACTCAAGCGGACGAAGCCACTTTTGTGAATGCACAGAAAGAAACGGTCTGGAAGAAACTGACCCGAAAAAAATAACCTCACCTATTGTCATATGCAAAATGCTGCATAGAGAGGAACAGATTTCACATCGTTCTCAAAACCAAAATTCTTTTTACTGATCCGAATAGCGTATGGCGAATGGTATCTCTTTGCAAAAAGTGATAGGCTTCGGGAACGGTTCCGGTATCCTTTTTTTACTTCTACCGGAACAACACCGTCATCGTTTTGTAAAACAAAATCGATTTCTGCCTTGCCCTCGCTTTGCCAATAGAACAGAGCAACCCCTTTGGCGGCCAATGCCTGTGCTACATAATTCTCGGCCATGGAACCGAGAAAAATATTATCCGCTTCAACAGGCGATAACAAGACCTGTAACGGTATCCTGGAGTGCAACGTGAGCATTCCGATATCGCCCATGTATAATTTGAAATTGGATAAGTCGGCATAAGCACTGACCGGTATAAACCCATGTTCCAACTTTTGACATTTGAGCACAATTCCCGCAAATTGAAGCCATTCTATCGATTCTCCGAAAATTGTGGCAGTGCCTCCGCGTTGTACAATCTTATATTGAAACTTGTTGTTCTCTTTTGCCAACTGCGCCGGAATGGAATTATAACAAGCCCTGATCTTGACACTTGTTGCCGCAGTGGCATATTTTGACATATCCGCAATGTACTGCTGAATGATACCGTTTTGGATCAATTGCACATCATGAAAACTTTGTGTATCAACAAACGAAGTCACCGCGGCTGGCATTCCTCCGACAATCATATATTGACGGTAATAATCCAACGCAACGGCATGAAGAGCTTCGGACATGGCCTCGTTACTTACGAAATGTTCTTCGATCTCTTTCGACAATAGTGCTCTGTCCATTGCCCATAAATATTCCTCGAAGTCAAGCGGAAACATGTTTATCTGCTGCACTTTACCCACCGGGAAAGAGTATTTATCGCGATTGAGGGCAATACCGAGCAGGGAGCCGGCAGCGATGATGTGATGCTCAGGCGCATCTTCGCAAAAATATTTCAACGAGGTGATCGCCCGCTCACTGACCTGTATCTCGTCAAAGAAAATCAACGTACTGCCTGCAACGACCTTGATTCCTTTGACGGCTTCGAGGTACTGCACAATTTTCCGGGGTGATATCTCGGTCTCAAGAAACAGGCAAAATTGTTCTTCGATCTCCAAATTGAGATAAAGTACATCCAAATAGTGTTCCCTTCCAAATTGATTGATGATATAAGTTTTACCAACCTGGCGTGCACCATTAACGATGAGCGGCATCCTTTTGGGATTGTTTTTCCAATCGGTCAGAGCTTTGCTTATTTTTCGTTTCATGAAATTATTTTTAGTCTTCAGCGTAAACTGGAAAATGAGACGGGTCACATGTAAAGACGAGTTGTTGTATTTTCGGTCAAAAATACAATAAAGTTCGGAAAAATCAAAATTTTATGATTATAATGAAGATAATGATTTATACGCCTGCCAGCGACTGATCACGTCGCGCACGTAATCCACGGTTTCATCGCCGCGAAAATAACCGGCTTTGCAAACCGGGTCGTTGTAATATTGCTCCAGCCGTTTTAACTGGATGAACCGCTCCACGTTCCCGTCCCACACGTTCTTATCGGCAGCGTACTTCTCGGCCAGTGCACGGGCATCGGCGATGTGCCCGATCCCGCCGTTGTAGGACGCTAACGCCATCTTCACCTGCTCCGTCTCGTTTCCAACGGAGGAGAACGTATCGATCAGCATTTTCAGGTATTCGGCTCCCGCACGGATGTTCGTTTCGGGTACAAACACGGCATTACCGCTTATACCCAATGCCACCGCCGTGGCCGGCATCAACCCCATCAACCCGCCAGCTCCGGCCCACGACTGGCCGTCGGGGTCGAACGTGGACTCGTGGTACGACACGGAGGCCAACAACCGCCAGTCCACGCCGTACTGCTTGCCGTATTGCTTGAAATAGGCGTCCCACGGGGAAATTTGCCCGGGAGCCAGCATCGTGACAAAAGTAGATTGATTATCGGCATGGAAACCCTTGGCTTCCTCGAAATAACGCTTCGTCAGCCGTAGGTAATGGGGTGCCCGGTTGACCCTGCCGAACCAGGCAGTCAGCGAATCGGCAAGGACTGGGGTGTCTTTCCGGACCGCCCACGAGGTCCGCTGGTCGAAACTGACCTTCAGCCCTACATCGATGTTCCGGAAGTAGGTATGGTTGAGCCGTGCCACATACTCGTCGGCAACGGTGTACCGGATCTCACCTCCCGATACCATGCGGATCAGGTCTTCCTCCACCAGCGTATCCCTATCCGCATACCGGAGGCGTAACCCGCCTCCCAGTTCCTGGTTCAGGTTGTTCATCCGCTGCTCGTACTTGGAACCGCGCAGCACATAGATATCCCTGCCAATCAATTCCGTCACATCCTGTAATACGGTATCATCGCGTTCGGCACGCTGCACCACTACCTGGTGGGAAACCTCCGACAACCCACAATACAGCACCGAGTCTTTCAATGCATTTTCTACCGGTACGCTGTAAGCAACCACGTCGCCGCTGTTGTTGAGAAGCAACCGAATAAGCGCCGAAGTATTTTGGGCCACTACGACCTGCAGTTCCAGCCCATGCTCATCGGCAAAACTTTTAATCATCTCGTAGTGATACCCCATCTCCTGGTCGCGGTAAATAAAATAGGAGGTGGAGGTGTTGAGCGTGATCACCCGGAGCGTATCCTTCGCGGCGATCTGCGGAAAATCATAGCCTGCTTCCTTGGACCTGTTGCAAGACAGGAGGAGCAGGATAAAGACAAATAAGATACGGCCGGGGTTGAACATATCCGTCAGTGATATTGAATCCGCTACAGCGTAGCAAACTTAATCAGGAAATAGACCAGATAAACACCCAGGAAAATAGTTCCCTGCCAGCGCCTTACGCGGGTACCTATCTTCATGAAAAACCACAGCAGCGCGCTGATGCCGACAACGAACAGGCTGTCCATAATGTTGATGTCTGGGGTCTCGATCGGATAAATAACGCCGGCAACACCCAAAATCAACAGGAGGTTGAAGATATTGGACCCCACCACGTTCCCGATAGCAATATCGGAACGTTTTTTCAGGGCGGCCACCACAGACGTGGCCAGCTCCGGCATACTGGTGCCGGCAGCAACAATGGTCAGCCCGATCAAGGCTTCCGACATACCTAATTTCTGGGCGATGATAATGGCATTGTCCACCAACAGGTTTGAACCGTAGACCAGTCCCGCAAACCCCAGTGCGATCAGCAGTACGTCTATCGCCCAATGTTTGAATTGTTTGATGACTTCGTCTCCCTCGCTGGCCCGGTTCTTGTTTTTCAGCGAAGTAACAAAAAGATAGGCCATGTAGGCCACAAAGAGGAACACGAAGAGAAAAGCTTCGACAGACGAAATCCTACCGTCGAGAAACAACACGAAGAACAGTACCGCTGTGAGTACCATAACCGGAGCGTCGAACTTCAACAGCTGCCTTTTAATGGCCAGCGGATAGATAAGCGCCGAAATGCCCAAAATGATTCCGACATTAAACAGGTTGGAACCCAGTACATTTCCAATCGACAAGGCGCTTTGCCCGTTCATCGCGGCTTTTACGCTAACCACCAGCTCGGGAGCGCTCGTCCCCATGGAAACAATGGTCAGCCCGATAATCAACGGGCTGACACCCAACCGGGCAGCAAAGGACGATGCACCTGACACGAGCCATTCAGCTCCGAAATAAAGTATGACGAGTGAAACCAATAACCAAACAACTTCCATTAACAACTAGTTTTATGAGTAAGGAGGGCACAAAGCCGTACAGGTACCTATAACAACAAAAAACCCCTTTGGTTCAAATGGCCAAAGGGGTTTTTTTATAAGAGTTTCGTTTTATTCCGTATAGAACCGGAAATCCTTCAGCATCTCCTGCAAGCGTTTGCGGGCGAAAAAGATCCGGCTTTTAACCGTGCCGATGGGAAGCCCCAGGTGTTGCGCAATTTCTTCGTACTTATATCCGGAAACGTGCATGGAGAAGGGAACTTTGTATTCATCGGTGAAGCTGGCAATGGCCTTGTTGATCTCCTTGATGGTGTAGGCTCCGTCGGGAGTATTGAACCCGGAATCCTGTGGCAGGTTCAGGTGATACAAATTCTCTGTTTTGTCGATAATTGTCTGGCTTCTGACAATTTTGCGGTAGTTATTCACAAATATATTGTGCATGATGGTGAAAACCCATCCTTTAAAATTGACGTTCTCGTAATACTTTTCCCGGTTGTCCAAAACCCGGAGAGTTGTTTCCTGCAAAAGATCTTTTGCATCTTCCCGATCTGCTGTTAAAGTTAATGCGAAGTTAAACATATTATCCTGCAAGCCCAGCAATCTGTTTTCGAAAGAACTTTTTGACTTCATAGCTTTAATTTTTGATTGTGTTGTCTTTTGCAAATATAATAACATAATTTACTCCGTGAACATTTTTTTATTTCAAAAACAATTAATTAGTGTTAACAAATCAGCCCAAATCATTTTGCGATTTGTTATTCAGCACGTTACACATATTTCATGTGGGGATTTTCTCCACACATGATCGATAAATAATATTTATATCGTGATTTGGATAATCTAAAAACGCAATATTTCCAGCAGAACGGTGATTTTAGATCACGTCTAAATAAGCCGGATGAAGGCAGGTTAGCCGGCATTTTTATGGCATACTATTTGCAAATAATTTGAAAGATTAAAATTAACACCATATAGTATTATAGTATGATAAAAGAAGGACAAATTGGGGTAACAACCGGAAATATTTTCCCCATCATCAAGAAATTTCTTTACAGTGACCACGAAATTTTTCTTCGTGAAGTTATCTCCAACGCAGTGGATGCTACGCAAAAGCTGAAAACATTGTCGGATGTAGGAGAATTCAAAGGTGACCCGGGCGATTTATCCGTCAGGGTAGTTATCGATAAGGATGCCAAAACGCTGACCATCTCCGATCGCGGGATCGGAATGACGGCTGACGAAGTGGACAAGTACATCAACCAGATAGCGCTTTCCTCGGCCAACGATTTCCTCGATCAGTACAAGGACAATGCCAATGCCATTATCGGGCATTTCGGGCTGGGTTTTTATTCCTCGTTCATGGTGTCTAAGAAGGTGGAGATCGTCACCAAATCCTACAAGGAGGAACCTGCGGTGAAATGGTCGTGCGAAGGCGATCCGGCCTACAAGATGGAGGAGGCGGACAAAACCGGCCGCGGCACGGACATTATACTCTACATTGACGAAGAGAACGAGGCGTTCCTGGAAAAGAGCAAGATTGAATCGTTGCTGGACAAGTACTGTAAGTTTTTACCGGTTCCTATCGTTTTTGGGAAGAAACAGGAGTGGAAAGACGGAAAGTACGTGGATACCGAAGAAGATAACGTTATCAACGATGTGAATCCGCTTTGGAAACAAAAACCTGCCGGATTAAAAGACGAGGATTATCGCGATTTTTACCGCAAGCTCTATCCGATGAGCATGGACGAACCGCTCTTCTGGATCCACCTGAACGTGGATTATCCGTTTAACCTCACGGGAATCCTTTATTTTCCGAAGGTCAAAAGCAACATAGAGTTGCAACGGAACAAGATACAGCTATACAGCAACCAGGTTTTCGTGACCGATTCGGTGGAAGGGATTGTCCCCGAGTTTCTGACGTTGCTTCACGGCGTCCTCGACTCGCCCGATATCCCGCTCAACGTGTCGCGCTCATACCTGCAAAGCGATAACAACGTGAAGAAGATCTCGAACCACATCACCAAGAAGGTGGCCGACAAGCTGGAGGAGATTTTCAAAAAGGAACGTACGCAGCTCGAAGAGAAATGGGATAGCCTGAAAATTTTCGTTGAATACGGCATGCTTACCGAAGAGCGTTTTTACGACAGGGCTTCCAAGTTTGCACTGCTCAAGAACACCGACAACAAGTACTTCACGCTGGACGAGTACAAGGCCCTTACCGAAAGCAGCCAGACCGACAAGAACAGCACCCTGGTGTACCTGTATGCCAACAACAAGGAAGACCAGTACACCTTTATCGATGCCGCCAAAGGGAAAGGGTACGACGTGCTGATGATGGACGGGCAGCTGGATGTGCATTGGCTGGGACTTCTCGAACAGAAGCTGGAGAAAACCCGTTTCGTACGCGTTGACAGCGACACGGTGGAGCACATCATCGAGAAAGACGAAAAAACCTCCGTGGAATTGTCCGACAAGGAGAAGGAGAACCTGACGGAAGCCATCCAATCACTGCTTCCCAACATCGACAAGACAGAGTTCAACGTCGACTTCAAATCGCTGGGCGAAACCACACGGCCGGTTCAGATCACCCAAAACGAATTTTCACGAAGGATGAAGGAGATGTCGGCCATGCAGCCGGGGATGGCTTTCTACGGAGAGATGCCCGACATGTTCCAGGTAATTGTAAACATGGACCATCCGATTGCCAAACAACTTCTCGGTGAGGTCAAAGATAAATCGAAGGAAGAGACAACGGCATTTGCGTCGGAAAACGCCAGACTGAAACAGGTTATCGACCTGGCGCTGCTCTCCAACGGGATGCTCAGGGGGGAAGCCTTGAGCAACTTCATCAAAAGAAGCGTGGAGCTTCTGTAATCACGAAAACAACGCAGGGGGAAAGGATTATTATCTTTTTCCCCTCTTATTGTTGTTTTTATTCATCTTCCTGACCTGTTTTTCGAACCGCTTGTCCGCCTTTCCGCCTTTGAATTTCACCACACCCGTATCAAATATGTATCCCCCTCTTCCGGCGACCCGTGGATTTTTGGTTTTACCGTAGTCGCCAAATATTCCGCCCCAATCGCGATGCGATTTACCCAGGGTGTTCTTCATCCTGTGGAACGCGGCCGACCCGGGTTTGATGCCGTAACGTTTGGCCATCACTCCCCAGCCTTGTCCGTTGGAAACCCCTTCGCGGTAAATGCCAAAAACATCGGGCATCGGGATACCGAAGATCCCGCTCAATTCAAGGCCCAAAGCCACATTCCCCCAATTGTTCCCAAAATCGCTGTAATACAGGTTCAGCGTGGATTCCGGAACACCGTAGTAATTGTTGTACAGGCCGGCGATTTCGGTGTTGCCGTAACGCCTTGTGTATTCGTTCATGTGGGTAACGAAAACATCGAAGTTCTGCGCAAACAGTGTTAGGGAGGCTACGGTTAATGCTAAGGTAAAGAAAAACTTTTTCATAATCATGTTTGGTTTTAGTTATAGGTTAAAGACAATTGAAACCGAATAAAGTTTAAACAGCACACAAAAAACTACATCCGGATTTTTTAGGCAAAAAAATGCCCGTAAAAGAAAACCGTCTTATCTTTGCAACGAGAAAATGGCATCCTTATGATTTTTAAACCTTACGAAGTGACTTACTCGCCGTTCCGGAGCTTTACACGCCAGGAATGGAGCATGCTTGAAGACCACCCCGAGTTCCCGATTGCGGGTATCGACCTGACACAGTTGCAGGCACTGAACGAACCGCTTACCGTGGAGGAAGTGGAAGAGATCTATATCCCGCTTATCCGGTTGCTGCAAATCCACATCACGCATTACCGGAACCTGCACCACGAACGGGAAGAGTTTTTCAGGAATTCGAGCCAGACCATTCCCTACATCATCGGCATAGCGGGAAGCGTGGCCGTGGGCAAAAGCACCACCGCCCGGGTGCTACAGAAACTCCTGTCGATGCTCCCCGAAAAACCGAAAGTAGAGTTGATCACCACCGACGGGTTCCTATACCCGAACGCGGAACTTGAGAAGCGGGGGATTTTAAACAAAAAGGGATTCCCCGAAAGTTACGATGCTAAAAACCTCCTTGCTTTTCTGGCCGGGGTGAAGTCGGGAAGGGAAACGCTGGAAGCTCCCGTCTATTCGCACCTGTATTACGATATTATCCCCAACGAGATTCAGCAGATAGGTAAGCCCGATATCCTGATCGTGGAAGGCATCAACGTCTTGCAGGTATCTCTCAATAAGAAACCCCGAAGGCGGCTGTTCGTCTCCGATTTTTTTGATTTCTCCATTTATGTGGATGCGGCTGAAAAAGATATCCGGCAATGGTACCTCGAACGGTTCAAGACACTACAAAAAACAGCATTTACCAATCCCGAATCCTATTTTCATCAATATGCCTCGTACCGGGAAGAAGAGTTGATGAAGTTTGCCAACGAAGTGTGGGAGGAGATAAACCTGCCCAACCTGGAGCAAAACATTCTCCCCACCCGTTTCCGTGCCGACCTGATATTGGAAAAGAGCGAGCACCACTTCGTGAGGGGAGTAAGGATTAGGAAGATATAAGGCCGGCAGGGCGGGGAATCAGTTAATCCGGCTGCTTATTTTTTCGGCAATCTCCGCAAACTCTTCTTTCGAAAGCCTGACCCGCGGATTGGCCAGGCTCATGTCTCCCTCCTTCTGAATGGGGATCAGGTGTATGTGCGCATGCGGGACCTCCAGCCCGATAACCATCATCCCCACGCGGCTGCAAGGGATCACCGCCTGGATAGCTGCAGCCACTTTTTTGGCAAAAAGGGCCATCCCAGCCAACAGGCTGTCGTCCAGGTCAAAAATATAATCGATCTCCTGTTTCGGCACCACCAATGTATGCCCCTTCGCCATGGGATTGATATCCAGAAAAGCGAAAAAACGGTCGTCCTCGGCTATCTTGTATGAGGGAATCTCTCCCGCTATGATCCTGCTGAAAATAGTTGCCATATGATTAAATCGAAATATCCAACACTTCAAAACTTAGCGTACCCGACGGCACCTGGATATCTACCTTATCTCCTACCTTTTTACCCAGCAGGCCTTGCGCAATGGGCGTATTCACAGCGATCTTGCCGCTTTTCAGGTCTGCTTCGCTTTCCGACACCAGCATATAGGTCATGTCTTTTTTCGTTTTCAGGTTCTTGATGGTCACCTTGTTCATGATCTGAATCTCATCGGTGCTGATAGCACTCTCATCAATAATACGGGCAGTGGCAATCAGCCCTTTCAGCTGTGCGATTTTTCCCTCCAGTAATCCCTGGGCTTCTTTGGCGGCATCGTATTCCGCATTTTCCGATAAATCGCCCTTGTCCCGTGCTTCAGCAATCTGACGCGAAATCTCCGGCCTTTGTACGGATTCCATATGCACAAGTTCCTCTTTCAGCTTTCGAAGACCTTCTTCGGTCATATAAGTAATTGCCATTTTTTTAACTCTCCTATTTTTTAAATGTTTGACACAGATATAGATTAAAGAAAAAGAATTCCGGCTGCTTTACAGACCGGAATCCCCTTTATTCAATCTTTTACGTTTACTGCAAAGATACTCCTTTCTCCGAAATTAAAAAAACTTTTTGCCAAATTTTACAATACTTTCCCCACTTCGCCGGGAAGGGTTGCGTAATTTTCAACACGTGCCACCACATCACCATCCCTGTTGATAACAAATGCCGTAGGTATATCGCGGACATTATACGTGGAGAGCAGGCGGGAATATACGTTTTGCGGATCACGAACGGTAATCCAGGGCAGGTTGCTCGCCGCGTTCTTCCAGAAATGCTCGTCTGAATCGAAAGAGATCTGATAGATCTCCAACCCTTTAGCCTTGTGCTGCGAATAGATTTTGTTCAACTCCATGTTGTGAGCAGGGGAGAAGTCCGATTTATACACGGTGAAGTCCAGTACAACCACTTTTCCCTTTTGCGAGGAGAGGGTTATTTTTTCCCCGTTAACTTCCGTCAGAACGATATCCGGCAGCGATAACCCGGAAACAACCGGAACATTCTCGAGCAGGGCAGCCTGTTGTTCCTGCTGTCTCCTTGTTTTCAGGGCATTCATCGTGAAGTCGTACAGGTGCTTCGATCGGGGGGTGCCGGGATAGTACCGGTCCCACGACGTGGCCACCGCTCCAAACATGGCGTAATCCTGCTTGTTGTAAGGATCAAATATCAGGTAGCCGTCCACCTTCTGAAAAACCGCATAGTATGCCGCCGCACCCGAAGGATTGCCCAGTATCAGTTTGGTGATTTCCGCCTTGTACGCTGTCAGGACGGAGTCGAGCTCGGCCAGGTAAGCCACGTCGTCAATAGCCTTGGCTGTATGTTTTTTTTCCGCTTCACTGATCCGGATGTTGACTTGACGGGTCTGGGAATCGATCTGCCTGATCTGCTCGTTCACGGGCGAGTTTTCGATGGACAACGTACTCGCCAGGTCTTTCGCATCGCCCCTGACCTGCAAAGTCTCTATCGAGTCGATGGCAAAAACAGCCACCTGGCTCCCTACCCTCAACTGGTAAAATTCGGGATTTACGGGGGCCTTTTCTTTAAATGCAAACTTCCCGTTCTCTTTCAGCTTAACCGAATCGAGCAGTTCAACACCACCCAGGCCACGGTGCTCCAGGTATAAGGTCTGATCGCCGGCAGCAGAGAGTTCTCCTTTTACCTCAAAGGTTTTCTCCGACTGACAGGACAGCAGGACGGCAGCTGTTAACAACACTGCGGGTAACAAAGAAACGTATTTTTTCATATCAAAAATTGCGTAAGAATTTCAGGGCGCAAACTTAACAATTTTTCGTCAATTTTGGAAGAATGTTCAATTTTATTGTTCTGCTGGGACATCCAGGTTGTCCGCCACCGGAACTCAGGCCGAATTACAGAAAGTGTTGGATTTTGTTACAGAAAAAGAAAAAAAGCGCTACTTTTGTGGTTTTAAAATCCACAACACATGAATGAAATAGTAACCATCAAGGACAAGCAGTTTGAAAAATTCATCGAATTCGAGCAGATTCAAGCCGCTATCAATCGGATTGCAGAAAAAATGGACCGTGATCTACGCGATAAAAACCCTGTTTTTATTGCCGTACTCAACGGCGCTTTTATGTTTGCCGGAGAGCTGATGAAAGAAGTGAGCGTCCCCTGCGAGATAACTTTTGTACGATTGGCTTCCTATCAGGGAACAACCACCACCAATAAAGTACAGGAAGTGCTGGGTTTGAACGAAAGTATCGAGAACCGTACGGTTGTGATTGTGGAAGACATCGTGGATTCGGGAAATACGATGGTGGCGCTCAAAGAAGAACTCAACAAGCTCAACCCTAAAGAGATAAAGATTGCCACACTCTTGCTGAAGCCGGACGCGCTGAAACAGGAGATACAACTCGATTACGTAGCGCTGGAAATCCCCAACGATTTTATCGTGGGCTATGGCCTGGACTACGACGGTTACGGCAGGAATTTGAAAGATATTTACAAGATTAGGCCCTGACAATACCGCATCAGTCGTCACAACCTGATTCAAAAATTTCCCGATAAAACGTTAAAATTGAAATATATTAATCGTTTGCCGTCTCCTTTTATATCAATTAACTTAATGGTAACACCAAAAACGGGGAGGCATTTTGATAATTATTAGCTAAACAAAATTCCGATTTTGCTGTCTAATTTGTACATTTGAGGTGAATTCAAATACGCTAATTAAAACGATATTTGTAACGGGATTTGGTCAATCTAGCGAGAAAATGACATTTTTTTGAGATTTTTATCGACGAAATACGACAGTATAAAAAAAATTGCCTATTTTTGCACCCGATGTCGTGGGTATATTCAGTCAGTAAAACACATAAAAAAGTAGAATCAAAATGAATGATGAAGTAAAAAAATCACCCAAAGCGAATATTGAAACGCTCAAGCTCACTTCTATCCTGATGGGGGTAGTGGTTGCTGTGTCGGTGCTGTTCTTCGCTTTTGAATGGTCTTCCCAAACCAAAAAGCTGGACGAGAGCATTATCGTTCAGGACGTTTTGGCAGAAGAAGAAATTGAAATCACTCGTCGCGATCCGACTCCGCCACCGCCACCACCGCCACCGGCACCGGAAACTCCGGAAATCATTCAGGTAGTGGAAGAAAAAGTGGAAACAAGAATCGAGATCAACACGGAGGATGATGCAAGTAAGAGGCAGATGGAAGCTTTTGTTCCGCCACCACCACCCAAACCTAAAGTAGAAGAAGTAACCGAAGAAATTTTCGTTGTGGTAGAAGAACAACCGGAATTCCCGGGAGGAAATACAGCCATGATGAAGTTCTTAAGCGACAACATTAAATACCCGGTTATTGCCCAGGAAAACGGCATCCAGGGACGTGTCATCACCAATTTTGTGGTAGAGAGAGACGGCAGCATTACTGACGTTCAGGTGGTTCGCGGAGTTGACCCATCACTCGACAAAGAGGCTATCCGCGTTATCCAGTCGATGCCCAAATGGAAAGCCGGAAGGCAACGTGGCTCTGCAGTGCGCGTACGATTCACCCTTCCTGTGGTGTTCCGCCTGCAACAATAATCAACTACAGTAATTCTTGAAATATCGAAAGCTGCCTTTGTCCCAAAGGCAGCTTTTTGTTCTAAATTAAATTTCACCAACATGATTTTACACAGCGCCGACACCTTAAGCAAGAAAATTGAGGAAGCCATCCAAAATATCTCTTTCGATTTAAAACCAGCGAGCCTTTTCGAACCTATCAGCTATTCCCTCTCCGTTGGTGGAAAGAGGGTACGCCCATTGTTGGCCTTGCTAGCCACGGATATGTTTGGCAAGGAGGTGGACCAATCGTTGAAGCCGGCCATAGGGATAGAGATTTTTCACAACTTCACCCTGTTGCACGACGACCTGATGGACAATTCGGATATGCGGAGAGGCATGCCGGCGGTCCACAAGAAGTGGGACGCCAACACCGCCATTCTCTCGGGTGACGCCATGCTGATAGAATCGTATAAACACGTAAGTTCCGTACCACCCGCCATCCTGCCGGAGATCCTTGCCCTCTTTTCAAAAACGGCCATGGAGGTGTGTCAGGGGCAACAGCTGGATATGGATTTCGAGAAAAGAACAGATGTCACAGAGTCGGAGTACCTGGAGATGATCGTGCTAAAGACGGCGGTACTTCTAGCCTGTTCGCTCAAGATGGGAGCCCTGCTGGCCGGAGCCTCCCCACGTGATGCGGAACTGCTCTACACCTTTGGCATAAACATCGGACTGGCTTTTCAACTGAAAGATGATTTGTTGGATGTTTACGGAGATGTTAAAACGTTTGGGAAAAATATCGGCGGAGACATTGTCAGCAATAAAAAAACCTACCTGCTGATAAAAGCGCTGAAAACATCCGGCGAAAGGCAACGCACGGAGTTACTAAAATGGATTACCGCAGAAAAATTCGACAAAAACGAAAAAATTGAATCCGTTAAAAATATTTACAATGATTTAAATTTAAAGTCGATTTCGGAAAATCTCATCGAAAAGTATTATCTTGCAGCGTTGGATTCTCTTTCGTTGGTGCATGTGGCTGACGAAAGGAAAAAAGAACTCATTTCCTTGTCGGAAAACCTGATGTACAGAGAAAAATAATTTCCGTAAATGCCCTATCGCAGATTACCCAATACAGACCTGTCGCGGATTAAAGCGTTGAAAACAGCTATCGAGAAAGCAGCCGGTACTGATTTTCAAGATGTCGCCATATCCATGAAAACACTGTCGAGGGCAAGAAGCGTGGTGGAAAAATTCGAACGTCTTTCCCTGAAATACCAGCAGACCCTGGATACCCAGGTAAAAGCGAACATTGCCTTTCAAAGCAAGGTGAAGAATGCGAGGATGTACCTCTCCCATTTCATTCAGGTCTTGTATATGTGCGTCATGCGCTCCGAGATAAAACCGGAACATCTGGATCTTTACGGTCTGCAGGACGCAAACTTTGCCGTTCCCGACCTGAGTTCAAACGAACAACTGCTGCAATGGGGCCAGAGAATCATTAACGGAGAGAATAAACGGGTGGCACGGGGCGGTGTGCCGATATACAATCCGGGCATTGCCAAAGTGAGTGTCATGTATATTCTGTTTAAAGAGGGTTACCAAACCCAGCAAATCCATCAGAAAGCCACCGCAAGAACCCTGGATGAAGTTTCCGAGTTCAGAAGTGAGGTGGACGGTGTTATTTTTGATATCTGGGAAGAGGTGGAGAGATTTAATGCTGAACTTCCGGGAAACGAGCGGCTGGATAAAAACAGGGAATACGGTCTGATCTATTATTACCGCAAAGGAGAAACCATTGGATGAGAATCGTTGATACGCACGCCCACCTGTATCTGGAAGATTTTGAAAAAGACCTGGACGATGTAGTTGCCAGAGCCAGGTCGATAGGAGTAGAGAAAGTGCTGCTTCCCAACATAGACGAAACAACCGTTTCTGATTTAAAGCAAACCGTCGATAAATACCCGTCGTTTTTTATACCGATGATGGGGTTGCATCCTACAAACGTGCGGGAGGACTGGGAACAACAGCTGGAAATCATTTACGACGAGCTAAACCGAACGGGGTATATAGCCATCGGTGAGATAGGTATCGACTTGTATTGGGATAAAAGCTCAAAAGAAAGACAGGTAGCCGCTTTTGAAAGGCAGCTCGCCTGGAGCATTGAAAAAAAACTGCCGGTAGCCATTCATTCAAGAGAGGCTATCCCCGAAGTGATAGAATCGATAAAAAAAACCGGTGAAAAAGACCTTTTCGGAGTCTTCCACAGTTTTGGGGGAAGCATAGGCGAGTTGAAAGAGATCCTGGAACTTGGGAATTTTTACATCGGGATAAACGGAGTGGTCACCTTCAAAAGATCGGGATTGATGGAAACACTGGAAAATTGTGTGTTGGAGAATATCATCCTCGAAACCGACTCCCCCTATCTAGCACCGGTTCCGTACAGGGGCAAGCGTAACGAACCGGCGTATTTAAAGGAGATCGTAAAAAAGCTTTCAATAATTTATTGCAAAACGGAAGAGGAAATTACCGCAGTAACAACGGAAAATGCATATCGTTTATTTAATATAGCTTACTAAAAATAAGGAATAAAACATTTTTTCACGGAAAACCGTTTTTTTTGAAATAATTTGCACTTGAAATAGCAATTAATCGATAATTTCAGTAATTTTGCCGGATAAAAGAAGGGTAAGTAATTTTTTTTTTGTAATTTGCGCCCGTTTTCTGAAACTGTCTCCTAATGGAGAGATGCTCGAGTGGTTGAAGAGGCACGCCTGGAAAGCGTGTATACGCCAAAAGTGTATCGCGGGTTCGAATCCCGCTCTCTCCGCGTCAACAAGCTGACAAATAACATATAAGGCAACGAACTAAACGTTTAAATAAATCAAAAAAATCAATTTAAAAAACAAAATTAAATTCATTAATCCAAACAAAAATTGAACACACAATGAAAAAGTTATTTGCAATTTTAGCAATCTTCGGCCTTATGTCTGTAGGATTGCCGACAATTCTTTCCGCTCAAGATGCTCCCGCTGCACCGGCAGTAGAAGAAACAGCTCCAGCAGCAATATCGGTTGCCGAAACTGATGGAGGTGGATTTCACCAAGCACTTAAAACCAAATTTATTGAAGGTGGTGCCGGATTTATGGCTTTGATCGCTATCTGTTTGATACTCGGTCTGGCTTTTGCTCTCGAAAGAATTATCTACCTGAGCTTGGCAGATGTTAATCCAAAGGCATTGTTGAACGGGGTTGGTGAAGCACTCGACAGAGGAGATATCGATGCAGCCAAGGATATTGCCCGCAATACCCGCGGCCCGATCGCATCAATTGCATACCAGGGATTACTTCGTCTGGACCAGGGACCCGACGCCGTAGAGCGCGCCATCGTCTCTTACGGAGGAGTACAAAGCGGTTTGCTCGAAAAAAACCTCTCCTGGATTACCCTGTTTATCGCTCTTGCTCCGTCTCTCGGATTCTTGGGAACAGTTGTAGGTATGGTTATGGCTTTTGACGATATCCAACGTGCTGGTGATATGAGCCCGACAATTGTTGCCGGTGGTATGAAAGTGGCTTTGATCACAACTGTGTTTGGTCTTATTGTGGCTCTTATCCTTCAGGTTTTCTACAACTATATTCTCTCCAAACTCGAAGGGATACTCAATAAAATGGAAGATGCTTCCATCACCCTTCTTGACCAGGTGGTAAAATACAACGTTAAATACAAAAAATTATAATTGATATGGCTGTAACTAAAATACGAAGAACCTCCAGTTTAGTGTTTCTTGTCGCGATTCTTGTAACGTTGGCAGTAATAGCACTATTCTTATTTGGAGGACAAGTAGCGCCTGAACAAAAACTTGTTGCCGATATGTCTCAGCCAGCATTTACTGATATAATGTTGTATTGGGCTTATATCTTATTGGCAGTAACGGTTGTTGTATTGATCCTTTTTGCTGTCTTTGGATTTTTCAATAGCTTGAAAACACACCCAAAAAGCGCTTTGGGTGGATTGTTGGTCCTTGTAGCAATGGTTGTAATTCTGGGAGTATCTTACGCCCTTGGAAGCGGAGAATTATTGAATATCCCGGGTTATGATGGCCCGGACAATAATCCGGCAACATTGAAAATGACAGACATGTGGATATTCAGCATGTACATCATGCTGGTGCTCAGCATTGCAGCAATGATCATATCCCCACTATTAGGTAAAAGAAAATAACAAAAGAAAAAATCTATGTCAAAGAAAAAAAGAAAAGTTCCAGCTCTGAATGCAAGTTCAATGGCGGACATTTCGTTTCTTTTGCTTACTTTCTTCCTGCTTGTTTCGAGTATGGACACCGACAGCGGGCTGGCAAGACGTTTGCCACCACCGCCACAAAACGAAGATCAGCAACAAACGGTTGATGTTCAACGGCGGAACCTGCTGGTCGTACTGGTAAACTCCAAAGACGAGACCATGGTTGCTTCTCAGGCAGAGACGGACTGGTATCAAAACGATGCTGAATTGCTCGGTCGTGGAGACAAGCCAAGCTTGAAAGATAAAGTAAAAGAGTTTGTATTGAATACGAGTAACAATCCTTTATTGCCGGAATTGGTGGAGGAAGACTTTGGTACGCCCATCGGGACTGTACCGGTGACCGCCGACCACGTTGTGTCGTTACAAAATGACGCTACCACCAGTTACAAAACCTATATCGCGGTTCAGAACGAACTGGTAAAAGCGTATAACGAGTTGCGGCAGGAAGGATCGAAGAAGTATTTCAACTCAGACTACGAAAATCTGACCGACGATCAAAAGGAACAGATAAATAAATTGTATCCGCAGAGAATTTCTGAGGCCGAACCTAAAAACTTTATGGGAGGAAATTAATATGGGAAAATTTAGTAAAAGCGGCGGGCGTGAGATGCCCGAATTGAACACAGCTTCAATGCCTGACCTGGTATTCGCCATCTTATTCTTCTTTATGGTTACAACCACCATGCGCTCTGAGGAGTTAATGGTAAGGTTGAAATTGCCTTCTGCCACTGAAATTCAGAAACTGGAGAAAAAATCGCTGGTAACCTACATCAATATCGGGCCCGCAATGGACCCAAGATTCGGTACGGGAACCCAGATGCAGCTGAACGACAAGTTTGCCGAAGTGGAAGACATCCAGGATTATATCGCCCAGGAAAAAGCGAGTATGAATGAGGCGGACCAGCAATTGATGACGGTATCCATCAAGGCGGACGAACAAACAAGGATGCGCTACATCAGCGATGTTAAACAGGCACTCCGTAAAGCATATGCTTTGAAGATCAGTTATTCGGCACGAAAAGCTGAAAACTAAGGAGCATGTTTCTACAATAGAAAAACCGGGTCACTATCGTGATCCGGTTTTTTTGATCCATTCCATCACATTGGCCGGTGGCCGCTCAGCCAGGAGTTCACGCTTCATAAAATCCATGTAGGGTGCAACGTGGTTAAAGAATGTATAGTAACCTTTACAAAGGTAATTTAATCCGGGAATCCCATACTTATCTCTCACAAATCTATTTTTGGGGCATTCTCCGTAACAGGCAAAAAGAAAATCACACTCCCTGCATTGCCGTGGAAGTTTATCGAACTTGTCGTTACCAAAGGTGAGCTGCTCGTTGGAATACATCATTGAAGCGAGCGGCTTGGCGTAAATATTGCCCAAACGGTATTCCGGGAAAACAAAATGGTCGCACGAATAGACATCCCCGTTGAACTCCATCACCCCGGCATGTCCGCAAGTCTTGGCCATTGTACAAAGCCCGGGTTGCTCTCCCACCCAGTTAGCCAGCGTGGAGTCGAAAAGCTGAACAAAAACCTGCCCCACATCTTCTTTCACCCATTCGTCGAAAATAGCGCAGAGGAAACGGCCCCACTTCTCCGGAGAAACACTGAACGGCGCCAACTCCACCGCATCCTCCCTATCTTCTGCCGTGGCCAGCTTTAGCGGAGAATTCTTTTTTCGTATTCGTTCGACGATAGGGGTAAACTGAATGAAGCGGCTGCCGGTAGTTTTGAAAAAACGATAAAACTCCAACGGGAAATCGGCGTTGTAATCGTTCACCACAGCCATACAGTTATATTCCACTCCGTGCTTATTAAGAAGCTCCATCCCGCGCATTACCTTATGAAACGACGGGCGGCCCATCTTATCCCTCCGGTACTCATCGTGAAACTCCTGCGGCCCATCAATGGAGATACCCACCAGGAAATTGTTCTCCTTGAAAAAGCGGCACCAGTCATCGGTAAGCAACGTTCCGTTGGTTTGAATGGAATTATCAATCTGCCGTCCTCCGGCATATTTTTTCTGCAGTTCAACTGCCTTCTTGTAGAAACTCAACGGGCGCATCAACGTTTCACCGCCGTGCCAGGTAAACAGCACCTGCGGCATGGTCTGCGACTCTATGTATTCTTTGATGAACTTTTCGAGCAGTTCTTCACTCATCACGTGGTTCTTCTTCTCTGTATACAGGTTTGCCTTCTCGAGGTAATAGCAATAATCACAATCGAGGTTACAACGCGACCCTACGGGTTTGAGCATCACATATAACGGTTTGGCAAAGGGAGCAAAAACAGACATATCAATTTTATTTATTGGACAAATATAAACAATTTGTAGGGTTTTGGAGTTTAGGCCTTGAATATAATTTAAAATAATGACAACATGAGAAAAGATAAAAATTTATTGCAGGCCGGATTGCTCCTCCTGCGAGTAGGTATTGGCGTTTCGATATTTTTCCACGGTTTACCCAAAATTACGGGAGGCCCGGAGACGTGGACGGCCATCGGCGGCACCATGTCGAACCTGGGCATAAACTTTGCTCCCACGTTCTGGGGATTTATGGCGGCCTTTGCCGAGACTATCGGGGGAATTTTGTTTACCCTGGGACTGTTTTTCCGTCCGGCAGCCCTCTTGCTTATCGGAACCATGACTGTGGCGCTGGTTATGCACTTTTCACAGGGCGATGATTTTATGAAATACGGGCATGCACTCGACTTGCTGATTGTTTTTGCAGCGGCTTTGCTCACGGGCCCCGGAAAATATTCCTTCGATGCAAAATATATCCCTCGCATTGCTTAAGGCCCTCTGTTCCGTGTACCGAGCAGAATAAAAAAAGGGTAAGCTTACTATATCGCGCCGCTACAACCAAATACCCTTGCTTCGGTCAAGACCTGGGGGATTCAATGGGAGCTGGCCGTATAGGACTTACCCAACTGCAAAGATACGGTTTTTTTTTTAGTTACAAAACGGTTGATTTGATTTTCTGAAATAAAAGGCTTTTGTTATCTTTGCGGTTACTAAAAGAAAAAACAATGAACATTGTTGAACGATTTATTAAGTACGTAAAGATTGATACCCAGTCTGACGAAAATAGTTCGCAAACCCCCAGTACACAGAAACAATTTAACCTGGCTAAAGAGGTGGAACGCGAAATGCTTGAGATGGGCTTAACAGACGTTTCTCTCGACAACAACTGCTACCTGATGGGCACTTTGCCGTCCAATACCGATAAAACAGTGCCCACTATCGGATTCATCGCACACTTTGATACAAGTCCCGACATGAGCGGGGAAAACGTAAATCCGCGTATCGTCAAAAACTACGACGGAAAAGAGATCGTACTGAACGAAGCACAGCAGATTATCTCCTCGCCTGCCGACTTTCCCGAGTTGTTAAAATTTATCGGGGATGACCTGATCGTAACCGACGGGACAACCTTGCTCGGCGCAGACGACAAGGCAGGTATTGCCGAGATCATGACCGCTATGGAATACCTGATTGATCATCCCGAGATCAAGCACGGAAAGATACGTGTAGGATTCACGCCCGACGAAGAGATCGGCCGCGGAGCGGATAAATTCGACGTGGATAAATTTGGTGCAGAATGGGCCTATACGATGGATGGCAGCGAGATAGGCGAGCTGGAATATGAAAACTTCAACGCTGCATCGGCAAAAATATCGATCCAGGGAAGAAATGTTCATCCCGGATATGCCAAAAACAAAATGATAAACGCACTGCATGTGGCCAACGAACTCGTGCAGATGCTGCCCGTCAATGGCCGCCCCGAATACACGGAAAAATACGAAGGGTTCTTCCACTTGATCGCAATCAACGGAACGGTGGACGAAGCGGCGGTATCCTATATTATCCGCGATCACGACAGGCAGATTTTTGAAAATCGGAAGAAAGAGATGGAGCAGGCCGTAGCGTTCCTAAACGCCCGTTACAACAACCGATTGAAGCTGGAGATGCGCGACCAGTATTACAACATGCGTGAAAAAGTGGAGCCGGTAAAGTATGTGGTGGATTACGCTTTCAGGGCTATGGAAGAAGCAAACATAACGCCGATTGTAAAGCCTATCCGTGGAGGAACGGACGGAGCCAGACTCTCTTTTATGGGCCTGCCTTGCCCGAATATTTTTGCCGGAGGCATGAATTTTCACGGCCGTCACGAGTTTATACCTATCCGGGCGATGGAAAAAGCAACGGAGGTCATCGTGAAGATTGCCGGACTGGTAGCTAAAGAAGCATAAGTTTTAACACGCAATATGATATGAAAAAAACACCTTTTACAGACACACACATCGCACTGGGCGCAAAAATGCATGAATTTGCAGGGTACAACATGCCCATCGAGTATTCGGGAATTATCGATGAACACCTGACAGTCGTAAATGCCGTGGGCGTTTTCGACGTTTCACACATGGGAGAATTTTGGGTGAAAGGCCCCAAAGCGCTAGAATTTGTTCAGAAGGTAACCACCAACGACGCTTCGAAGCTGGAGGTGGGGAAGATACAATACACCTGTTTTCCAAACGAGCAGGGTGGCATAAAGGATGACTTCCTGCTTTACCATTTCGAACCCGAAAAATACTTAATGGTGGTAAACGCCGCCAACATCGAAAAAGACTGGGAGTGGTGTCAAAAGCAAAACACGATGGGTGCAGTGATCGAAGATGCATCTGCCCACACCGCTTTGCTGGCCGTGCAAGGTCCGAAAGCCAAAGATACGCTGCAAAAAATTACCGATACGGACTTGTCATCCATCCCCTACTACACGTTTGCCAACGGAAAAGTCGGCGGAGTAGACCGGGTGATTATCTCCAACACCGGCTACACCGGTGCGGGCGGATTCGAACTCTATTTTTATCCGGAGGACGGATTAAAGATCTGGGAAGCACTGTTTGAAGCCGGAGCGGAATTCGGCATCAAACCCGTCGGACTGGGTGCACGCGACACCCTGCGCCTTGAGATGGGCTTCTGCCTTTACGGGAATGACCTCGACGAAACGACCACCCCCCTGGAAGCGGGGCTGGGCTGGATCACCAAGTTTACAGAAGGGAACTCCTTTATTGCAAGAGAGCTGCTCGAAAAGCAAAAAGCGGAAGGCGTTACGCGCAAATTGTGTGGATTTACGTTGTCGGACAAGGGAATACCGCGCCACGGTTACGAAATTGTGAACGCCGGGGATGAACCCATCGGAACCGTAACATCGGGAACCATATCCCCCGTATTGAAAGCGGGCATCGGGCTGGGTTACGTGAAACCCGAATATGCAAAAGCCGGAACTACAATTTACATCAAGGTACGCAACAAGAACCTGAAAGCCGAAGTCACTCAACTACCTTTCAGGAAATAGCACACTCTCATGAGTAAAACGAAGATCGCCACCAACCTGTTTTTCCTGCTGGGACTCATCATCCTGGGTTTCATGCTATATAAAACCGGGATAGGGGTTATCTGGAACAACATAAAACTGACCAATTGGTGGTTTGCGGCAATTATCGGTATCTGGGCGGTGGTCTATTTTTTAAATGCCATCGCCTTTCACACCATTATTCGCGACGGAAGTCCGGAAGCCCGGTCCGTCGGTTTCCTCCGCACACTGAAGCTGACCATCAGCGGGTACGCCATTAACCTCATCACGCCTTTCGGACTGATGGGCGGGGAGCCTTATAAAATCATCGAATTACAGCCGGCACTGGGTATTCAGAAAGCCACATCCACGGTACTCCTTTACATGATGATGCATTTTGTATCGCACTTTATCTTCTGGATGGTCTCCATACCCTTGCTGTTTATCATCGTGCCCAATGTGGCTGTTTCCGTCAGAATAATCCTTGCCATAGCCGGCATCGCATCGCTGCTACTGCTCTGGTGGTCGTTCACGGTCTACTCCAAAGGATTTGTGAGTAAGGCCCTGTCCATTGCCGGGAAACTGCCGTTCGCCGGAAAAAGAGTAAAGGTTTACAAAGAAAAACACCTGGAGAAGATCGAACAGATGGATTTCCTGATTGCCAACCTGTACAAAAACCGGAAAAAGGATTTTGTTACGTCGCTCTCGCTGGAACTCCTTTCCCGCTTTGTACTCTGCACGGAAATTATTTTCATGATGCATGCTATCCGGTTTCCCGTCACCTTCACGCAAAGCGTGATCGTTGAATCGATCCAGTCGATGGTGGGAAACCTCTTCTTTTTCATGCCGATGCAGCTAGGTGCCCGGGAAGGGGGATTCATCCTGGTTTTCGGCATCTTGTCGTTTCCCGCTGCACATGCGGTTTACGTGAGCTTATGCATCCGTATTCGCGAACTTTTCTGGACCCTGTTTGGATTGGGGTTAATCCAGGTGAGGAGAAGGTAGGTAGATCATCTTCTTCGTCATTCCTCCGTCGATCACGAAGTTCTGCCCGGTGATGAACCCGTTGGCCGAATCGAGCAGGAACATCACCATCTGTGCGATATCAAAAGCGTTCCCCACACGTCCTGCCGGGTGCTGTGCATGATCGGATTCCGACAATTCTACCTGCCGGGCTTTCGCTTTTTTCTTCACGGCCGAAACATCTATCCATCCCGGGCTGATGCTGTTTACCCGAACGTTGGGAGCCAGGCTCATGGCCAGGGCATGGGTGAGCGAATAGATTCCGCCTTTACTGGCGGAGTAGGACTCGGTATCCGGTTCGGACTGAAAGGCACGCGTAGAACACATGTTCACCATGCTTCCGCGCGATTCAATCAGGTGGGGAGAAGAGAACTTGGCGCAGAGGAACGTTCCTGTCAGGTTGGTGCCGATGGCACGGTTCCACTCCTCCAGCGTCAGTTCACTCATGGGCTTGAAGACCTCGTAAACCGCGTTGTTTACCAATCCGTAAATTCCTCCGAACTTTTTCAGGGATGCCCTTACCGAAGACCTCACGCTCACCTCACTGGATACGTCGGTAATAAAAAAAGCGGATCGTTTTTTATCGAATTGCGGTTTTATCTCCTCCATCGCTTCATTATCCATATCGAAAATGGAGACAGCGTACCCCACTTTAAGCAGTGACTGCGCGATGATGCGCCCGATGCCCTGAGCACCTCCGGTTACAATAACGTGTTTCATAGAGCCCTGGTTTTTTGTTGAGTTTCCAAAAGTAGTGATTTTTTACGAAATACGTAAATCCGTAATTTCTACTTATCTTTGTAACGCTAAAAATAAAGAAGCAATGAATCAAGAACACCTGCTGGGTATGACGCTTTCCGAAATCCAAAACATCATTTTGGAGCTCGGCCTGCCGAGATTTACCGCCAAACAAATTACCGACTGGGTTTATGTAAAACGCGTGAAGAGTATCGACGAAATGACCAATATTTCCGTACGGAACCGGGACATCCTGAAAAAGCGTTTCGACGTGGGCCGCGTTGAGCCTGTTGACGTAAAAACATCCGTTGACGGGACGCAGAAGATGCTGTTCCCCGTAAAAAACGGCAAGTTCATCGAATCGGTGAACATACCGGAGGAGGAACGCCTGACAATCTGTGTTTCATCGCAGGTGGGCTGCAAGATGGATTGCAGCTTCTGCATGACGGGGAAAATGGGGTTTCTGGGGAGCCTTTCGGTGAATGAGATATTGAATCAGGTTTATTCAGTCCCCAATGCTGAAGCACTCACCAACCTGGTCTTTATGGGCATGGGTGAACCGTTGAACAATTTCGACAACGTCATGAAGGCCATTGAGGTGCTCACTGCGGATTACGCACTGGCGTGGAGCCCCAAACGCATCACACTATCCACCATCGGGGTGATCCCCAACCTGAAAAGGTTTCTCGAAGAAAGCAGGTGCCACCTGGCGGTGAGCCTTCACAGCCCGCTCTCTGTACAGCGCGAAAAGCTGATGCCGATAGAGAAGACGTTTAAGGCAGCCGATATAATCGAGCTGCTCCGGGAGTACGACTGGAGCCATCAGCGCCGTTTATCGTTCGAATACATCATGTTTGACGGGGTGAACGACGCCCCGGTGTATGCCCGCGAGCTGAGTAAGTTTTTGTCGGGATTGGATTGCCGAGTCAACCTGATCCGCTTTCACAAAATTCCCGGCAGCGACCTCTCACCGTCCACGGAAGAGACGATGATCGCGTTCCGCGATTTCCTCACGGCCAAAGGGTTCACCTGTACGATTCGCGCATCGCGTGGCGAAGATATTTTTGCCGCCTGCGGCATGCTGTCAACGACAAAAGAACCAAGAACCGGGATACAAGACTGATAGGTGCCCGTCATGGGATATTCATCGTCTTAACAACTACATGTAAATAATAAATAATCCTAAATCAACACGATTTATTTCATTTACAATCGAATAATTGTAATTTTGTTGAAAATAAATTCTAAAGAAAACAGTATGAAACGAATTCATTTACTCCTGTTGCCGGTTTTGGCAGTACTCCTGCTCACATCGTGCGACGGCAGCGGATTTCTGTCGGCCTCTGCAATGTCGAGCGAGGTGTTGGTCATTATGGATGAAGACGAATGGGAAGGCGAAACAGGGCGTGCACTCTTCGACGTGCTGAACTCCCCCGCCAAGGGACTGCCCCAATTTGAGCCGAATTTCAGGATCATACAACTCACACCGGAAAACTTTACCAGTACATTCAAAGTTTCCCGGAACATCATTATGCCGGAAATATCATCCATTTACAGCGTTGCCAAACTTTCTTCCGAACTCGACAAGTACGCATCGGGACAGGTAATCATGACCGTCAGGGCTCCGGATACCGCAGCGTTTATCAATTTTCTAAAAGAGAACAAGGAAGGTATTGTCAACTATATCCTAAACAAGGAAATGGAGCGTACGGCCCAATGGCTTATCAAGGATTCCGGTACGCCGCAATCGCATATTAAACAGGTGTTTGGCTTTAACATTTACTATCCAAAAGGATTATCCAACATTACCGAACATCCTAATTTTTACTGGGCAACCAACAGTGCTGGCAGGGCCAGAAAAGACATCGTGATCTATCAGTTTCCCTATACGTCCGAGTCTGTTTTCGAAAAAGATTCCCTCATCGGTATCCGTAACCGGGTGCTGGGACAATACATTACTGGCTCTTTCGACTCGCACATGACCACCGCCACACAGGCTTATAATCCCGACTACCGGAAGATGGAGTACAACGGCATCTTCCGTGCCGAGCTGCGTGGATTGTGGGAAATGACCAGTGATATGATGGGAGGTCCATTCGTTTCGCATGCCTTTGTAAATGAAGAGACCAACATGGTAGTGGTGGTAGAGGTCTTTGTTTTCGCTCCGGAAGCCGACAAGCGCAACCTGATCCGCAGCATGGAAGGAGCACTTTATACCATAAGTTTTCCCAAAGCGAAGAAGTAGACGACTCATTGCAATAACAGCTAAATAAATTTGAACAATGTCAGAACAAATAAAAGTGGGTATCACTCACGGAGATATTAACGGGGTAGGATACGAAATATTGCTGAAGACCTTTGCCGATGAGCGCATGCAGGAACTTTTCATCCCGGTCATCTACGGCTCTTCCAAATCGGCCTCTTATCACCGTAAAGTACTCGATCACAGCCCCGTCAGCTTCCACATTATCAATCATGTTGATGAGTGCAGCCCGGGGAAGATCAACCTGCTCAACTGCGTTAAGGAAGAGGTAAGGATTGAGTTGGGAACGCCAACGGCCGAAGCGGGTGAGTCGGCCTTCATCGCTCTCGACAATGCAGTCAGGGACCTTGCCGCAAAAAAAATCGACGTGCTGGTCACTCTCCCCATCAATAAAGATACCATACAAAACGATAAATTCCATTTCCCCGGCCATACCGAATTTTTGCAGGACCGTTTTGCCGAAAACAATAAGGCGTTGATGATCCTGGCCAGTAATTCATTACGAATTGCGTTGGTCACCACCCATATTCCTCTGGCGGAAGTATCGGAAAAAATATCGAAAGAACTCATCACCGAAAAACTGTCCACACTCAACTTCTCCCTGAAGCGCGATTTCCGTATCGAAACACCACGCATTGCCGTACTCGGATTAAATCCTCATGCAGGGGAAAACGGACTGCTGGGACAAGAAGAACTCCGGATCATTGCTCCGGCCGTAAAAGAGGCGCAGGATGCAGGAATACTGTGTGCCGGGCCTTTCGCCGCAGACGGCTTCTTCGGAACCGGAAGGTACAGGGAATTTGATGCCGTGTTAGCCATGTATCACGATCAGGGGCTGGTTCCGTTTAAGACCATCGCCATGGATTCGGGGGTAAATTTTACTGCCGGCCTGCCTATCGTGCGGACATCTCCCGATCACGGAACGGCGTACGACATTGCAGGGCAAAACAAAGCATCGGAAGAATCTTTCCGGCAAGCGATTTATATGGCTATAGATATTTTTAACAACCGCCGCGATTACGATGAAGCGGGCGAAAACCCGTTGCGTAAAATGTTCTTCGACCGCGGAAAAGACGACGTAAGGTTAGACCTGACGGAAGAGGAAGAAGAAGCGTAATGCGAATCAGCAGTCCTGCTGCTGTGGTGAGTGTTTAAGACGAATACCTGCCCGGATATTCCGGATCAGTTCGTACCCCCATAAGCCCAGCGCCGTGAGCTCAATAAAACCGGAGATGCCGATAAACCGAAAAGCTTCGGGGTAAAAATCAGTCGTAATCTGCGAGACAATACGCCAGGTGTTGCCCACATTGAGCAGGATGAAAACCAGCCAAAGCGAGCTTGTCTTCCGAATGTCGATACCTGAAAAACCGGGCACGACCTTAGCGGAAACACCGACAATCATCATCATGATAAAGCCGACTGTCAATGCATGGCGGTAGGCACCGAAGTAAGCGTGCGAGAATGGATTCTCCCCTCCCGTCATGGGAAGATAGATGCCGAACATGTAATAGGGGCCAAACGCCAGCAACAGCGTAGCTACAATAAACCAGAGAAAGGCTGCCCGGATAAATTTCAGGCTGCGGTCGCTACTGCCTGCCTGCAGAGGCCTGAACAAGCGGAACTGGATGGGTGTACCGATGGCTGCCACCAGGAAAATGATGTAGGAGATACCGTTTGCGGCGTGCCACCAGTGCACACCGGTAGTCATGCCGGCCGTGAACGAGATGATGCCAAAAAGAACGGCCCCGTTCACGCCCCACAATAAAAATCTTCTCCAGCGCCTTGAAGGTGTACGAAATCCATAGGCATGCGGGAGAATATGCAGGGACACCCCCAGAATCATCACTACGGCGATCCCTAATGTTTGAATGTCACGATAGGGTATATTGAACGAGGAGACGTTGAAGAGAAATTCTTCCGGGGTTACTGCCGCTTCAAACAAACTGAATATAATCGGGTTGGCGACAGCAGCAACGAGGAACCACCCAAGCGCCGCATAGACAAAGTCGTTGTAATATCCTTTGGTCGGTGCACCACGAAGAGTATAAACCATAACCCACACAAAAATAATCACTGCGACAAGTTGCAGCAAACCGGCAAGAACCCCGAGTGGAAGATAGGGCGGTTGGGGAGCCATTACATGGGCCAGCGCCTGCAGCAGGATACCCGTAATCAGGAGCGGTAACGTCGAAAAGGCTAAACGGGGGTTCCGAAGCGTCACTCCCGCAAACCGGGGCATAGCCTGAAAGGAAAACCCCATAATAAAAAGCCCCACGAAGCCAAAGATCATCGCATGGCCGTGAGCCAGTACCCACGAGTAATCAATGCTGTGGAAGCTTTCCCCAAGCCCGATCAGAAGCAGATTGACAGCTCCCCACATACAACCCAATGTGAATATCGTAACTAAGGCGCTTATGAAGAAATAACGGTATAATTGATTGTCGATCATTGTACTATACATTAATTTATTGTCCGGGATACAATTGAGATCTCCGGTTCAATGAACAGAAATCCCAACAGAGGCAGACAGCTGTGATTATATACGACAAATGTATAAGAATTTTTTATTCTTCGCGAATAAAAACCTTCCTATATTTTTACAGGCCTGTAGTTTTTAGTGAAAAAAAAACCGTACTTCCAGAAAATCAGTATCTTTGCAGGTGCGCCGATTCTTTGTAAGAAATGAAAAAAATTCTTTCCATATTACTGATAATCTGCGGTATTACTTTGACCCTGCCGGGACAGGAGCTGCAACGAAAAAAAGTGGGGGTGGTGCTCAGCGGGGGGGGCGCTAAGGGATTTGCGCACGTGGGAGTGCTCAAAGTGCTGGAGGAGGCCGGAATCCCCATCGATTATATTGCAGGCACGAGCATGGGGGCCGTTGTTGGCGGGCTCTATGCAGCGGGCTATTCCAGCGATCTGATCGATTCACTGATAAAGATTCAGGATTGGAGCTACCTGATGCGTGATGATATTTACCGGAAACACCAGCATGCCTCCCGAAGAGATCACCAGAAAAGATACATTATCTCCCTACCCTACCAGCTGAAATTCAGGGAGAAAAGAGGAAAGGTGACCCTACCTCCGGGAGTATACGCCGGGCAGAATATCTACACCCTTTTTCTGAAGCTGACTGCCGGATATCAGAATGACCTGAATTTCAACGACCTCTCCATTCCTTTCGGGTGTGTGGCGGCCGATGTCCGCAGTGGCAGGGAGGTCGTTCTGAGGGAAGGAAGCCTGCCCGAAGCAATACGGGCAAGTATGGCCATACCCGGCATGTTCACACCGGTTGAGAAAGACAGCATGTTGCTGATTGACGGAGGTGTCGTCAATAATTTCCCGGTCGATCTGGTACGCAGCATGGGGGCAGACAGGGTAATCGGAGTTATCTTTCCTCCCGACGAGGAGGCCATGGAAAAGAACCGGGGAAGCATTTCCGAAGTGACGGAGCAGCTCTGGAACTTTATCGGCCAGGGGAAACGCAAGAGAAACATAGCGGACACCGACCTGCTTATCACTCCCGAGGTGCACTCGTTCGGAATGATGGATTTTCAGCGCCCTGCTATCGATTCTATTATCTCCCGGGGCAAGGAGGCTGCAGCCGCTAAGTGGAACGAACTGATGGCCTTGAAACAATCGTTGGGCATACAGGAGGTTACCCCGAAGGTTAAACCAGGGAAAAATTCCTACATCGGCCTCGACACGCTGGCCATTAATACCATACGGATCGAAGGAGTCTCACCGCGGGAGACAAGCCAGATTGCCCGGTGGATTGACGTCGATAAGAACAGCGTAACAAAAGAAGAGCTGGATGAGATGACTGCCCGTATTTACAGTAGCGGATGGTTCTCCAGAGTATACTACCGGCTCGAAGGGGAGCATCCGTTTGATCTTGTTTTCATTGTTGAAGTGAAAGAGTCAAACACCCTAAACCTGGGCATACATTTCGATAGCAACGACATGGCCGCTATACTTGCCAACACAACCATCCGGCTGAACACTTCACTTAATTCACTGTTTGATATCACTGCCAGACTAAGCCGGGATCCCTACCTGATGGTCGATTACTCCATCAACAAAGGAATTTTCTACAAAGGGGGAATCAGTTACAAGATCAGCAGCAATGATCTGAGCATTTACGAAAGGGGTAGCTTATCGTACAACCTGGGCGTTACACGGAACGCGCTGAACCTGGTCTTTTCCGAATTCTATTTTGGCAACATCATGCTGCAGCTAAAGGCTGCAATGGAACATTTTCACTTTTATAAAGCGTTGCGAAGCGAGTTCGACCCCCGCCATACAGAGCCAAACGATCAGCTGTATATCAACTACCTGATAAACGGAGTGTACGACAACCTCAACCGCCTCGAATTCCCCACATCGGGACAATATTTCTCTTTTCAGTACTCACTGCATACCGATAACTTCGTTCAATTGAAAAACGATATTCCGTTAAACGTCCTGAAAATGAACTTTTACAAACCGCTGTCGTTAACCGAAAAAATTTGCATCACCCCCAGAATCAATGCCAGGTATGTAATGAACGACAGTGTGCCTCACATGTACCGAAACGTGGCGGGTGGAAGGTTCGACGGACATTACCTGCCTCAGCAGATATCCGTGCAGGGATCTGCCGGCATGGAGTTTTTAAACAATATGGCACTGTCGGCGGATGTGACATTACACTACAATTTCACCCCGAAAAACTACCTCTACGCCAACATCAATTTCACCGCAGACAGCCATCACTTACATCACCTGCTTAATGGAAGATCTTACCCGGGAGCAAACTTAGGCTACTCCTACCTTTCAGTAGCCGGACCATTGCGGGTTGAACTGGGGTATTCCGGCCTCTCCAGGAGGTTTCACCCTTATCTTAGTTTCGGACATTACTTCTGACCGCGTAGTTGAAAGGCCCGCACATTGTGTTAATAAACCGGAAAGTTGCGTTAAATAATTCAAAACCTGTTGCATTTTTTAATTTCAGCAGTATATTTGTGAGTGATCATTCACTTACTTATTATGAGATTAATTAATCGATTGTCATTTTATATTTGGAATTTTAGTTAGTGGCTACTCAGTTACTTTTAAATTCATGAGCAGTTGACACGTGCGAAAGTTGAGTTAATAATATTACAACAGTGTTTCTATGTCGTATAAAGTCTTTCAACTAAAATCCTGGCATTTCATTGTCGCTACAGTGATGTTTTACATCCTTACCGTGATTATTTCCGAGATCAGGATAAAACAAATGCCTTTGGCATCAGCGAAAACAAATTTAATTGAACTGGATGGAATAAAATTTGAAGACGATAACATTCGTTTTGTTTTTTTCCATGACAGCAACTCGATACTTTGCGAAAAAATGAGATTCAATATTGAACAGTTCGTTGATAATGAGCCTGATATAATTTATTTTTACTCGATAGACATAAGCAAATACCCAAAAGCTTTTTACGAACACAATGTATCCGGCATTCCCAATATATTGGTTTTTAAGGGAAATAGAGAAGTAAAAAGAATTATGGGAATAGTGCCTTATGAAAATTTAAAGATGATTGCGCAAACATTAAAAGAAGACGTATGAAGCGAGCGTATGCGTTTTTTAAAGAAAATTTATATGCCCTTTTATTTACAGTGTCGGGAATAATAACGGGCTACATTTACTGGGTTAACTGGGGTATGTATTACGGCACGCTCCCTCTCTCTTCGGAGTGTTGGGTAAATTGCACCTATGGGGGATTAATTGGCGGATTATTGGCGAGCGAACTCGCACGACACAATAAGCGGCTGCAAAAACAGAAAAATAAGTCTGCATGAAGAATAAATATATCTATTTAATCTGGTTTATCGCCCTGTTACCCACAATGATTTTACGCGATTTCACACCAAAAAATGAATTGCGTTACCTAAGCATTGTCGATGAAGCGCTTCGCAATGGGAATATCTTCACTTTTACCAACCAGGGTGAAATTTACGCGGATAAACCTCCTCTCCATTTCTGGCTGATGATGATCGGGAAGATGATTCTGGGTGAACACCGGATGTGGTATTATTCACTTTTATCGATTATTCCGGCATTTGTCGTGCTGACAACCCTGTCGAAATGGATCCGCAGGGAAGACGGGAAAAGCGGCCTGATTAAGAATAATGGAACAACAACCTCGCTGATGCTGATGACTACCGGGTTATTTACCGGTGTCACCCTGGTCGTCCGTATGGATATGCTGATGAACATGTTCATTGTTTTATCCTTGTACACTTTTTATAAAATGTTTTGGGGAGAAGGCCGGAAACGAGACGAATGGCTGTTTCCGGTGTTCGTTTTTCTGGCGCTCTTTTCAAAAGGGCCGTTGGGCATTTTGATTCCTTTTGTTTCAACCACCCTGTTTTTACTTTATCGCAAGAGATTATCCAATTTTAAAAAGTATTGGGGATGGAAGAGCTTGCTGATTATTCTGGCAGGCTGCATTATCTGGTTCACGGGAGTCTATCTTGAAGGCGGAAAAGAATACATCAATGACCTGTTGGTCCGCCAGACTATCGGCCGGGGAATCAACTCTTTTCACCATAAAGAACCTTTTTACTATTATGCGATTTCTATTTGGTATTCATTGGCGCCCTGGTCACTATTAACAATAGGGCTCATTGTTGCCGGTTTATATAAAAAAAAGATCAACCGTGTGTCGGAGAAATTTTTTGTTACAATAATCCTATCTACACTGGCGTTGCTGTCCCTGATCAGCTCTAAACTGGAAGTCTATTCACTACCGGTAATCCCCTTCATTATAGGCCTCTCCGTCTTACTGCTTAAAAAATTCAACCTGCAAGGCCGATGGATCAGATTAACTATAGCCATTCCAGCAGTGGCGCTGGTCTTTTCACTTCCGGTTGTTTTTTATCTAAACGTTGCCAAAGGGATGCACTATCTGGGTAATTGGCTCATTTATGCAGGAGTGGGAATATTCACGCTCACCGGATTATTCACCATTTATTTCATGTATCTGAAAAGAGATACCTACAAATCCATAAATACCCTGGCATTGGGGATCTTGTTGACAGTCTTCATCATCGGATGGTCTATACCGCAATTGAACAGTCAGCTTGGATGGAGAAATCTGTGCGAAAAAGCGGGAGAATTATCGAAGGAGCGTCAAATTTCGGACTATTGGGTGTATAACATCTCACGTGCCGAAAACATGGATGTTTACCTCGGAAAAGACATTGTAAAAAAAAGCAGGGAGGATATCCTGAAAGGGCCGCTCAAAAACAGGCTACTCATATTCCAGTCCAAGGATATAAAAAAAGATCCGGAGATACGCTCTGCCGTACAGAACGGGGAACAGTACAGGATAGGAAGATACAGTATTGTGGTCTTTCACAACGTTAATAAACCGGAAAGTTGCGTTAAATAATTCAAAATGTGTTGCATTTTTTAATTTCGATTGTATCTTTGTGAGTGATTGCTCACTTACTTATTATGAGATTAATTAATCGATTGTCATTTTATGTTTGGAATTTTAGTTGATGTCTATTCACTTACTCTTCTCGGCATAAATTATTTGTTCATCAGTTTATGTTTGAATGTTGAAAATGGAGAAAAATAATCGGGATATGATTGAAAGGAAAGCATTCTTTATTTCCGGGGAGAGACTCACCAGTATTGAGCACAAAAAAAAGATATTGGTCATTTTTGATATGAGTCGGGATGAGGTTGTTGGTGTAGAAACCGTTGATATAGAGGATAGATTCGTTTCAACCGAAGAGTTGTTGCTCTTTCTTCAAAAAAAATATATTCGTGTAATTTATGTTTCGGAAATAGACAGTAAAACGGAAAATTTGTTTTTAGACTCCGGCCTGGTCGTGAAAACGTCCATGACGATAAAAAACGACAAACTATTTAATTCGCTCTATTTGTCTCCTCCGATTTTCTAAAAATGGATAAACAGTATAAAAATCAACTTATTCAATTACTAAAAAAAATCAAAAATCTCAATGAAAATTACGATCTTACAAAGTACGCTTCTGGCATGGATGGTCTCTTTGGGCGCAAATCTATCTGCCCAAACCGACGAGTGGAAAACCGCACTCAGTAAAAATGGCAAAATAACGGCGAAATACAATTTTTCGTCGCGCATAAATGAAGACGACGATAAAGTCCCTGTAGTAAAAACTATTACTACAACAACAGAAAGTATCGGCATTGACAACTGTATCGCATTAATGAAAAATATTGCAAAGCATAAAGATTTCCGCGGAGAAAAATCGAGTAAACTCATCAATAAAATCTCAGAAAATGAATGGTCCATCTATTATTACAACGATGGAATGCTGCTTACCCCGGCAGTGGATGGTTCCTACCGAATGATATTTGAAGAAGACAGGAAAAATAAAACGGCCACGTTTACTCTTACGGCAGACCCTACATTGATTGAAAAGACGGACATGGCCCGTTTGACCTATGCAAAAGAGATCTATTCATTTAAGGAGGTAGAAGGGAATCAATTGGAAATAACCATCAAAACTACGGTTTCGCCGGGATTTAAAGTGCCGTTTCTAATGATGAAGAAAGCATTTCCCAGAAAATCTTTTGAGCATATGGAAAAATTTCTCGAGGCTGCAAAAAAGGAGAAGCCCTGAACGCTGATTCTCTGCCAACCAGGAATAAAACAATTCTTTACTACTAAAAAAGGATGAACAATGATAGTAACAATGAACATTAAACCGAGGCAACTGGAAATTATCGAGGCAACTGGGAAACTCCTCACAACTTCGGGTTTAAACGGCCTGACGATCAAGAACCTGGCTTTGGAGATGAATTTCTCCGAAAGTGCTATTTACAGGCATTTTTCAAGTAAGGAAGAAATCATCATCACTTTGTTGAAATACTTGAATGAAACTGTGAACAAGATTTTTAAAGAATCTTCCGCATCGGGAGATTTTGAAAAAGATTTTACGGCACTTTTCAGAAAACTGACCACTTATTTTATGGAGAACCCATTCTATGTAGTTGCTGTCTTTTCTGAAGGGCTGATGAATGAGAGTGCCCGGATTGGAGAGAGAATTCTTCAGCTGATGAATAATTTAACGAAACATGTACGAACCATTATAGGCGAAGGCCAGAAAAAAGGCCTTATAACCCGTTCGCTGACGTCGGAGCAGATCGTGGAGATTATCATTCCTGCCTTCAGGCATCAACTGTTCAGGTGGAAGATAAGCAATTTTGAATCGGACGTGGCACAGAGCATCGAATCTTTGGCGGGCTCACTGTTGCTGCTTCTGAAGGAGCGTACAGATTAAACGGATTACAACAATAAACAAATAAGAACATGAGATTAAAAATATTCCTCTTTTTTGCAGCATTGATCTGGCTGAACAGTTCGCTTGTATCGTCACAGGTTATCACACTGAGTGAGATTCAAAAGATGGCGGAAGCAAATTACCCGGCCATAGCGCGATACGACATCATTGAGAAAACAAAGGATTTCAGCATCGCGAATGCTAACCGGGGGTTTCTGCCGCAGGGCACAGTGAGTGCCCAGGCTACCTGGCAGTCCGATGTGACTTGGATAGATATGGAGATGCCGGAAGGGATACCGCCCCTCGATTTTCCAGTGCCCGACCAGGACCAGTACCGCGTGGTGGCAGAACTGAACCAGCTTATATGGGACGGAGGCAATATCTCAGCCCAGAAAAAAAGTCTGAAAGCCGGTGCGGAAGTAGAAAAGAAGCAGTTGGACACAGAGGTTTACGCCCTGAGAGAGCGGGTAAATAATCTCTATTTCGGCATTCTGCTGATGAAGGGAAACCTGCAGCAACATGAGATCCTGGAAAATGAACTGCAGCGCAACTACGATAACGTGCAAACCTATGTGCAAAACGGCGTAGCTAACGACGTTGACTTGAGCACAGTAAAGGTAGAACAGCTGAAAGCAGGACAACAGCGGATTCAGTTGGAATCTACGTTAGATGCTTATATACGGATGTTATCCGTGCTCACCGGAGAACCGCTCGAAAAGAATACGACATTTGTAAAACCAAATCCCGAAGTAGAATTGATATCTCCCATCATCAATCGTCCCGAGTTAAAGATGTTCACCGCACAGGAGGAGGCCGCTGAATCGCAAAAATCGCTCCTGAAAGCCAAAAACATGCCAAAGTTGTCCGCCTTTGCACAGGGAGGTTACGGAAAACCGGGACTCAACATGTTCGACACCAAATTTTCCCCCTACTTTTTGGGAGGGATCCGCCTCTCATGGAACATTGGCAATCTATATACATACGGTAACGACAAGAAGAAGATCGATCTGCAAAAACAGTCGGTGAACACGCAAAAGGAGACTTTCCTGTATAATCTGAAAGTACAGATACCGCAGCAGCAGTTGGAGATTGAAAAATATAAAAAGACCATGCTGGACGATGACGAGATCATACGCCATCAAACGCTGATCCGTGAAGCTGCCGAGGTGAAAGTGGAAAACGGCACCCTGACGGTATCCGACCTGATGAAGGAAATCA
>JABNAD010000099.1_pt1 | contig 77153 bp, 81 predicted proteins | sample 7240381 | NCBI WGS metagenome assembly JABNAD01 (sample SAMN11332834, study PRJNA596920) | anaerobic digester metagenome | biome: digested sludge; isolation source: digested sewage sludge-derived enrichment culture grown on H2/CO2 | place: Germany: Goettingen
GCACACAGGTCAACGGCCTCAGCCTCAAACGTGTTGATATGCGTGTAGAGGTGGGAAGTTGTGCCCTCGGCTGCCAAGTCGGCGGCGTAGTTGCGGGCTTCGTTGAGGTAGTTGAACTCCTTCACCTCACCGTCGTCGCACACCAGAATGAATTGACTCATATCCACCTCCATAAAATTGAAAGGCCGCTCCCCGATGGAACGGCCCCATGCGACGCGACACAGACGCAGAACGCGGCGCAAATCTTAACTTCTCCATTCCCGCCTACGACATGGCCGCAGGCGGTTTGGAAAAATTCGTTCTTCATCATCGTTTCACGGCAAGCACTTCAACCATTGCCGTGTCTGCTCTGCCCTTGTTTGGACGCCCTGCCACGCTGTCGCGGGGGTACAACGCCTCAATGGGGGGCTTCTTCGCGCCGATTTTTCTCCCCAGCCTTCCCTATGCTTTGTTTGCCTTCCCGCTCCCTGAGGCTTGCGGCTATCCTGCACCCGGTACTTGTGGCTGACCTCGGCTTCCTGGCCTTATAGCTACTCTGGGCCTTGGCCCGCGTTCGCCACCATTCCGCGTTGGTGAATTCATGCTATGTTTTTTATCATATTTAGTCAATTAAAATTGATAAAAAACATAGAAAGGAATAAAACAAAAATACCCGCAGTTCAGCGGGCAACAAAAAAAGCCCCTCTCATAGGAGGGGCCATAAGGTTAATGTTGAGGACTAGTCTTGGAGTTGGGATTTGAGGTCAAGCTGAAAGGCCGCCACCACTTCAGCTATCCCTTGGTCAAATAGTTCAGCACCTCGGGCAAAACCGTCTGCTCCTGGTGATTGTCGTTCGGCGAGCAACGCGGCACAAACTCGGAATCCAGCCGCTTGGACTCCTATTTGTGCCATAAGTATTCGAGACAGCTCGGTAAATTGTTCATCCGACATGTAAACTCCTGCGATTAAATATTAATAAGACCATTAACATATCGACAGGATTAAATATTACATAACTGATTAAATGAAGTTATGCACAAAAAAGCCCCTCGGGTGAGGGGCGGGGAGTTAGTCAGAATGAGCACACCTATTATCGTCAAGCGCGGCATCTACATAGACATGGGGTGCAGCCATATTCATCAGATCGAGGATGGGATTTTTATCCCAACTGGTTACGGCTCGGAAGAATCAAACAAAAAATTCCAGAAAGACTTAAAAGCTTTCTTGGATAAGTGGTTTACGCCGTGCGAGGGGGGGCGACTATAGGAGATAGACTCTAGCTACATTCTGGTTTCCAACCATCTATTGCAGTCGTTGTCAAGATTGTATGTTCCCCAACCGCCTCCGACGCGCAGAACAACAAGCTTATCATTGGCATCTATATATTTTTTTATTTCATCACGGACATCAATCGCTTGTCTGTTTGTTTCAACTATCCAGACAGATTCTAAGCAATGCCACCATGTTCCTACCCTTTGTATGGCCTGATGCAGCGTAGAATAGTCTCTGCCAGGCTTGCTGAGGTCATAAGAAATCAAAAGAAGCATAACAGATATCTCCTGTTAAAAGTTGGTGGTACTTCTTCACAGCAGGACGGCCGGCCCAGGGCAAAGCTTTGGGCCGGGGATCAGTTAATCAGAGGTCTAAATGGGCATCTTAAAAAAATCGGAATATCTTTAGGCATTGTAAATGAACCCCTAGAAATAGACTACATAACTGGATACGATGAGTTCGACTACTGCCCAAACTGTATGTGGACGCCAGAAATACCTTTAACAATATTTTGTTCACGTGGAAAGAGAACAGTATGCAACAAATGTGGAACACGCCTTGAGCACGGCATAGGCCGGGCGCATTATGTGGCGATAGATGAAATAAATTCCCCTTATTCCGTGCCAAAATGGATTTCTTCGCAGTTCTTACCTAAGGGAACAGGCACTGACAATAAGTCCAATGACAAACAAGGCTAAAGAGATCACGCCTATGATGAGGGCTTTTTTACGATGGCCCTCATCATAAATCCAAAACTTTTTATCTTTATCATTTCCAGTCATATACCATTTGAATGTCAATGCAATTTTAAACTGATAAATATATGCATAAAACCCTGAAACAATCGAACATAATGCACCAGCTGCAAAAATAAAAGCAGCATACTTCAATCTTTCAATTTCATGCGAAGCAAGTATTGCAGTTACAGCTGCACCATTTATTATAAATGCTCCACGAAGCATCTCTTTTGCAAAAACTGCACAATTTTCAATGTGTTCACGGTACAGATGGCGATTGTGGTCAATCCTATTTTGCTCGTTTTGGTCCATACCTAACACCTCGCGTTGATTATTCCCTCAAAACGACTACCACGCCTATGTCGTCGAGAGCGGATCAAATATTTACCAGATGGCGTCTCTATTTCATAAACAATATTAAATCTGAAATTTTTTCTGCAATATGATTAAGCTCAGAGCTTAATTCATATGAATCAATGTTTATCCCATACTTATTAATGCGATATAATTGATATGATAATGCTATGATGGCGCATGTCTTAATTATTTCTATCCACTCAGACCGTCTTATTGATCTTATAAACGATGTAAATTTCGTCATTTTGCACACTTCTACTTATTTTTAGCATCAAAAAATTTCCCACATAACGCGTATTATAATACCGCCACCAACTCCTCAACACTCCTCACCAGCCCGGACAAACACCCTTCAATCATGCTGTTTACGGTGCTGTGCTGTGTTTCTCCCGCGTGCCGAAAATCCGTGCGTATGCCGTAAATGGGCAACCCCTTGGCGTAGGCATAACCAATTTCCCATGCCGTGCCATCGTCAACTTGCGTTCCATCAAGCAGAGCCACAACGCAGGTACAGCGTTCAATTCCTAGTCGACAGGTATCAAAAATTAATGCGGAGGCGTTTGCCCCCGCATTTTGAACTTGCTCATCAGTCAGAAGATCACCAGGCCAGATCACCTCATGCCCGGCGTCTCTAAGGCGCGCTGACAGGGCTTTGTGCCATGTCTGCTCAGCCTCGGTGAATAATGGGCCTGCTTGATATATTGTGTGCACGGACGCCTCGCTATCTGACTTTGCACTCGTAGGCCAGCTTCATTTCCCGATCTTCCGAAGGCTTACTTATGGTGAGTTCATCACCTTTAAACCACGCTTCGAGCGTGAATTCATCTGAATACCTGCTGCCGGATGCCGAAGGCATAAGTGGAAGAGAATATTCCCTTCCTCCGGGCATTACGACCTTTGCGAACAACAACATATGGTCGCTTGTCGAAAAAAACTGGGCTGAAATAATTTTTCCATCCTGGCATGAGTAAGTCTCAGAATGGTTTTTCTCCACATAAATTCCACCGCAGTACTTTTGAAAGGCGAAATATAATCCCGCTGCGATGATTACGACGACAATCACTGGAAAAACGAATCGCAAGATGTAGCCCTCAAAATTCCTTTTTTGATTGGTACCAGCTGATTACTGCCAGCACCGATCCGATTTTTTTGAGACATTATTCGACCAAGGCACCATTGCCTGACATCAGCACAACTGCCAAATCCAAGCCACTTTCCCAAGAATAACCTTTTCATACCCATCATAAGACAAGGGAATGGGCTTATACACCTCATTGTCAGAATGAAGCTCAATGGCACCACCAGCCCCCATCCGGATGCGCTTAATAACACGTCCAAAAGGTGGCATGTGCACAAGGTAAATACCGCCCTCGCTGATGTCGCCAGTAAATGGCACAACTCCCACGTATGACCCACGTTTTATAGTAGGTTCCATACTATCCCCATCAACACACAGAGCGACAACTCCAGGCAAATTATATTGAGGTAGCACTTGAATTAACGTTTCTGGTGTACCCGAAAACAGTTCAGCTGCGGTCCCAGCACCAGTAACCCCGTAAACAGGAACAGTCGGCAGCTCTTCTCCCTCAACAAATTCAGTTGGGGCATTGGGTCCTGGGCGACGAATAATCGGCGCTGTGGGTCCAACATCAGGGAAATGAACTCTTCCCCCAAGAAAATTGGTTATTTTTATAGCATTGCTGGCTGACAACCCCTGTCCCTCATTAACAAAACGAGAAATAGAGGCCTGCTGCACCCCTGTCTGTCGGAATATCTCCGCTTGGGATTTACCCGATTTCCTGATTGCTTCACGAAGAAGCTCGTAAAAATCATTTTCCATTACTTATTTCTGCCAAATATTATGTTCATTGTCATAATGATTGTTGTCATTGATATATTGCGAATCAATGTTTTTTAACATAGACTTGCTTCATGGATATTAAAAAATTCAGGACTGACCTTTTGGCAAGGATGAGGGACACAGGCAAAAGCCAATCTAGCGTGAGTTCTACTTACGGAGTTCAACAGGCTAGTCTTTCACGGTTCCTTTCTGGCAACAAGGGCTTAAACGGAGATGCTGTTCTTCGCCTCTGGGCGTTTGTTTATGGGGCTTCCACCCCAGAACCCCCTGCCACGTCACCCTCACCCTCTGCCCAGACAGCAGAGCAGTAACGATTGCCGCCGCGTGGGCCACAGCCCGCTCTACTGCCGCGTCTGCGCCCATGTCTGCCGGATAGTTTCTGTGCAACGGCGCGGACAGCAGGGGCGACATGACAGTGACTAGAAAACGGTTTCCGGGGCGAGGGGAGATATAGGCGCGGAAGGTAAGAGGGGCTGATTTTGGCATGTGACCAGAATACGTTCATACCGTGCAGCAGGTAACGAAATTATGGCCAATAAAATTTCACAGTCTGACGTCATGGAAGCTTTCTTGAAGACCGTCCTCGATTACGGTCAAGAACGCATGTCCAAGGAACTTATCATTGCCAAGACTACGCTTTCAAACAAATTGCAGCCATACGACAACCCTGAGCGGCGGCACTATCTCAATTTGTTTGAAGCAATTTCGGTTCTTTCCGTATCTGGGGACATGCGCCCTTTGGAAATATTGGCCGCAATGTTTGGCTTTGCGCTGTTGCCCCTCAAAGCAACACCTGACGCGCCCACGCTCGATGCCGAGAAGCTGCAAGATTACATCGCAGTAGCTGAATGCCACGCCGAAGAAGATCCAGTTAAGCGCGTCCACAAGCTCAACGCGGCCATTCGTGAACTCTTGGAAACAGACGAAAAACGAAAGGAGGGCCAATAGATGGACACCCGTACCCGCGAAAAGTACCGCGCACAGGTTCGCGTCATGCTCCACCTCCTTGAAGGACACCGCAGCCGCCTGCCCGCTGGCAAACCTCTCAGCACTGCACTAGCCGACGGCATGGCCGCTGCTCAGGCGCTGGGCTTTGACCTGCTGACCAGGGAAGCACGGGCAATGGCTGGCCGCACTAACGCTGTTGGCCGTGGAGTTGAGGCGCTGTTCCGTGGAGCGGAACCACGGGGGATAGAAAGGGGCTTACCGAGGGGGGACATGTGATCCCACACTTACCCCCTCCCCTACACACCCCTCCCCAACGTTCTGCGCATGCGAAGTGAATTTTTCTCCAGAATTAAAAGACAGCAGCCTGTTTTTCACCGACGTTAAAAGACGAGATCAGCATGAGCGTCATACAGTTCAACCCGAATCAGGTACGGCAGCGCATGGCGCGCCTCGAGAGCCTGCTTGAACGATATGAGGCCCAACATCTGCTGCTCAAAGAGCGCATTGAAAAGAACAGGCAAGCATGGTGGGAGGCGGTCAAAGAATATGAAGGACTTGAGCGCCAATTGAAGCGCCTACAATCGCAAGGATGACAACTATGGAATGGTTGAAATGGTTCGTCGGGGCCACAACAGATCCCAAATTTGCCGTTGTTGCAAAACGCTCTGGGCAGAACATGGCCTCAGTCATTGCGGTATGGGCAATGCTGCTAGAGCGCGCCGGACAGGCTGACGAGCGTGGAAGAATTGATGGATTCGACTGTGAAGGGGCCGACACTGTTCTTGGTCTCGAGGACGGAGCCGCCTGCTCCATCATGCAGGCCATGCAGGCTAAGGGGCTTATTGATGGTGGATGCATCACCAATTGGGATAAGCGCCAGCGGCGCGAAGAACCCGAGGCAGTTAAAGAGCGTAAACGCCTACAGCGTGAACGGGAAAAGCTGGCCGCAGAGCTTGCAACCCTCGAAAAAGCCAGGGCTGAAGTGCTTGCCGCGTCACGAAATGTCACGCCATGTCACGCAGAGTCACACGATGTCACGGATGTCACGCATAAGAGGAGAGAAGATAAGAAAGAAGAAATACAAGGGGGGGGATATAACGCGGGCGCGCGCGATGCACACCCCATGCCGGGAACACCCCCCGAACAATTTCGGGGTGAGCCTGACGGATTAAATTCGGCAGATTCAGGAAGTGCTGTACTCGTCCAGCCTTTCTCGGAGGCCTCTGCCACGGTATCCAGTATGCCGAAGCGTACAGACTGCCCGAGCAAGGGCAATCCGCAATGGCAATGCTTCCTGTCCTGCTGGCAGGTCTACCCGGTCAAACAGGGGCAAGAGGCAGCATGGCGCGAATGGATGCGCCTGCACGGCAATAGCACGCTGGCAGAGCCCTACGTCATACGCGACGCGATCATCCTGCTTGCCCAGGAAGACAGCCGTTGGCAGCGCGGGAAAGTGCCGAACATGGCCAAGTGGCTCAACGGCAAGGGCTGGAATGATTGCCCCTACGTCGAGCCAGCAGCCCAAGGCAATGTACCGAGAGACGGGCCGCCGGTAGCCAGGACGCAGGCACAACGGAACAGGCAAAATCTTGAAGGCCTCGCGGCTTTTGTCAGAGCCGCAGAACAGGAGCTTACACATGGCAACACGACAGCGCATATCGGCAGAATTGGGACGCATGGCCATAGCCTACCGGCAGCCAATTGACGGGAAAGACGAATTCCCGTTGCTGGTTGAAACCTGGGCAGATCTATGCGGCGGCATCCCCGACGAGGATTTTACCGCCGCCTGCAAGCTGCACATGAGCCGGTCAAAGTTCTTCCCGTGCCCGGCTGACGTTATCGCGGCGCATGAAGAATGCAGGCCTGTGCGCCACATAGCCGCCCTGCCCCAAGACCCCGAGCATAAAACCCATGGCCTCGGCGGGCTCATTCTTGACGCGTTCCGTGGTGACCCCGTAGCGCGCGCCAAGGTTGAGCAGTTCCGGCAGCAAAACAGTGAGGCAGTCTGATGAAGATCATCGTGAATATCGTGCCAAAGGGCCAGATGCGCGCCCGCCATGGCGTGGTGAATGGCTTTTCGCACACGTACAAGCACAAGAAGCAAGCCGCGCAGGAAGAGGCGCTTATGGCACTACTCGGCCCCTACCAGCCGAAGGAACCCATGCAGGGCCCACTTCTGCTCGGCGTGAAGGCCTTTCTGCCGATACCCGCCAGCAAGCCGAAAAAGTGGAAAACTCTAGCTCAAAAGGGCATCGAGCGGCCCACCAAGAAGCCTGACCTCGACAACCTGATCAAGCACGTCAAAGACTGTTTATCCATGCTGCGCTTCTGGGGCGACGACAAGCAGGTCGTGGGATACTTGCCGCACACTGGAAAATACTACTCGGACGTGCCCCGCTGGGAGCTGGAAATCGTGGAGTACCGAAATGGACAGCAAGCTTAAGCCTGCAAAGCTCATTGGTGAGGGCATCGGCTTTGACCGCACCAGGCGCATTACCGGCTACCTTGTTGGAACGCTTGACCGTTTCAACAACGCAAAACGCGCCGAGGAACGTGACAGAGTTAAGCACGGCATAGGACGGGAGGAGAAGGGAAATGAGCACGGTGAATGAACGGCAAGAGCCTGTGTACTCGCCGAAGATCCTGCGGAGCATGGTTGAGATCTGCAAGACCTTTGGCGTCGGGCGCGAAACGGTGCAAAACTGGGCAAGGGAAGGTGCACCCATCGTCATAGAAGGCGGCCAGAACAAACCCCGCTACAGCACGGAATGCCTGGCCCTTCAAGCTTGGAGAGTACAGAGGAGCGCGGAAAAGAGAGAGCGTTAAGCCTCGATAAGTTGTCGTTGGCACCTCTTTTCTACCTTTTCCTGTTATTGTGATCTGTTGCCAGTTTCAGCCGCTGGATTGCTCAAAGATGCATCCTTATCCACCGCGATTTCTTTGATTTTTGATACATGGATTATGCGCTGATTTTGTTCAGAGTCTTTTATTACGGCGAACCCTTCCTTGCTAATCGTACACCGCAATGCCTTTATGAGGTCACCTTCTTGAAGCGTAATAATTACAGGTAGATCAACATTATTCTTTTTTGCATTATTCCCAGCGAAAAAAAACCAAGATGCCATCATAAAACAAGAAAAAAACATCAATGCGCGCCCAAAAACTGTACATTTTCCAATCATAATCAATAAAAAACAAAAAATAAGAATATAAAAAAATACTATATATACATTTATTTTCTCAAAAAAAACACCAAAATTTGCTAATATCAGAGGAAGAATAAACAAAAAAATAATTACTAAAGAATATTTTCTATGATTATTCATCCATAGAAAAAATTTTGTGTCAAATAAATTTAATTTTTCCTTACACAAGACAGCAAGACCGACTGAAATAGCAAATGACATCATAGCAGGAATATAAAGAGACCGCTTCAATGTGATGGATTCATCCGCAAAAGTCAGTCCATAGACTATTTCCTTGATATTCATAAACGGTGAGAAGAAAAATGTATTTACTAGAGTAAAAATAATGGCGACTCCGGCAAAAAAAGCTAAAACCTCTTTAGCATCTATACTATCTGACTTTTCTCCAGCCTCAGCTTTGGACTTATTCTGACGCAATACATATTTCAACGGCTTTGCTGCATGAGCCGTTTTCCCTTTATCTCTAGGTTTTGTAATTTTCATTATCACACCTCTTTAGCTACTGATCTCTCAGGTAAAAAAACCTGTCAACCTACCCCTAACTTACCTCTGCTCTCTTCTGCTCACCTCCAGTAGTGATCGTTAAAAACCCCATGCTACGCTTCCATGCAAACAGGAGCGTAGGCCATGGCCGACAATTTCAGCATTGCACACAAGTTCACTCTCACTTGGGAAGGCGGTGAATCTGACGATGCCGCAGACCGTGGCGGCTTCACCAAGTTTGGCGTCAGTCTAAAATTCCTTCAAGACTTGGCCGCCGAATCCCAGGCTAACCGCGACACCCTCGACCGCATGGGCGTTATCCTGCCCGTCACTCGCAATACTATTCGCAATCTGACTGAATCCCTGGCCGCCAGCCTATTTCGCTGGCAGATGTGGGATGCCCTCAAGCTCGACCTCATCCCCCTACGCCCTGCCGTCGTTCTCTACGACGCTGCCGTTAACAGCGGCCCTAAACAATCCGTGAAGTTTGCCCAGCGCGGCTACAACTCGTGTGTCGTCTACGGTCAGCCTTTGGACGTCGACGGCATCTTGGGGCCTGCAACTCGCAGGGCTTTGCAGCTAGCAGACACAGACAAAGTCCTCATGGCCATGATCGATCAGCGCGAGCGCTTCTACAACAACTTGGTTGCTGCCAAGCCAAGCCAGGAAGTTTTCCTCCGCGGCTGGATTAACCGCGTTGATGATCTGCGGCGCTACGTGCGGGGGCTGTGATGGGGCTGATTGACGGCATCCTGAACTTCGGCGGCAAGATCATGGGCAAAGTGTGGCCCGATCGCGCAGCATCGCGTGAACAGCAATCCCAGATCAATCAGGCTGAAATCAGTGGTGCACCTACCAGCAAGTTGCGGCTGTGGAGGTCGCTGCTTGGCTGTGGACTGACTGTGGCTTTTTTGTGGGAGGTCATAGCCCGCCCCATTATCGTTACCTACTGGCCTGACATTAAGCTCCCACCGTCAATGCTCAAAGAGGTCACCCAACTGCTACTCGGCATGCTGGGGCTGGGATTCTGACCATGACCACAGCAACCCGCGACTTCATCATCAAGGCCAGCTCTGGCTTGTTCGTTACGGCCTTCGCTTCATTCGCAGGGGCCTTTGTCGGGCTGTATGTGGCCAGCGCTAAAACCGAAACCCAACTCGCAAACATCGAGCATGAAATCCAGCGCCATGACGTGCGCATAGAACGCTTGGAGCGGCGTAGCGAAGACCAAGGGCGAGAACTGGCAAAACTGTCCAGCGTGCCCAGTGACGTGAAAGAAATCCGCGAGGATGTGAAGAAGCTGCTGTCGCGGAAAGAATGACGGACGGTAGCCATGGCCAATGAACAGAACCTCAGGCCAGCACGAAGCAAGAGCGAAGCAAGAGAACGTGGCGCTCTAGGTGGCAAAAAAAGCGGCGAGGCCCGGCGCAGAAAGAAGACCATGCGCGAGTTGCTTGAAATCGCCATGGAACGGCCACAAGGCGACAAAACAACCGCGGAGGCAATCACCGTTGCCTTGATCGACAAGGCGCTCAGCGGCGACGTGAAGGCCTATGAGGTGGTGCGCGACACACTAGGAGAGAATCCCAAGGTCAAACTGGACAGCCAGATATCGGGCGGAATTGAAATCAAATGGCAGGATTAGCAGTCACGATCCCATATAAGCCGCGTTACCCGCAGGTGCATGCGAAGCTGGAAAGCCATCGCTTTTCGGTTCTTGTGGCGCACCGCCGTTTCGGCAAGACCGTGCTGGCCGTTAATCACCTGCTGAAGGCCGCAATCCGCTGCCCATACGAGCGCGGATCATACGGCTATGTTGCGCCGTACCGCAATCAGGCCAAGGAAATCGCCTGGGCTTACCTCAAGCACTTCAGCGCGCCCATTCCCGGCGCTGCCGGAAATGAATCCGAGCTGTCCGTGACCCTGCCCAATGGCGCGCGCATTCGCATTTTTGGGGCAGATAACCCTGATGCACTGCGCGGCCTGTATTTTGACGGCGTGGTGCTGGACGAAGTGGCCCAGATGCGGCGCGAGGTCTGGCAGGAGATCATTCGCCCAGAACTGGCCGACCGCAATGGCTGGGCCGTGTTCATCGGCACTCCCAAGGGCGTCAACCTGTTCCATGAGCTTTTCGTTCATGCCCAGGCAGACAAAAGCGGTGAATGGATAGCCCTTGTTTATCGCGTTGGCGACACGGATGCCTTGCCCATGTCGGAAGTGGATCAGCTACGATCTGAAATGAGCGAAGGCGCGTTTCGTCAGGAATTTCTGTGTGATTTTTCCGCCAGCTCTGACGATGTGCTCATTACCATTGATGAAGCCACGGCTGCTACAAAGCGCTCCTACATGCCATCCGACTACCAGTCCATGCCCCTGGTGCTTGGCGTAGACGTGGCGCGCTACGGCGATGACAGAACCGTTGTTTTCCCACGGCGCGGCCTTGTGGCGCAGCAGCCCACAATCATCGCCAAACTCGACAATGTCGCCGTGGCTGAACGCATAATCTCCATCTATCACCAGACAAAACCACACAGCATCTTTGTGGATGCCGGACAGGGCCAAGGCGTCATTGACATTCTGCGCCGTGCACTGCCCTGCGTGTACGAGATTCCTTTCGGTGGAGCAGCCCTTAACCCTGCCCAATTTTACAACCGTCGATCTGAAATGTGGTTCTTGCTGCGCGAATGGATACGGGCTGGCGGGGCAATTCCAAACGATTCTGTTCTGGTCGGCGAGATTTCATCCCCCGTGTACGGCTTTGACGCCAAAGGCCGCATCACGCTGGAAAAGAAGGAAGAAATCAAGGCTCGCCTTGGACGTTCACCTGATATCGCGGATTCGCTAGCGCTGACCTTTGCCCTACCTGTTTTGCCAGAAACGGCCCATCGCCAGCAGTACGCAGACCAGCCGTCCAACCTGCTTTCTGACTACTCCACCGGATCATACGGAGGATACGCGGATGGGATTTCATCGTCTCTCATCTGAATTCTATTGCCGCTGGTACACCGGCGATGCCACTGGCCTTGATGAAGACAGCCTTCTGTTTGCCCTAGAGCTGATGGTTGCCTCTGGCTACGCGCATACCGCGCTTTATGACCGGGATTATCCGCCGGAGCCTGCCGAATGGTTGAGTTTCTGCCAGCAGGATAAGTTCTTGTTTTTCATGCTTTACGACGCAGAGCGGCACGTGCCCATTGCCATTGTGTGGCTGGAGGCATGCACCGCGACTGGCGCGCAGCGCTTCGCCCACTTCTGCACCTTCAAGACTGGCACTCGTGATCAATTTGTACGCGGTGGACGTGAATTGCTGGCTTGGGTTGGCGAGGCCACGGGCATCAGGCAGCTGATCGGCGTCACCCCGGCATGTTATCGGCACGCGCTGCAACTGGCTTATGATTTGGGCTTTGTGCGCACGGCGCGGCTTGAAAAGGGAGTGCTCTGCCTCGGCAAGCATCGGGACGCGATCTTGAGTATCAACAACCTTTCAGACCTTCGAGGATAGCGACATGGGCGGAGGCGGTGGCGGCGGCAAAGGCGCACAGGATAATTCGGCAGAGATTTACGCTCGGCAGCAAGCAGAGCTTGCCAGACAGAAAGCAGAACAGGAAGCCGCTGAAAAGGCTGCTGCAGAAGCCGAGCAGAAGAGGCGCGATGAACTGCGCAGACAAATGCTCGGACAACGAGACGTTCTGGCCAGCGATGAAGACAAGACAGTCGTGCAGAACAACAAGTTGGGGTGATTTATGGGCTCAATGGCAATTATGGGGGCATCCTTCTTGGCATCAAGTCTGCTGTCATATGCCCTCACGCCAAAATCTCCATCAATGGACGCAACCAACTACGAACTGCTGATGCAGACCCAGAAACAGGCCAACGCAGAAAGCGAAGCAGCAAAAGCCAGGATTGAAGAGGCCAAGAAGCGCGAAGAGCTGCGCCAGCAACAGCTGGCTGGCCAGAATATTCTGACCTCTGACAATGGCGTGGATTCCAACAAGGTTGGCGTCAAAGATCAAGTCCTTGGAAGCCAACCAGATGAACGCAAGGGCAGCAATTCTCTGATGGTGCAATAATGGCGCGCGCAAAAGATTTTGTACAGCAACTCAACACTCAGCTTGGGCAGTTACAGGCCGAACGCAAGCCGTTCGATGAAGTGTGGCGCAAGGTGGCTGTGTTCGAGTCTGAGCGCATGACGCTGTTTGACGGCCAGCTTGGCCGCGACCCCTCGCAGGCCCTGCGCCGTGACCCGCGCGATCTGGACAACACCTGCCGACAGGCCATCACGGTTTTTTCCTCCGGTATGCTGTCCGGCGTATCTCCACCATCTGACGAGTGGTTCAAGCTGCGCATTGCCGACAGATCTGGCGGTGCCGACCTCGGGAAGTACGGCCCTGTGGCTGAATGGCTGGAGCAGGTGGAAAAAGTTTTCAGCAAGGACTTCATTAGGAAGAATTTCTACACACAGCAGGTCAGCAGCTACAAGCATATCGGCCTCTATGGAATGCAGGCCATGCTGGTGGGCGAAAGTCCCAAGGGACAGGGCACATACTACCGTGACGTGCCAGTGGATGAAATTTATGTGGCCAACGACTTCGCAGGCCGGGTGAATGTAGTGTTCCGCGAGATGAACATCACGCTCCAGCACGCTTTGCAGATGTTCGGCAAGGAAAACCTCTCTCCGCTTCTGCAAAAGCAGGCAGATGAGAAGAACGCCAACCTGCAAGACCTTGTGACCATTGTGCACGCCGTGATCGAAAAGGCCCCGGGTTACGAGAATATCATTGGCAACAATGCGCTGGAGTACGCCAGCTACTACTTTGAACCCGGTGAAGAACACCTGATCTCTGAGGGAGGCTTTGAAAGCATTCCCTACATCGTGACGCGCGCCTATTCCGATGGCCGATCGCCCTACTCTATCAGCCCCGGCACCATCGCCCTGTCTGACGTCCTGATGATCAATGAAATTAAACGGCTCATGTTGCAGGCTGGGCAGCTTTCTGTGTCGCCGCCCATGCTTATGCCTGACCGGGGGCTTGTTGGCCGCCTCAATTACAGCTCTGGCGCTCTCAACATGTACCGCAAAGACGGCTCTGTGGATGTCAGTGACTTCCAACCCCTGAAACTGGTGGGCGAATTCAAGCTGGCCATGGACCTCATGCAGCAAGCCCAAAAGGATGTGAACGCGGCCTTCTTCGTTGACCTGTTCCTGATGATCCACAACCGCACACAAGCGGGTAAGGGAACGCCGACTGCCATGGAAATTGAGCAGCTGGCCACGGAGAAGTCGTTTCTGCTGGCCCCAATCCTGATCAATCAGCAGCAGGAAAACTTCAACCGGCTGTTCGAGCGTGTGTTTGAGATCAAGAAAAAGGAGCGCGGGGCAATCCCTCCGCCTCCGCCAGAACTGCGGGATGCAGACATAGAGATCGAATATGTCTCGCCGCTTATCCGTGCCCAGCAGGGCCAGAAAGTTCAGGGAATTCTGCAGGCCGTGCAGGAAGTTGGCATGCTTGGCCAGGCATTCCCGCAGGTCATGGATATTCTGGACGGCGACGCCCTGGCGCGGAACGTGCTCGAAAACCGTGGCGTCCCACAGTCGTGCATCCGCGCGGAGCAGGAAGTCATGCAGCTCCGGCAACAGAAGATGCAGGCACAGGAAGACGCTCAACGACAGATGCAGGAACAACAACTCATTCAGGGGGCCATGCAAGGCTATCAGGGCCTTTCCAAGGCTCCTGAGTACGGCAGCCCGGCCCAAAGCATACTGAGTCAGGCCAGCGGGGGCATGTAATGGACGTCAGCCCTGAATATCTGGCCATAGCCTCGCGCATTCGGGCGGCCCTTTCCACAGAAAACGGGCAAGCGCTCAAGGCATGGCTGAAATCAGCCTGCTATATGGATAGCCCCATGAACAACGGAGAAATCGAATCACAGGCCCAAACCCAACGCATCAGCGCCAGACGCGACCTTTTTATCGCTCTGGAGCAAATAGAAAAGGATGGCGCACATGTCACAGAGTATTGATGAAAGTCAGGCAGGGGCAGCCCAGGCTGCCGCGTCTCAGGGTGGTGCTGGCGAAGCTGGCGGGAGCATCCTTGCAGGCGATGGTGCTGGCGCAGCGGACAACAAGGACACGCTGCTTGGCGGTGCCGAGCAGAATGATCAGGAAGGCACAAATGGCACGGAAGGGGCTGGCGATGGGCAGGAAAAGCCTGACGCAACCCAGCAGCCTGCCGAACCTGTGCAGGGCCTTGCCCCGCTTCCTGATGATGCCAGCGATGAACAGCGCGCCGAGTTCGACAAGAAGCTTCGCGCCTTGGCTGGCGTGCCTCAGAATCCTGCTGGATACGGCGACTTTGGCTTCGGTGATGAAGCTAAAATCGATACCGGCAGCGAGGACTACAAATTCTACACACAGCTGTTCCATGATGTCGGTATTTCCAAGACTCAGGCCAAAAAATTACTTGCTGGCCATCAAAAATTTGCAAGCGAGCAGGTTGAGCACTTTAAACGCACGGAAGCCGACACCATCAATCGGTACAGGGCCAGCGTAAAGGCCGAATTCGTCAAGTCATGCGGTGGCGAGGCGGCCTTTAAGGAATTCAACGAGGTTGCAGTGCGCGGTTTCAAGGCCTCTGCCCAAGGCGCAGGCCTGACGGACAAGGACGTTAAAGGACTTCTGAACGTTATGGGTGATGATCCCAGATTCATCAAAATATTCCACGCAATTGGCAAGATGCACCGCGAAGACGTGCTGATTACCGGCGCGGCCCCGCGAGCTCAGGAAAAAACTTTCGACGACATGTTTAGCGGCATGTTCAACAAGGGGGCGTAGCTCATGACCAACATCAACACGCTGAGCCAGCTTTCCATTGGCAAGGCCAAAACTTTCGTAAACCAGGTGGACAACATCACCGAGAATTCGCCCATCATCAAAGCGGCTCCCTTTGTGGAAAGCTCAGACCAGCTCTGGGATGTGTCCAGCGAGATCAAGATGATTGGAAGCGGCATGCAGAACGTCGACCTTAACTCGCCGCTTTCCGAAGTGCAGGTGGCCGATGCACTGAAGCAGACCCAGCTCAACATTTTTGGCGCAAAAATGTTTGTGCCGGAAGACACGGCCAAGCTTTCCGGCGGGCCTGACAAGTACTTCGGCAAGAACCGCACAGCCTTTGAACGCCAGACCGGCCAGGACGTTGAGCGCAGCTACATCTACAATGCCTTTCTGCCCTTCGCTCTGTCGCAGTACGCTGCTGGAAAAACTGACTGCGTGCAGAACGCTGGCGGCACGGGCAACACCAACTATAGCCTCATGGTGCTGCGGTTTGACGAAACCAACATGGCGGGCCTGTACAGCCCTCTGTGCTTCAAGCGTGACACTTTTCTGGACATGCAGGCGCTGAACGGCGGCAACCTTTACGAAAATCCCGATAAGGACAGCAAGTATTACAAGGTGCCGGGCTATGGCATGCGCATGAAGACCTATCTGGGGGTTCGCATGCTGAGTCATCGCAACATCGGTGCCATTGTGAACATCAACCTGGGCGCGGCCACCCCGCTCACAAAGATGATGGTTGAAAAAGCCCTGCTTTCGGCCCGTGTAGGCGAGGCTGGCAAGGCAATGATCATTTGCCATCCCAAAGTAGCGCTCTACCTCGCTGACATCGGCAAGACACAGTACATTCAGTCCAGCTACAGCGATAAGGGCGTTGATTTCGGTATCGACAGGTGGGACGGCGTTCCCATCATCAAATCCTACAACTTCATGGATGGCGCGGAAGCTGCCATCACCCTGTAAGGAGCGGCCATGTATAACGTGAATCTTCGTCCCTACGGCGAATATTTTGCGCAGGCTCAGGCCATCACCACATCGCTCGTAGAGGGCAATCAGGCAGCCAACAACCCCATGCGCATGGACGCCTCCCAGAGCGGCGCTGCCATCCGCATGGCCACCCCGCGCACCACAGGTAGCCTAGCCGTCGCGTCTAGCGCAAGTGTCACTCTCACTGTGTTGGGGGCCAAGACTGAGGGCGGCACGTACGTCACTCTGGGCACAGCCATCTACACCAACGAAGGTGAGTCGACCAAGACGTTTGGCCCTGATGCTGCCATCTGCGACTTTGTACTGCCGGACATGGCCCTGCTGGCTCACCCGTATATCAAAGTGCAGGTTTCCGGCTCTGCGGCCCCCACAGGAAGCGTTGACGTCTTCCCCCATTACATCAGCCGTCCTGGCCGCTAGGAGGTTCCAATGCCCAAAGCAATACGGAATTTTACGATTACCAGCGCAAGCGGTTCCATGATCTTTCTGGAAGGGCAAGAAGTGCCTGTTGATGTCGCTGAGCGTTACCCCGACCATATTGAGGGAACAGCAGTTGAACCGGAGAAATATGTTCACAACCCCAACCTGAAAGAAAAAATGACAGATGCCGAAGCCTCAGACCTTTCCTATAAAGACCTGCTCCAATGGATTCGCCAGTTCCGGCCCGGCAGTATGCCTGCAGGCAAGCCGAAGCAGGAAGACCTTGTCATTCTTGTGCAGTCGCTAAGCAAATAAGGAAGGAAAGCAGTCATGGCGGATCAAGGGCGGGCCGAAGTTATCAATCTGGCCCTTCTGCACTGTGGAGAAGACAGTATCCTCGACCCGGCTGGCGACAGCAAGAATGCCAAGCTGTGCGCAACCGTCTATGACAACACCCTTGCTGAGGTTCTGAGCGGCCATCCATGGTCTTTCGCGACTACGGCCGCTCAGCTGCAACAGCTTGGCGAGACACCCAGCGATGTGCGCTTTCAGTATGCCTATCAGCTGCCGGAAAACTGCGGACTCATCCTCAGCGTGGAATGTGCAGGAATTGCGTGGAGGAATTGGATTGGGGAGACCGCCCGGAGCAATACGCTTCCCCCGGCTGAATATATGGTGCAAGGCCGCAAGCTGCTGTCAAATCAAACGAACATGCAAATCGTATATGTACGAAATGCCGTTCTCCCGAGTGAAATGTCACCACAGTTCAAAAGCCTCTTTGCCGCAAACCTTGCCCTTAAAGTGTTTTCAAAGATTACCGGGTCAACTTCCGGCAAAACGGAACTAGCGAAAGAGATCATTGCACTCGAACTCAAGGCCAAGCATGCAGACAGCGAACAAACAAACACCATGCCAGAGAACAGGCCTAACCAATTTGTAAGTGCCAGGCAGTATTAGTATGGCCAAGATTTACCCGGATGTGCATTCCTTTGTTGGTGGGCTGCTTACAGCAAAGCTTGAAGGTCGTGTGGACTACTCCAAGTACGGCGTTGGCTGCCGGGATCTGAAAAATTTCATCGTCACGCCCACGGGCGGTATCTACAAGCGCCCCGGTTTGCGATTTGTTGCAAAGGCCAAGGCCAACGGCTGCAGGCTTGTCCCCTTCGACTTCAATGGCACGGAGTCGCAGAGCTATGTCCTTGAGATTGGCAACGGCTATATCCGTTTTTTCACACGTGGCGGCCAGCTTTTGCACGGCAATGCTCCACTGGAAATTGACGTGCCTGCTCTTGCTGACGTCGACCTCTCTAAGCTGCGCTATGTACAGTCTGCCGATGTTATCTATTTTGCCCACCCAAAGATGCAGCCTTGGCGCTTGGAACGCCTGAGCGCAACCAGTTGGGCGTATCAGGCACTGTCATTCATCACGAACACCACAAGCAGTAGTGGTGCATTGCCATGGGCAGCTGACAACTACCCTTCTCTTGTTCGTATCTATGAGGACAGACTGGTTTACGCTGCTACCCCGCAGCAACCCCTCAATGTGTGGATGTCCAAGCTTTCGGACTTCACGAATTTCAACATTAACACGCAGACAGACCAGACCAAGGAACCCTTGGCAGAGGATGCCATTTTCATGCGGATCAGCGGCTCACACGTGAATCCGATCAAATGGATTCTCGACATGGAGCAGTTGGTGGTGGGGACCAATGCTTCAGAAATCCGCATCCAGGGCTCTGACATTGATGCTCCACTTACGCCAAGCACGGCAGGTCACAAGCGGCAATCCAGCTATGGTAGCGGCGATGTTCAGGCCATCCTGTTAGGAAGTTCCGCCATGTTTGTCAGCCGCACTGGCAGTAACGTGTACACCCTGGATTATCAGGACTTCGGGTATCGTTTTAAGAGCGCGCCGCTCAATTTGCTGTGTCCAGAGGCAACCAGCCCTTCTGTGGTCGAAATGCACAGCATGAGCGAACCCGAACCTATTGCTTGGTGCATCCTCTCAGACGGCACATTCTCCGGCTGCACCTATATACGCGACCAGCAGATATTCGCATGGCACAAGCACAGCACGCAGGGAAAGGTTAAGTCTGGGGCAATCATCCCCTACAGCGAAGGCGATCAGTTCTGGATGGCCGTGGAGCGCAACGGCGAGACGTTCATTGAATATATGGAAACGCCATTCGACGTGTACGCCGATGATGCCACCTACAGCATTTTTATGGACGCCATGCTTTCCGGCACAACCAGTCAGGCCGGTGTGATCAGCGGGCTGACCTACCTTGCAGGCCGCACAGTTCAGGTGATGCAGGACGGCTCCTACCTTGGAGAACTTGCCGTAAACGCATCCGGGCAGGTTACTGACGGCAGGATCAAGGCCAGCGCCTATGTGGTGGCCGGACTCGGATACACGGCAGAGGCTCAGCCAATGCGCATCAATTATCCGCTTCAGAACGGGCAAGGCGTGAACTTCAAGAAGCGCGTTGTGTCGGTGATGCTGCGGGTTCTCGGGTCTATCAAGGGCCGAGTACGGGCAGAATATGAACAACCTATCCCAGCGCTTAACAGACCCGGCGAATTCGGAGAATGGCAAGACATCCTTGCTTTCAGCGACGGCGCTATCGGCGGCAATCCCCCGCCATGTCTAACAAAAAATATTGAAGTGAGCCTGTCTGGCAACTTCTCTTATGACGGGTTGATCCGCATACAGCAAGACCTTCCGTTCCCCCTGTTTATCACATCCATCGCATACGGCATCGAGCAGGGAGGATAATATGGGCGGAATGGCAGGAATATTCGCGTCGCAAGGGGCGCAGTCTGCTGGCCGTGGCGCTATGACTGGCTACCAGACGGGCAGCTCTATTGCCAGCGCGCAGTATAACGCAGCCTCGTTACGGCAGCAGGCAGACAGCCTTGACCAACAAAACATGGTCACGAGCTACCTGATCCGCAAGCAGTACGAGAGCGATTACAAAATGCTGCTGGAAAGGCAGCAGGCGCAGATGTCCATGAACAGGGTTGTGGCGGCAAAGAAAGGCATCACTGGCGCTTCCGCAGATACCGTCATGCAGTCATACGCGGCCCAGGGGCAGAAGAACCTTGAACAGCTCTACTACAACGCTGCCATGCAGACCGGGAGTATTAGCCTCAAGTACAGTTCAAAGGCCACAGCCTTGCGCGAAAGGGCTTCTCAATATGATTGGAAGGCCACCAGCGCGCTGATTGGCGGATTGATCAACCTCGGAACCGGATATTTTGATCAGGCGACGAAAACTGGTGGAAACACAGAGAGTCCAGTGAACGCCGTGAACCGGGAAGAGCAAATGCGCATTGGGATAGGCTTCTATGACGAGGTTTATGGAAACGGGAACTCTTCAATCATGGGCAGTGCAGGAGATTTCAGTATGTCCAACCTCCCTTCGCTGAGGTAGCAAATGGCGCTATCAACCAAAGGCCTTGTGGCTCCTGATTCTGTCAGCTCCCTTGATGTTTCGCGCATTGCCCCGAGTAGCGGCACAGCTGCCCCCATGTGGGAGGTTGGCGACCCTGCCGCTGTAGCCATGGCCGGTCTTCAAAAATCAGCGGAGCGCTTTGCAGATACCTACGACGATGTCCAGGTCGGCGACTTCATCATGCGGCAAAAGAAAAAGCTCGACGATCTTTATGACAATCCAGATACGGGCCTTTTTGCGACCCGTAAGGGCGATGCTGCAAAGGGCATGTACCAAGAGAGCAAGGACACGTTCAAAGCCATATGGGATGAGGACGCCAAACAGCAGCTCTCAGAGCGTCAGCGCCAGCTTGCCTCAAAGCCCTTGCAAGCTATGTTCATGGATTACGCCCACCGCATCGGCAGCCACGAAACAACCCAGCTTATGAATGCGCAGATTGAGCGAGCAGAAAACACCATATCGACGGCTAGAGATCTAGTTGCTGCAGGCAAGGTCGACATGGAAACGCTTGGCACAGCCTTGGCAAACATTGAAATTGCTACTGCTGCGCAAGGCAAAATGCTTGGCTGGGACGCCGATACAGTCGCCAGAAAGCAGAAAGAAGCTTTCGGTAGTGCCATTATCAAGGGATCAGCTGCAATTGCCGCCACCAACCCGACCATGGCCATAGGCGTTTTGAACAAATACCGTGGGTTCATTTCTGACGCGGACTACCAAGCATCGCTTGCCGTTCTGGATGAGAAGGCAAGAGAGTTCAAGAAGCAGCATTACCTTGAGCTGGTTGCAAGCGGGCAGAAAGAGGAAGCAGAAAGCTTTTTGCGCAACAATGCACCGCAGGGGATGTCATTCTCCGGCAATACCATTGCTGAGATATTCCACAACCCGTTGAACCTCAAGCAGGCCGGGGCAAATGGTGGCACTCGTGCTGACTATCGTCAGTTTGATGATGATGCGGAAGGGTTCCGTGCGGCTGCAGCACAGTTGCGGCTTTATCAAAACAGAGACGGCCTGACGACGCCACGCCAGTTTATTGGCAAATGGGCTCCGGCCTACGAAAATGATCTTGCAAAGTACTACCAGACAGTCGCCAAAGCTACGGGGCTAGATTTGGACAAGCCCCTAGATCTAAATGATCCCCAAAACGTCGCTCTTCTTATGAAGGGAATGGCCATAGCTGAATCTCCCCTTGGAAAAAAATACTCTGCAGTTGATATCGCCGTTTTTTTGCAAGGCAAACCTTCCCCCAAGGTATCAGCGCAAACGGGAATAGAACAGGAACCTGCTGGCTACAAACCAGGCACAGGCATGCTGAAACCATCTGAAGTCATGACTTTGCTCAAGCATGGCAGGGAAATGTTCGGACGGCAGCAAGAAGACGCCGCATTCAAGTTTGTTGCAGATATGCCCAAAGCAAAGGCGTTAGAGCTTCTGGCATCGCCTGATGGTCAAAACAGACTAGGCATTGATGCCAAGCAGGCCGTTGCAGTGTCCAACATGCTGAACACACACTGGACGCATAAGAACGCAGCTGAAAAACGTGCCCGAGAAGATTATGACCGCGATGCGCTTACAGAGGCCGTAAATTTGGCTTTCGGCATTGGTGGCAGCCAAGCTGACCCGGACGCCGCATACAGAATGATCAGAGACGATCCAAACATTGATGGGAAGACGAAGCTGGAAACTCTCAAGGCCCTGCAAAACGGGACTCTGGATACCGATGATCCCAGTTTTGTCATAGATATCAAAAACAGAATCGCCAGAGAGCAGCCAGTAACAGAAGCAGACATTGCTCGTGGTGTGGCTACTGGGAAACTGTCGTTTGCGACCAAGGAAAAGCTGATCAAACTCCAAGAAACTGCTCAGGGGCCCCAAGGCGCTTTGATCAAATACGCCTTCAAAGCCCTTGATAGTGCATTCAAAAAGTCCATGCTCGCCGACGGCACGCCAGAACAGGCTCTCGCTCACTTTGCCGCGCAGCGCGAGCTACAAGACGCAATCGAGCAAGCACAAGAAGATGGGAATGTGCTCGACATACTCAACCCCCAGTCAAAGAATTACATTTTGCCCGGCATCATGCAGCGGCATCAACTCACAATGTCCGATCAGGTGAACGCCATCAGAAATAAGATGTCGGCACAGTCAGGGAGTGGAGGAAATCAAAAAAACCCACAACGTCCCCCATTAAGTGAGTTTGATGTGGTGCATAATATTGGGGGGACAAAATGAGCCAAGATCAAACCCCGACGACACGATACAAATTGTATCTTGATGCGGGATATTCACACGAAGAGATACAGGAGCATTTGCGCCCAATATATACAGAGGCCGGATATTCCGACCAGGAGATCAACTCTTACTTCAGTCAATACATGGTCGCTTCTGGAGAACAGGAGGTTTCGGCCAAGGCCAGCCTTGGCGCATACTTTGAGCATGGGTTGCAAAGCTCTGTGGCTGGTCTATGGGTTCGCGAAAAGGCACCCGACGCCGTGAACGACGTACAGATAAACAGCGCGGATTGGATGGATCGGCTTGTCATGGGCATTGGCCAAACAGTGGGAGACATCCCCACACTGGCGGCTGGCGGTATCGCCGGTTCTTTTGGCGGCCCAGCGGCACCTGTCAGTATCCCGGCATCGGCCATGGCCCTGACTGAAGCGACCCGTACCTATTACATGAAGCGTATTGCTGACGGCCATACTGAGGACTTCATATATCTGTCGGCAATCCCCGATGCACTGGCCAGTGGCGCAAAGGGTGCCGTTATCGGCGCGGCTACAGGTGGAGCTGGCAAACTGGCTGGCATCGGTGCCACAGCCGCAGGTCTTGGCACTGTCGGCACAGGTGCGGCTACGGTAGCTGCTGAAGTTGCCACTATGCCAACGGCAGGCGCTGCCCTTGAAGGCAGGCTACCGCATCCGCAAGAGTTCGTTGATGCTGCCTTGTTGGTTGGTGCTATGCACAGCATAAGCGGTGTGCGCCATGCACCTGCGATTGTCCCAAAAATCAGGGAGATATACGCCAAAACAGGGAAAATGCCGGAAGAAGTTGCACAGGCAGCGCAGAATGACCCCACTGTGCGGCAAGACATCTTGTCCATTAATCGTGATGTGCCGCAAGCAATAGCCGAGGAAATGCAGGTAAAACGTGCCTCTGATGAAGTCACAAAAACGGGTACCCTCGCAGACACAGCTGCGCCTCAGGTCGCCCTGAATGGGACTTTGCAAAGTGCTGGCGGCGGCACTCATATTCCCATTGCTGAAGACAAGCCTGTCATGCCAGAGGGCAGACTGAGTCGTGCCGAGGCCATCTCACTCTCTGACATCGTTCAATCGTTAGCCGATGCGCTTGATGTACCAATCCGAACCGGCAAGATGGGGCCGTCCGGCAGAAATGCTGAGGGTATCTACAAAATCACCCCCGAAGTTATAAGGACGCGCACGGCTAACGATGTGGCAACCGTTGTGCATGAGGCTGGCCACCACATCCAAAAGCAGCTTTTCGACGATATTTCAGACGCCCCGCTGCGGGCATTTCGTGATGAGCTTGCGCCAATTGCCACTCAACCCCGCGCGGGGCAGTCTGCATTGCCCGAAGGATTCGCCGAGTTCGTTGCAAAATATGTGGTCAACCCCGATGAAGCCAAGGCCGTTGCGCCACGTTTCTACGAGCACTTTGAAAATTTACTCGTTGATCGCGCGCCAGACTTTGGCAAAGCCCTTTTGAACGCTCGGGACGCGGTCAAGCGTTGGGCAGACCAGCCCGCCGCTCAAGAAGTCCTCTCCCATATCAGCATTGAAGGCCGCGAGGGCGAAGGACTTCTTTCGCGTCTAACTTCAAAAGACACGTGGGACACGTTGTACACCAACTTTGTTGACCGCCTGTACCCATTGAAAAAAGCGACAGAATTCCTAGCACAAGGCAAAGAACTGCCTGCTGACATGAATCCTTACACCTTGGCCCGCACCTTTGCTGGGGCCAAAGGCAAGGCCACACACTTTATTGAGAGGTCACCGTTCACCTATGGTGAGTGGAAAAATGTTGGCAAACCCCTGGCAGAAACCTTGCGGGCCGTGGACAATCTGGACGAATTCAGGGCTTACCTTATTTCTCGGCGCGGCCTTGAGCTTGAAGGCCGGGGCATCAAAACCGGCATCCGCCCCGAAGCAATGCGTGCAACGGCTGAGCACCTGGCTGAAAAATATGAGCCCCTTGCCCGCGAAATCAATGAGTACCAGAACCATGTTGTGAATTATCTGGTGGATTCTGGAGTGCTCAGCGCAGAAACGGCTGCCGCCATGCGGGAAATGAATCAAAACTATGTCCCTTTCTTCCGCGTAATGGAAAATGAGGGCGGGCTTCTTGCTGGGGGAAAGTCGCTTACTGGCCGCAACCCCATCCGACGCATCAAGGGCAGCGGGCGCGATATTATTGACCCGCTGGAATCCATCATCAAGAACACCTACGCCATGATTGAAGCGGCGGAAAAGAACGGCATTGGCCGAGCCCTCACTGACCTTGCCAGTAAAACTGATGGGGCTGGTTGGTTGGTGGAAAAACTGCCCACACCGAAAACTGCAGTTCGGGTCAAGGCCGAGGACGTGAGCAAGGCCTTTATTGATGCCCTTGGCCCCATCAGCCCCGGCGTAAAGGATTCAATCAAAGCCCTGGCTGAATCTGCTGACATGGGCGAAATGCTCACATTCTGGCAGAACGCTGCCACACTGGACAAAAAAAGCCAGATCGCCGTTTTCCGCGATGGAAAGCGCGAAGTGTATCAGGTGGCCCCAGAGATTGCCGAGGTGATGAATGGCTTGAGCACAGACAACATACCTCTGCTGGTGAAGCTTATCTCTATCCCTGCAAAAATGCTGCGGGCTGGCGCCACGCTTACGCCAGACTTTATGGTTCGCAACCTCATCCGCGATGCCGTTTCCACGGGTGTTCTTTCGCGCACTGGCTTCATTCCCGGCCTGGACACGGCCAAAGGGTTGAAACGTGCAGTGACCAAGGACAAGTCCTATTGGGATTGGGTGAAGGCTGGCGGAGATCAGGCCAGCCTTGTGAGCATGGACAGAACCACACTTCAAACAACGCTCAAAGACATTGCGGACACCGGCTACACTGAGCGCGTTTGGAACGTGGTCAAGAATCCTTTGGAGCTGCTGCGCCTTGGCTCGGAGCTTTCAGAAAAAATGACCCGCCTGGGCGAGTTTGGCAAAGCCGCAGAGAAGTACGGCACCGACAAGGCCGGATTGATGCAGGCCGCCTACGAATCGCGGGACATTATGGACTTTTCGCGCCGGGGCAAGCTGACTGCCTCGTTCAACCTTATAACCGCTTTTTTCAATGCCAGCATGCAGGGGCTGGACAGGATGGTCCGCGGGGCCGTGGAAAACCCCAGGCGCTTTCTTGTGCGCACAGCTCTGTTCATTGGCATTCCGTCCATACTCAATGCCATCAACAACTATGGGGACAAGGACGTTGCCGAGGTTCCGCGCGCTCAAAGGGATATGTTCTGGATTACGCCCATCGGGCAAGGCGAAAACAAGGTTCTCTTACGTATTCCCAAGCCTTTTGAACAAGGCGTCATGTTCGGCTCAACACTTGAGCGGGCTACAGAATTCATTCTCGATGCGGCGCATGACAAATACGGCAGCATTGAAAAAGCCAGGCAAGAGGCCTTCAGGGGGCTGGGGGCATCCATGCTGGATGTTTCTGCGCCCAACCTCGTGCCGACTGCCTTCGCCCCGGTGATAGAAGCCTTTGCAAACAGGTCTCTCCCCTTTGATCGGCCTATCATCCCCAAGAACAGGGAAGGCCTGCTGCCGGAATATCAATACACCCCGAACACCACAGAACTGACAAAGGCCCTTTCAAGCTTTGTCGGCGCGTTGCCGCCAGTGGGTGAGATGAACACATTCTCCCCTGCCCGGGCTGAAAACTATATTCGCGGCTGGACGGGCGGCATGGGCATGTATGCCCTTCAAGCCGTGGACGCGATGGCCCGCAAAGCTGGGGTTGTTGCTGATCCCGTAAAGCCCGCCGCCACGCTGGCAGATATTCCCTTTGTGCGGGCCTTTGTAATCCGCCATCCAAGTATGGGGGCAGAGAGCATTCAGCGGTTCTTCGACAGTTATGATGAGGCCACAAGCTATCTGAAAAGCATCAATGCCCTAGGCAAGGATTTCAAATATGAGGATGTGGCAAACCTTCTCCCCTACTCTGCATACCAGGCTGTTGACGGCCCGCACAAGGCTCTCTCGGAGATCATGAAGACTATAGACTTCATCAACAAAGCCCCGGACATGACACCTGACGAAAAGCGGCAGATGATAGACAGCATGTATTTTCAGGCCATCGAAATCGCCAAATTCGGAAATCAGGTGTTTGAAGCCCTACAAGATGACATCGAAAAATTAAAGGGCCGCGCCGAGAGGTAGTACCTGACACCCTGAAAGCACAGGCGCAAGACTGATGAATGGCAGCATGACCAATATGGGCATAGCACACCCACAAAGGAGCCAACATGTCTGTTGATAAAACGCCCACTGGCGTAGTTTATACCGTGACCAACGGTACTGCTGGCCAGCAGTATCCCCTGACCTTTCCCTACATCAAAGGGGCTGACGTCAAGGCTTACTACGTGGCTAACGGCAAGCAAACTGTCCTGACCTATGGCATACAATACACCGTTGAAGATCAGGCATTAACCACTCTTGTGGCCCTGCCCGTTGGCGCAAAGTTGGCCATATACCGCCAGACGGATCTGACGCAGGAAATTGTATGGAAGGACGGGCAGGCAGTCTACACCCCTGACATCATGAAGGCAGACGACAAGCTGACCCTCATTGCGCAAGAAATCGCTGCTGACATGAGCCGCACAGTTAAACTGACGCGGGAAGAAGAAGCGGCTGGGGGAAAGCCGGAAGGGGTCATGCAAAACATTTATGGTGCACGTGACGCCGCAGCGGCTAGCGCCAACGTAGCCAGCAACAAGGCAGCTGAAGCAGCAGACAGCGCGCAGGCGGCCAGTGAAAAAGCTGACGAGTCGGCCGCCAGTGCAGCCGCATCTGCGCAATCTGCTGCAAATGCCAGCGCAGCATCTGAGGGCATTGCTCCGCGAATGGATGCTGTGGAGATTGTCGCCGCTAGCGCAAAGGCCGTGACAGACCTCGCAGCGGAAATGCCTGGATCGGGAAAAATTCCTGTGGCTGATAGTAACGGTAAACTTGATGCGTGGATTAGTCAGCAGACGCAATATGCGACATGCGCAACAGCTTCGGCGACTGCTGCCAAAGATGCCACCTTGCCGGGATTTTCGTTGGTAAAGGGTGCCCGCGTTTTCGTAACCTTTTCCAACGCCAACACCGCCGCAGGAGCGTTGACCCTCAACGTCAACGGGACTGGCGCAAAAGGGATCTACAACGAACTAGGCGCGGTGTCTTCCATCAACCCGGCTAAGTTTCCTGCTAACGTGCCGATCGAGTTTATCTACGATGTAAACGCCAGATGGACGTACCGCAAATATCAGGAAGAATTTGCAAAGGTTTTCGGCGGTGCGCCGATGTACACCTGCCGAGCTTGGGTCAACTTTAATGGTGCGAGTAATGTACCATCAATCCGCTCAAGCGGTAACGTTTCGTCCCTAACAGATAATGGAGTGGGCGACTATACGGTTAACTTCGCAACCGCAATGTCTCATGCAAGCTATTCAACTATAGCAACTGGAAGTGACACTGCACTTCCCCGTCCAGTTCCTTTTTGTGTAAAAGCTTCTACCACTAATGGAGTAAGACTTGTTCAATGGTATATGACAGGCACCCAAGGTCAGGGGTTGTATGACGGGGATATTAATACTGTTGCAATCTTTTGTTAAAAAAAGGGAATTATATGTCGAAAAGAATTATATACCCCAACGGCGCTGGCGGCATTGCTGTAATTATTCCTGCGCCTGAGTGCGGGCTGACAATTGAGCAAATTGCCCTGAAAGATGTTCCAACAGGCACACCCTACAAAATAATTGATACATCAGATGTACCTGGCGATCGAACGTTCCGCGAGGCCTGGGAAGCAGATTTTACAACGGCTGACGGCGTGGGGGCGTAGGTTATGATCATCACCATAAATATGGACAAGGCAAAAACCATAGGCCACAAGATACGCCGCGCAAAACGTGCAGAGGAACTTGCTCCTCTTGATGCCATGATTATGAAACAAATACCTGGCACAGATACGACGACAGTTGAAGACGAGCGGCAGGCAATCCGGGATAAATATGCGGTAGTTCAGACGCGGATTGATACTGCTAAAACACCGGAAGAGATCAAGCAGGTGTTGGGCCTGTAGCGACATGGCCGGGAAAACCCGGCCTTCCTTTCCCCCTACTCAAAAACTTGGTTGCGCCGATATTTATTGGCTGATAGAGCATGCTAAAAAGGGAGGGAAGGAATGGAATCTATTACAATTTCGTCGAAGGAAGAACTGACAAATGCAATGAAGTCTGGATTTGATGAAATTATTGTAGAAGGTGAATTAGCAGAAAAACTGCACAAAACAAAAAAGGTCGCAATGTTAAGTGGTGTGGCATTGACGGCAATTTTGGCATTAGGAGGTGGTGCGGTTGCCCTAACGCCAGTATCTGGTGGATTATCAATGCTAGCGTTGGCTCCCGTGGCTGCACTCTCAGGGCTAGAAATTGCAACTATAATAGCTGCCGTTGCAATCGGCGTATCATTAATAATTGCTGTAGCTAAAGATTATGAAGAAATTTCTTACGATGGCTCAAAGCTAACATTGCGCAAAAAATGCAATCAATCTAGCTAATTAACAAATCAGCGCAAAAAATGCAGGGTAATATTTTATTCGACATTGCCACAGGTTACAAAAAAGATGAGTTTCGTTGATTGGCATTGTCGAGATGTTAAATTTTTCTATTTAGCTTTCTGAGTGATCAGGAAAAGCAGTGTCTAGCATCAAAGGGCCGCCTCGCGCGGCCCTTTCTTTTTCCCCCGCCCGTCGTCATATCTTCTCCCTATACCTACCCTCTTTGACCCACTAGCCTACCTCGCAACCCTGGGCGCATATGCCAAGGTGTCTATTGAAGCGGACGGAGGGCGATACATCACGCTGGACTTCAAGCGCGGGATCAGCAGCAAGATTCAGTTGCAGGCCAGGTCCATCGCCAAACGATACGAACACTTGCTGCTGATGCAGCTCGACGTGCCCATGGACCACATGCCGCGCACCATTCAGCAGCTTGTGGCCGCAGGTCGTGTGCGGGTTGAGGGGCGGAAGTTTAAGGAGGTGAAATGAGGAAGACCGCCCGAGACGGCGGCCTTTTTTAGCAAGACGTTGAGGATCAGACTCAAAGATAAAATATCGAAAAGCACCTATCTGCCCACAAAAATTATTTTTTACATGCACCTTTTCTGTCAATAATCCCCAGCAACTCATCAAGAGAATACTTGTAGTGCGCGTACACGGCATACCCATTGTATTCAGTTGTGCCATCACGGTTATCTTTAAAATCAACAATTAAATATGGATTCATCTGGTTAAATCCCATCCCATAAGTTATATAAGACGCTAACTGTTTATTATCACCATCGAAAACCAGCTTAGCAGTCCCATTGCAATTATAATTATATTTTTCAATAAAATTATTTATGTCGGCGAGTGTATAAGAAATAGTTCCATCTCCTATCTTATTCTTTGCAACGCGAACGTCTTGCATATTTAAATTTTGAAATGGGGCACATGCAAACAGACAAAAGGCAAGCAAGCCCATCAGAATGATATTTCGCACAATCCACCTCCCATTTTCTCTGGCCTATCACTCCATAAATTCAGCTTCAACCCAGCACCGGAATAGGGGAGCAGGAAAGGCGAGGTCAATCCAGGCGTTTCCTATTTTTACGCAAGGTTGAACTAACTTGAGATGGTCGCTACTGAGATGAATCACCTTAAAAAATTGCATGAGGACGACTTAAACTGCTCGGGAATAATGTAGCTGAATTTAACCATCAACAACTGAGACTAAACAATGGGCAGCAAATCTTTGACGCAATGCCTTGAAGTTTTTAACAGGAAAGAACGTTACTGGCTCATTCGGAACTGCTGTGGGAACGGAGACGATCTGGCATTGCCTCTCGGTTCAAATTTTCGTTCCAAGCTCAAGGACATTGATGGACTAGAAGACATTGATTTCGAAAACGCATGGTGGGCAATGGATTACCACATAGATTGGCTCATCGCTGCACTGACATTATTCCAAGATCAAGACGCCAATAAAATTAGAAATCAAAATGAAAAATACAAAATTTCAGGCACGCAAGAAGATTTTGACTTCATAATTTGCGTTGAAAACAAATTGATATTTATTGAAGCAAAATTATCAACTGGGTGGGATAGGGAACAGTTAGATAGCAAAATAGAACGACTCAAAGATATGGAGGCATTATTTCAAAACACGGAACAATATTTTATTTTATTTTCTCCTGAGTTTCAAAACATTAAGTCTACAATAAGTTATGTCACAAACGAATGGACTTCCATGCGTACAGGCTACATCTGCCTTGAAACCCCACCCCAAATGATTGACGGCAGCCGTTTCTTGAAGGTGATCCGTTGCGATGAAAATAGCACTGCTGACAAGGATGGAGCCTATTGGAAAGCTTCTCCTTGTTCCCGGTGATAACACGCAAGGGAGAGTTTACTCATTCCAGAAGGCTGCTATCTTCCAGATTGGGGCCGAAACATGCCACTTAGGAGGGTTACCTGCACGCTTATTCCATATCATGCCTGTCTCTACATGAACGACCATGGAACCTTTCCGCAGCATTAGATTTTTGCTTGTTATGCCATTTAACTTTTAGTAACTATCTTGACAATCTATTTCACGGGAGAACAGCATGGAAGATATTCACCCTTCACCATTTTCAATAAAAGATGAAGGAAAACGAGGTATTATTCATGCAGATAAGAATTTTTTTGAAAGGGATTGTGTCCTAACAGTCGCAGCGCAATACACTGATAAATATTTTGTCTCGATTCAGCCAATTGGGGACAGGACTGTAGAGCTAGCGGTATCGGCAAAAGAGGATGTAAAAATCACTGAAAACTTTTTGAAAGAAATAATGAATGCCCTAATAGATCAACAAATCCGTCTGGACTTGATTAAGGAATTTGGAGCTGTGCGAAAGACCATTGTTAACTATGCATTTTCTTCTATGGAGAAGAAAAATGTATAAAATTCTTCCTTTCCAATTCAAACGATGGGTTGGTAATGAAGTTTTAATGGTTAATGAATGTGGAGATTACTATTTTTTAAACTCAGATCAATTTGATTCTTTTGTCAGACATAAAATAGATGAAAAATTAGATATATTTTATGACTTAAAATCTAAACTCTTTCTTGCTCAAGACGATCTCGAAATATCAATTGAAAAAATTTCTGCACGATATAGAACTAGAAAATTGTTCCTTAGAGAGTTCACCTCGTTACATATGCTTGTCATAACACTTAGATGCAATCAAAGATGTGAATATTGCCAGGTCTCATGTGCAGATCAAGACGCACATTCATACGATATGAAAGAAGAAGTTGCAGAGAGAATTGTTGATATGATTTTCAACGCTCCGACTTCACATCCAAAAATTGAGTTTCAAGGTGGAGAACCTCTATTAAATTGGAAAGTAATTGAGCATACCGTCGAATATGCCGAAGATGTTGCTCGCAATACCAATAAGAAAGTCAGCTTTGTAATTTGCACAAATCTTATTGAAATATCACAGTATCAACTTGAATTCTGCCAAAAACATAACATTGCAATTTCCACTTCACTAGATGGACCGCCTGACATCCATGATAAATGCCGTAAACCCCGCATTGGTGATGGCACCTATTCACGGTTTATGGAAAAACTACAGCTAGCCAGACAGGTCTTAGGCCACAATGGCGTTGATGCTTTGATGACTACGTCAGCATTTTCTTTAGAGCGACTCCATGAAGTTATTGATGAATACATTCTTAGAGGTATGAATGGGATCTTTATACGCTCGCTGAATCCTTATGGCTTTGCTGCCGAACAAGCAATAACCCTTGGATACAGCATGGAACATTTTGTAAAACGCTATTTAGATGCCCTTCACTACATTATCGAAATAAATAAAAAAATATTTTTTCCAGAACATTTTGCAACATTGCTCTTCTCAAGAATCTTAACTCCATTTTCAACAGGATTTGTTGATCTTCAATCTCCGTCTGGCTGCGGGATAAGCGGCGTCATTTATGACTTTGATGGCTCGGTATTTCCCTCCGACGAAGCCAGAATGTTAGCTCGAATGGGAGACAGACATTTTTGCCTGGGCAATGTAATCTCGGATTCGTATGAAAAGATCTTTGCGGGTGACAAGCTGAGACAACTCACGTCCAGGTCTTGTGTAGAAACGACTCCGTCGTGTGCATGGTGTGCATATCAAGCCTATTGCGGGACTGATCCCGTACGGAATTACCTTGAGACGGGCGATGAGCTCCGCAACATGAGGAACTCTCCATTCTGCGAAAAACACAGCCTCATATTTGATGGCTTGTTTTCTTTATTAAAAAATGCAAATGAAGAAGAATTGGATATTATTTGGAGCTGGATAACTAATAACCCTAATTTGGTAAAACGCCATGCACACTGTTAGAGGCAAAGCTTCGCGCGCTTTCAGCCCAATAATAGGGGAAATATCACTTGCTGGAAGACCATTTTATGACAGATCAAAGTCAATAATTGTCTCAAATGAAATTACTAAAAAATGTCTTGGCTACGCAGGGTGTATCACGAGTGGGAAGAAAGGAGCATTTTTCTACCCAGATAGTATTTTTGATGCCAGTGAAACGTCATCACTACATGAAGGGGACATCGTTTGTTTGGACAACGATGGACGAGCTACGGTCTTATGGGAAGCAAATTCACATCAAAACGCTCTATTCCTTACCGAATCATGCAACTGCCGTTGCTTGATGTGCCCGCAACCCCCTCGCAAGCATGACCCTCGCCTTTTTGAACAAGCAAATAGAGTACTTGATTTGCTCCGAGGAAAACAAATAGAACATCTGTGTATTACAGGAGGAGAACCAACACTTCTCGGGAATAATTTTCTAAAAATATTAGCACGTTGTGTCTCTGAGCATCCAAACGCTATCATAGATATCCTTACAAATGGAAAAACCTTTGCAGATCTTGACTTCGCACAGTTAACATCTTCAATTATCAATAAAAATGTAAAATTTTGCATTTCATTGCACTCTGATATTGATACGATTCATGACAAAATTGTTGGGAAAAAGGATAGCTATTTAAAGACGCAAACTGGCATATACAACTTAGCAAGATGTGGATGCCATATTGAAATCCGACATGTCATCACAAAGCTAAGTTGGAATCGCCTACAGGCCTTTGCAGAGCATATGTATAATTATTTTCCATTCTGCTCTCATTACGCGTTCATGGGGATGGAAATTCACGGTGATGCCGAAAAGAACGTCCATGACATTGCAATATTTCCCATAGCCTTTAAAGATAATTTGAAAAATGCCGTAATACTCATGCATAGCCGAGGCTTGCCTGTGTCTGTCTATAATATTCCTCTGTGCCAATGTGACAAAAGTATTTGGCCCTTTGCTCGACAATCAATCTCATCATGGAAGAATTTTTATCCACCCAAGTGTGACCAATGTCAGAAAAAGAGTGAATGTGCAGGCTTCTTCAGCACATCTACCTTTCTTCCGATTGATCAAATTCAACCAATTATGGAGGGAGAATGAGAAAAATTATCTACTTAGTTTTCTTGTTTGCCAGCGTCATTGCAGCAAGCTTGGGCATCGGAAAACCCGAAGTTCAGGCCACTCCGCTACCTGATATGCATGAGGTCAGCAACACAACTGCACCTGACAGTCTGGTCTTTTCTGATGTGCTGAACCAGAACAATGATGGAGGGCTGGTTGCCGCGCACTACAGCCACAGTAGCCATAGCAGCCACAGTAGCCATCGTAGCCACTACTCAAGCCGTTATTAACCAACACACAAAATAAGAGGCTGAGATGATCTCTCAGCCTCTTATTTATTCACCTCTGATCTTCAGGTAAGTCTAACTCTCCACCATTCTTGACGCCTCCTTGATTAAGAAATTGTGTTGAGTTAAGAATCAGATATATCGAATAACTTTTAGAAGAGGGATGAGTATGGACTTTGCTGAAGCAATGGGAAGCTTGAGTGACAGGGCTCAAAAGCTCAGAGCCAACTTGAAGACGGAAGAAGCCACGAAAACAGCGCTTATCCTGCCGTTCATTAAAGAATTAGGTTACGATATTTTTAACCCGCTTGAAGTCGTACCAGAATTTATTGCGGATATTCCCGGCATGAAAGGCGAAAAGGTTGATTACGCCATCATGCACGAAGGTAATCCGGCTATAATGATAGAATGCAAATGCTGCGGTGTTAATCTTGATGAAGTCAAAAAGAACCAACTACACCGCTACTTTGTGACTCAGGATTCTGTTGTCGCTATATTGACGGATGGTATTCGCTATCTGTTCTTTGCCAAGGATAAGGACGGCAGAGAAATGGACACAGAACCATTTATGGAGTTCAACCTTGACGCAATCGACCCGACCTTGCTTCCCGAATTGCGCAAACTCTGCAAAGGCCGTTTTGATCTACAGAGGACGCTAGTAACGGTAAGTGAGCTGAAGTTCAATCGACAGATCAAAAAGTTGCTGGCCGATAATCTTGAATCCCCACAGGAAAATTTTGTCACTTACTTCATGAAAGAATTTGGAGTAAGGGCTAATCAAAAAGCCGTTGAACAGTTCACGGCCTATGTGAAGCGGGCTATTACAGAGTTTGTTGATGAGCAGGTAGATGCACGGCTGAAAAGTGCCTTGGCGGCAACATCCAAAAAAGATGCAACTGCCCCTTCGTCGGAGTCCGAAGAAAACAGCGAAGAGCAAGATAGCCATATTGTTACAACTCAAGATGAAATTGACGGTTTCCACATCGTCAAGGCTATCATGAGCAAGGTTGTTGCCCCGGAGCGAGTAGTCGAAAGGGATACCGCCAGCTACTTTGGCATTCTCCTTGACGACAAAAACACCAAGCCGATCTGCCGATTGCATTTCAACGCTGCCAGCGTGAAGTATATTGAAACTTTCGATGCGGACAAAAAAGGGACTAAGCATAAAATCGAGAACCTGAGCGATATCTACAAACATGAGGAAGCCTTACGAGCTACCTCCGAATATTACGACAAGAAGTCTTGACACCTTCTGACATTTATGGCTGGCTGTCGCTAAGTGCTGAAAACACCATCTAGGCGGCCACGCCATTTCCGAAAGTCAATGGCTTTTTTTGCGTCCATTTTGGGGCTATAAAAGTATCCATTGCCGGGCGTGGACGAAATGCAATACCCTTCGGGGAAAATAGTCCGCAGCCCCTAGAGCTGTTTTCAGCGCCCGGCATTCTCTTTTGTTTGAGAATGCCTCCTTGAACCTGAAAAGTTCTCTAGGAGGCTCATATGAGTCAGGCTCAACTTCTCCCCGACGATTCTCCTTTTCAATTCAACGACTTTCCCATCCGTACACAGATCGAGGGCGATCAACTTTGGTTTGTTGCCAAAGATGTTTGCGCAGCCCTTGATATTGATTGGAGCGGGAAAACGTTATCTGTTATTCCTGATGTTTGGCAAAGTATGGGAAAAGTCCCCACCCTTCGCCGGGGCATGCAGCGCGTAAAAAGAATCTCCGAACCCGCCGTGTACAAGCTGGCGTTCCGTTCCAAAAAAGCCCCTTCGGCCTTCCATTTTTCCCCACCCCCGGCTACCCTCCACCCATTGGAGGTCACCATGAAAACTTTCGCCACCGCTCTCCTCTTCCTTCTCCTCGCGGCCCCGGCCTTTGCCGACGAACCCGCCACGCAGCCCATCACCGCCGACCAATGCAGCGCCACACCCCAGACCGACGAATTGCCCGGCATCCTTGAGGCTGCCCGGGGCTGCTGTTCCCACCATGGCGGCATGTCTGGGCAGTGCAGTAATGGTCGCGTTGTGTGCCGTGACGGCACGCTCAGCCCGTCGTGTAAGTGCCGAGCGGACTCCAATAATTCAGAGGATAAAGGCTAATGCGCAAACTCCTGCTTTCTTTTCTCCTGGCCGCTCTCCTGCTCCCCGCCATGGTCTTTGCCGCCGGTAACACGACCAACGACAGTTTCTCGCGCTCGAAAAAGATGTCGTCGCAGGTCTACGCCGACCACCGCGTTACCTTTTACTGTGGGGCGACATACGATGAGCGCGGAAACATTACCTTGCCGGATGGCTTCGAGACGCCGAAGCACGAGAAACGCGCTGACCGCATTGAATGGGAACATGCATTGCCCGCCGAGAACTTCGGTCAAACCTTTCCAGAATGGCGCGATGGTGCCCCCGAGTGCGTGGATAATCGGGGCAAAGAGTTTCGCGGCCGCAAATGTGCTGAGAAGGTCAACCCAGAATACAGACTGATGCAGGCTGACATGTACAACCTGTATCCGGCAATCGGCGCGGTCAACGCGATGCGGTCCAATTACAATTACCAGATGCTCGCTGGGGAGCCGTCCACCTTCGGCACATGTGAAATGAAGATTGCAGACCGCAAGGCCGAACCCCCGGCGCGCGCCCGTGGTCAGATTGCCCGCACCTACTTCTATATGCAGGACTCCTACTCGCGCTACCACATGAGCAGGCAACAGGAACAACTCATGCAGGCCTGGGACAAACAGTATCCCGTGGACAAGTGGGAGTGTACCCGAGCCAAGCGCATTGAAGCCCTACAGGGCAACGAGAACAAGTTCGTTAAGCAACCGTGTGTCGCCGCTGGATTCTGGTAAGAATTTTTTTGGGGGGGGAGGGAGAAAATATGGAACGGCAACCCTACGAAGAGGGGTTATTTTGTTATATCGATCAATATCGGCTTCTTAAGCAGTGTTCCGAACAAAGAAATACACAAGCTTGGAATGACTGGAGGAATAAAAACCCAAATGAAAAAATCAAATTGTGTGGTGCTGAAATGCAAAACTGGGATCTGGCACGCGCAAATTTAATTGATGCTGACTTTACGGAATCTGACTTAACAGGGGCGATATTGGATGGAACACGATGTAAAAATGCAATTTTTGCAAAGGCAAAATGTATTGGAACAAGATTTTTCTATGCCAATTGTGAAGAATCTCTTTTTTTAGAGGCTGATCTATCTAAATCATTTTTTGTTAATTCAAATTGTACAAATTCATATTTTAACTATTCATCATGCAAAGATACAAGATTCACATCAACAGATATTTCAAATTCAGAATTTTTTAATGCAAATCTAGAAGGAACGTGGTTTGTACAAGCAAAATGCTATAACACTAATTTTTTAAAATGCTATTTCTCAAATTTGACAGAATTTATAAGTTGCTTCTTTGACAATAATACTACCATAAGTGACTATCTTATCAGCACACCAAGAACTGATATTGGAACTAGAATAAAATTTGAACATAATTGCAGAATACATAACTGGAATGAATGGTATAAAAATTCTGGAGAATTCAGTCTAATCATCTTATTTGTTAAATTTTTCTGGTATGTATCCGACTATGGGAATAGCACTAAAAGAATTCTAGCTTTTTTTTCACTATTCATATTCATATTTACATTCATCTATTACTTATTCCCACAGATGCTAGCCTTAAACGGTGTGACATTCAAATCAACCACATTTTTTACTATGCTCACATTTGCTTGCTCCACAATGGTGACATTGGGTTTTAGCAATATTAACGTTTCTGTAGTGAACGATTTACCAAACACTTGGGGGATGCTCGTTGTAAGCATGAATCTAATTGTCGGATATTTTATGCTTGCCGTATTAGTCACCCGACTAGGCATATTATTTCAATCATTGGGGCCAGGCTACGTTGCCAAAAAGAAAAAAGCTGTGAAGCCCAAATGATCTCGCTCAGAACCGGGCATGAGGTGGGATTGAAGGCGGGGAGTTTTGAGGGGTAAAAAAGGCTTCGCACCATGAGATTTGGTGCGGAATTTTTGTAACAATCTGAATATATTTCAAGTCTTATTCGATTCGTAATCAGCAGGTCAAGAGTTCAAGTCTCTTAGCTGGCTCCACAGAAATCAAGCCCTTACGGTGAATAACCGCAAGGGCTTTTTTTGTTGGGGAACACCAGGGTAACACCACAAATAGAACTGGGTGCAATTAGGTGAAAAAAATTGCTGCTCTTATCCTATATCTCTTCGCTTTTTGTCCCACTTCTGGCATAGTGAGGCCAGAGGTTCACAGCATGAAAAAGCACGTCCCTTCCCTTGCCCATTTCTGCCTTCTCTCTTCTACTGCCCGGCACTTCCATGGGAGAATAGTATAGTTCACGTGACCTCTTGCGTGGTCGAGCGTACGAAATAAATAGGGCGCGGCACCTAAAGTGCTACAGGCGCTTTGCCTCCACACAGTCATATACAGATGACAAATAAAGCGGGATGCCAATGAAAAAGAACGGTGCCTTGTTGCTTGTTGTCGGCCTATTTCTCTCTGCTTGTTCAATTCGGCAGGATGTAACACCATCTACAGAACAAATAGAAACTGACGAAATATGCATTGTAGATAATCCTAGTGTACGAAATGGATTTCTTGAGGCAATGCAAAAAACACTTATTGAGCGCGGATACAAACCAAAGGTGTTCAGTAAGAACGACAAGGCGCTTGATGATTGCAAATACAATATTATTTATACTGCAAATTGGAAATGGGATTTTGCTTTGTATATGGCTTATGCAAAAATTGATGTCATCCACAATAACCGCGTTGTTGCTGCTGCGCTGTATGATTCCAATCATGGCGGTGCCAATCCTAAAAAATGGGTCAAGGGCGGTAATAAGGTGAACGAGCTTATTAGCCAAATGCTCCCGCTCAAAAATGGCGCACAGCCCCCTATGCAAGAAAAAACAGCGGAAAATGCCCGAGCCGAATAGGATTGTGCTGATTTTTTTAGCGTGAGCGCTATGGGGTATTAGGCCGCATGCCTTAGGTGTAGCAGCTATTTTGAGGAATAAAAATTGAAAATTGGTATCCATCTCCTGCATGTGTTTCCCGGCAGGGGAGAAGGCTCGCCACCGCCTCATAGATAAGGCCACAAAAAATTCCGGCCCATCATTGGGTCGGAATTTTCATTTCATGCTGTCAGGCTTTGATTTTTTTTGCACCGCTTTCCAGCCATCTCTGCTAGCAAGTACTCGGGCAGTTTGCTGTAGCGACGATTGAACTTATTCTGAAATTGCTCCTCACGCGCTGAGGAGGCTCCCATTCCCGGTCGTGTATAATTTTCAACTCCCCCCCAAAAAACATGATCGGCTTTCTCCTTAGCGGAGAAAGCCGATCATTTGTATCATCCTGATTTCTACCTGCCATGCAGGTTTGATCAGGAGGCAAGTTATGTTCGTTAATGGGGCCGCTCGGTGCTAGTCGCAAACGCCTTCATGCTCGGGGCCTTCGGGAACAGTGCAGGCTTGCTGCTTTTTTCCGGTTCCGTTGCACTCAAAACACTTCATTCCAGCATCGTCTTTTCCGTTGCCCTGACAAGCCGGGCAGGTGGTGTAGTCATCAACTCTCGTATTCTGGGCCATAATGAGTCCCCCTTTCTGGAGTTATGCTATACATTACTACTAGCACCCCAGTGTCAAGTGCACAAGCGACAGTTCCAGCCCGGATACCCGCAACGGCAGCATGCCGCGCCAGCTTTGGCACGCTCGTCAGCGAGCGTACAGATGCCCGCCCAGCACCGCCAGATCCCGCATTCTTCCTATCCGCCCTGCCCCGCTGCCTTTCTGCCCTCCAGTCTCCACCCGCAGCCCAGCACTTTTGCTACCGCACAATGTTCACGCTTTTATTGAAACAGATACCAGCATGACAACCAGCGTGCGGGCATATAATAAAATGTACGCATTTGAACATACAAACACTCTTACACATAAAAACAATGCAAGATATAAAACCTTACCTTGAAAAGGCCGAACAGTATCACGGTCACATTTGCAGCGGGCAGATTCTGGGCATCCGCATGACCCTGATGGCGCTAAAAGCGCTTGGCATGTCGCCGCAAGACGACATGCGCGATCTGGTTATCTTTCTGGAGACTGACCGCTGCGTTGCGGATGCTTCCTACGTGGTTACTGGCGTGACCGTGGGGCGCAGACGGATCAAGATGTACAGCTACGGCAAAACAGCCATGTCGTTTCTGGATTTGAAAAGCGGCAAGGCCGTGCGGGTCAGCGTCATCACCTCTGACAGGCCGCCCCACCATGCGGACAAAGCCGCCCAGCTCGCCTTTTGGGAAGGCTACGCCGACAGCGATATTTTTTCCTGCCAGCCTGTGAACATCACCATGCCGGAGGGCGAACTGCCCGGCCCGCCAGCGCGCATTGCAACCTGCTGCGCCTGCGGCGAGGACGTGCTGGATTGTAAGGAAGTTGTGCAGGATGGCAAAACATACTGCCGGGCATGCCTCAACGGCGCATACTATAGCCCCATGGGAGGCAGCCATGCATAACCGCTGGCATTTGTATGACGAACTGGTTGATTCCGTTCCGTCAAAGGAGCTGGTTAAATCCTTTGTTTACGGCGATCACTGGCTGATGGTGGAATCAGACGCCGGGGGCGTGGGCATGGCCCAGCATTTCCCGACCATGCCGGGCGCGCAGGATCCCTCGCTCTCCCCATATGAAATTGTCGGCCAGCCCTTGCGCAAGGTGGCCAAACGCCTAAAATCGTGGGATTTCAATCAGGCCTCCATCGGCCTTGCGGCCCTTAATGCAGCCAACAACACTCTGGCCCTGCGGCCCGAAAGCCCCATCCAGCCCGGTATAAACCGCATGCCCGGAGATGCCTTCAAATTTTTTCTTGCAGAGGCTACAGGTAAAAAAGTTGCGGTGATCGGGCATTTTCCCGGTTTGCGCATGCTGCGCCAGCACTGCGACATGTGCATTCTTGAGCGCAATCCACAGCCCGGCGACCTGCCCGACGCAGCAGCGGAATACGTTCTGCCGGAGCAGGATATTGTTTTTGTCACGGGCACAACATTCATCAATAAAACCATCACCCGCCTGCTGGAACTGACCAAGAAGGCCAAGGTTTTCATGGTCGGGCCAAGCACCCCCATGCATCCCCTGCTGTTCCGGCACGGTTTTGCCTCGCTTTCCGGCCTGGTGGTGGAAAATGCCGCAGGCATGGCCCGCGCCCTTAAAGACAACAACTGCGAGGCCATTTTTGCCAGCGGGGGCCTCAAGGTAAATCTGCTGCCCGGCGGTGCCCAGTGAATATTGAATCTTTTGAGAAGCTTTGGGTCGATTATCAGCCAGACCGCAAGGATGCGCAGGAGTTCTGGAACAAGCGCGCGCCCTCGTTCAACAAGCGCATTCGCCGCAAAACTGCGGACGAACACCGCCAGCGCCTGATGGAACACCTTGCGCGCAAGGCTGCCCTTGACCACAACAGCGCGGTGCTGGATATCGGCTGCGGCCCCGGCGCGCAAAGCCTTGAAATGGCCCCGCTGGTGGGCCGGGTGGAAGGCTTTGACCTTGCGCCCAACATGATTGATCTGGCAAAGGCCAATGCCGTTGAAGACAACTGCCCCAACGCCAGCTTTCGGGTTCTGGACTGGCAGGCGGCAGACATCGACAGCATGGGCTGGCGCAAACAATTCGATCTGGTTCTGGCATCGCGCACGCCAGCCATCAACAACCGCGCAACGCTGGAAAAGATGATTGCCGCCTCCAGCCGCGCCTGCTGCATGATCACGCATGTGGAAATGCGCCATTCTGTCAGGGATCAGCTCAAGAACATGCTCGACTGGGACGAACAGAAGGCCCGCATTGCCCGCAGTTTCTTCTGCGCTTTCAACATGCTGTTTCTGATGGGTTTTTATCCTGAGGTAGAATACTTTGACCGGGCGTGGGAAAGCGAAACGACCTTTGAGGATGCGGAACTGATGCACCTCAATTATTTCACCAGCATGATGACAATTTCTGACAGCCTGAAAGCCGAAATGCGCAAGAAACTGGCAAGCCTCTGCCGCGACGGGATTATTCAGGAAAGGGTGGAGTCAAAGCTGGCCGTCATGTTCTGGAAAATATAGCCCCCCCAGCCCCACAGGATGGGCCTTCTGCTATTTGAGGCTGAACTGAATGGGAACAACCACGCGGGCGGCCTGCGGCGGCGGCGCAAAGGGCGATGCCCGGTGCACGGCTTCCAGCGCTGATTCGTCCAGCGAATCAAAACCGCTGCTGGTGCGCAACTCCACATTTTGCGCGGATCCATCCCTGGTGATGGTAAAAGCCACATACACAAGCCCCTGAATGCCCATGCGCTTTGCTTGCGGGCTGTATTCCAGATATTTGCGGATGCGTTTTTTGATATATTCGTAATTGCCTTTAAGGTAGCCCCCGGCATCCCCCTGCCCTTCACTTGCGGCCCCGTTGCCCTGACCGCTGCTGCTGCTGCCGCGCCCCTGCCCTGATCCCTCTGCCAGCGACATGCCCTGCCCTTGCAGTTTGCTCTGGCTTGCGCCGCTGCCAGCGCCCGACTCTGCGCCAGAACTTGCGCCCGCAGCAGTGGCAGACGGTTTCAGGTCGGCGACTTTGGCTGTCATATTGTTGTCTGCCTGTTCCCGGTGCTGAAAATTATGTTCCTTGCGGGGCGTGGCTTTTGTAATTTTTTCAACCTTGGCGGGGTGCGGTTTTTCCTTGGGTGACGCATCGGCTGTTTTTTTTGCCGACGCTTTTTCGGCAATCCGGGGTATGGCAAGGGGAGATTGGGAATCCGCCACTGTGGATTCCGCGGTTTTTTCCTGCTCTTGGTGTGCGGGGCTTGTCTCTTTTTGAGCGGCTGCCGCCTCTGCGGCAGGTGCCGCCGCATCGGCCTGCGGCACTGCATTCTGTTCCGTCTTGGCGCTGCCGCCGCCACCAGAGGCTGGCTCTCCGGCTGCGCCTGAACCGGGCTTGCCGTAAGTCAGGGTAATCACCACCCCGTCAAAATCTCCATTGCCCGTGGGCGGCAACAGGCTGCCCAAAAACCATACTATCCCCAGCACGGCAAGATGCACCGCAAAAGAGGCCGCAAAAAACCATGATCCTCTGCCATGCGGCTTTGCTGGCTGCTCCTCAAGACAGGGAGCGGCAAAAATCTGCCTGTCGGCTACGGGTTCCATACTCATGGCGCATCCGGTTCTGTAAGGTGCATCCAGCGCTGTGCCCTGGGGGGCAGGTTGTACAGATCCTTGATCTGCGGCACGGTAACAGTGGTGGAAACAGGGCCGTCCGCAACCACATGCCCCGCCTTGAGCAGTATGGCCCGCCCGCCCAGATACACCGCCTGTTCTGGATGGTGGGTGGTCAGCATGATCGCCGGCCCGGAGCCGGAAAGTTCGCCAATCAGCTCCAGCAAATGAAACTGGTTGCCGTAATCCAGCCCGGTAACTGGCTCATCCATGACCAAAGCAGAACACTCCTGACACAAGGCCCGCGCAATAAGTACAAGTTGCCGTTGCCCGCCGGATAGCTCCAGATAGGATTTGCGCGCGTAGCTTGCCATGCGCACCTGCTCCAGAGCGGTCATGGCCCTGTCCACATCCTCGGCAGAAAATCTGAGCCAGGGGCTGCGGGCTGTGCGCCCCATAAGCACCACATCAAGAACCTGATAGGCAAAAACGCCCGTATGCATCTGGGGCACATAGGCCAGTGTGCGCGCAAGATCCCGCCGCGAAGTTTCTTCCTGCGGGCGTCCTTCCAGAAAAACACTGCGGCGCGGCACAGGCAAAAATCCCAGAATGGCCCGGAGCAGCGTTGTTTTGCCGCAACCGTTGGGGCCAAGCACGTTCACCACTTCTCCCCGGCCCACGCGCAGAGAGACCTGCTGCAGCACAGGCGGGGCATCAAAATAGCCAAGGGTGAGGTCACGCACTTCAATCATAGCGTCTCTTCCAGTCGTACCACAGGCTAAAGGCAAACAGCGGCAGCAGGATGATCGAGGTGGCGATGCCCAGCGGCAGTTCCACTGTCCAGATCGTGCGGATGAACGAATCCGTCAGCAGAATAAAAAGCGCGCCGCCCAAGGCTGAATTCAGCAGGCCAAGGCGATTGTCCGGCCCGCAGATAAAGCGCATCACGTGCGGAATAACAAGGCCAACCCAGTTGATGACGCCCGCCATGACAACAGTCAGCGAGCAGGCCAGCGTTGCCGCCGCAATCAGTTGCATCTTCATGCGCATGCTGTTCACGCCCAGAGCCATAGCTTCATCATCGCCCATGGAAAGCGCGTTCACGACTTTGCCGTTAAGGCAGATGAAGGCCAGCGCGCAGAGCATGAGCGGCCCACCCCATGCAAGGTGACGCGGCTCTGTGCGCGAAAGCGAGCCCATGAGCCAGTAAACAATTTCTGGCAACTGCCTGTTGGGGTCTGCCACGTACTGCACAAGCGAGGTCAGGGCCACAAAAAAGGAGCTGCTGACCATGCCGCCAATGAGCAGGGCAAGAAATCGCGCCTTTGGGTAGAGCATGGAAAAAAACAGGGCAAGACCCACGCCCAGCGCGCCGCCAATAAAGGCCAGCACCTGTGTGGCCGCCATGGATGAAAAGGCCAGAATGCCCACGGCCCCGCCAAAAGCCGCCCCGTGCTGCACACCCAGAATACCGGGCGACACAAGCGGATTCTGAAACATGGCCTGGTACACGCTGCCAGATACCGCAAGGCTTGCACCCACCAGCAGAGCAGTGACAATGCGCGGCAGCCGCAGATTAAAAAACAGAAACAGCACCTGCTTTTGATCGGGGTTGAGCGTGTTTCCAGACCATGCATCGGCAAGCGCGCGGCAGAGCGCGCCCATGTCCAAAGGGTAGCGGCCCATGCGCAGCGAGAGCAACACTGCGGCGACCAGCATCACCCCCAGCCAGAGCAAAATTTTTTCAGAACGTGCCATAAGGTTCAAAAAGCTCGTTTATCTGCGCATCGCTCAGATCCAGGTTAAAAAACAGTTTCATGAACCGGCGGCTTTCGGCCTTGATGTCCACTGCGTATAGATCTGGGTGCAGCAGATTTGCCAGCCATTGTACGCCCATAAGCCGCATATAGGTTGCGGGGCGCTCTATCCAGCTGAAGGGGCCGCGCGGAATAAAATAGACTCTGCCCGCCTGCACCGCAGGCAAGGCCGACCATTGGGGGTCTGTACGTATGCGGCGCATAAGATTGGGGTGGAATACCAGCACCACATCCGGATTATAGGCCATGACCTGTTCAAACGTGACCTTGAGCTGGGCGTTTTCCGTGCCGGGCGGGCACATGTGCACACTGTCCGCGCCTGCGGCTTCAAGCACCTCCGAACGCTCGGAATCCTTACAGACCGAGGCAAGCCCGTTGGCTTCCAGCGCCACATACACGCGCGTGCGCCGTTCTGACGGCAGGTCTTTCATAGCCGCAGCCACCCGGTTCAGCGTTGCATCAGCATATGCGGCAAGGCTTTGCCCGCGCTGTTCGCGATTATACAGCCGCCCCATTGTCAGAAAGCAGGCCGCCATATTCTTCATGCTGCCGCCTTGGGCGGTGGATACCTGCATGCCGATGCTGGTCAGGGTCTGCTCTATGGGCAAATGGTCGTGCATGCTCATGGAGAGGTAAAAGGCCTTTTTGATGCCGCTTGCCAGCAGCATTTCCCTGTCAGGAATAAACCCCTGCCCATACCAGCCGCCCAGGATGGGCAGGTCGTGATACTGTGGCGGAATAAATTTTTTTTCATAATCCCGCAGAGGGGTGTTCCATGCTGCAAGCAGCTCCGGCGCAAAGGCGTAAAGCGTGAAGGCCGAGGGCGGCGTGGGGCAATAAACGCTTCTGGCATCGCCGCTGGCGGCAGGCGGCGTGGCCTCTGCCGCGCCTGCGCCAGTGCAAGGCAAAAAAGCTGCAAACATAAGCACTGCCCAAAACAGAAATGTACGGCGAATCTGCATGATATTGCCCCAGGTGGAGCCGCCTGCGGGCGGCCCCACCTATTAGGATTAACGTATTAGAATGTTGCGGTAACGCCCATAAAGAAGCTGCGGCCAGGCTCCGGATAATAGGCGCTGTACGCATATTCCTGATCAAACATGTTCTTCACGCCAGCTTCCACGGAAAAGTTCTTGTTGATATCGTAAACAGCCTTGAGGTCCACGGTGGTGAAGCCGGGGGCCTTGCGGTAATACGTATCATACGGTGCGCTGTTCCAGTAAAAGCCGCTGCTCATGTTGACCTGCGGAATGATTGAGAAGCCTTCCACAGGCGTGATGACGCTGTACAGGGTGCTTGTAAGCTCGGGTAACTGGGTTAGCTTGTCGTCGTTGGTGCAGTTGTTCCAGTGCAGATAGTTGAACACCGCCCCAACGCTCACATACTGGTTGAACACAGCCTCCGCGCCCAGTTCGTAGCCATAGAAGGTGGCCCGGTTCAGGTTGGAAAACGACATGTTGCCAGAAGTACCCTGCGAGGTGATCAGATCTGTCACATCGCTGTAGTACACGCTGCTGTTAAGCTTGAGCCAGTCGCCAAAAATGCCCTTGTAGCCCAGTTCATAATGATAGGCCTGCTCGGGGTTAAGATCGGGATTGGCAGGAGTGCCGCTCGTGCGCATGTAACGCTCGCGCATGGTGGCAAAGCGCGATTTTTTGGCAAAGGTGGCGAACACCTCATGGTGTTCCGTCAGATCATAGAAGGCCCCGACCTGATAGTTGAACAGGGTCTTGGGGTCGCTCAGCCCGTCCTTGTAGGAATACATGTCGCCCGTGGTGTGATCGCGGCTTTCAAGGGTTTGCGGAACCATGGTGCTGAGGCTGCTGCCGAAAACCAGAGTGAGCTTGTCCACTGGTTTGAGGGTATATTCCGCGCCCAGATCCGTGTAGGTTTCCGTAATGTGCTCATCCAGCTGCGAACCCACATCAGCGGCCTTTTTCTTGAGCTTCGGTTTCAGGCCAGTGTCGTCAAACACGCTGTAGTCATTGTATTCTTTATGAGAAAGAAGGCGATAACCAGCGGAAAGGGCGATCTTGTTGGCGGGGTTGAAAGTATAGTCAAACGTCAACTGCCCGCCTGTGGTGAACTGGTCATACGTCTTGTCCGCAGAATCCCGCCTGGTCATGGACACATCGGTGTAGCTTTTTGAGGTGTCCTGATGCCAGTCGTAATAGGCAACAGCCTTCAGGTGCGCCTTGCTGCTGAGATTGAAATTGCCATTGGCGTACAGGCGGCTGGTTTCGTATTCCGGCCATTCCCAAAAGCGCTTGTAAGGATAGGTGGTTGAGTCGCCCGTACGGGTCTGGGCGGCATCAAAGGGCTGGCCCTTCTGAAAGTGCTGCCGCGTATAGCCCACCATGACATCCACGTCATCATTGGGCGTCCAGCCGCCAATGATGTTGCCAGAGAGGGTCTGATTGTCCGAATTACGCGCGCGACTGCCGGGCTGATAGGGCGCGGAGTCAAAACTGGCCGGATAGGTGAAGAAGTTCTGGTTATTGAATATGAACGTTCCCTTGAGGTAGTAGAGATCCTGCTTGGTTCCCACGCTTGCCGCAGCCATTTGACCCTGATTCTGCACGTTGCGGTCAAAAAAATTCATGTACTTGGCGGTGGCTTCAAACTCTTTTTTGGGTTTTGCCGTACGCAGGTTCACTGCACCCGCAAGGTTGTTGTTGCTGATCAATAAAGGCGAGCTGTAGCCCTTGGAGACTTCGATGGATTCAAGGCCATAGGTCAGGATGTTGTTGGCATCCCATTCGTTGCGATAAGCGGTTGCAACGGGGATGTCATCAATGTACAGGCCTACCTGATAGCGGTTGGAGCCACGAATGCTGATGGTTCCCTCATTGCGGCCTGCGGAAGTTTGCAGGTTCACGCCTTCCACGCCGCGCAGGGCTTCCCAGAGGTTTCTGGCGGTTTTCCGCTCTATGTCCACTTGGGTGATGTGGTCGATGGTGTCCTTGGAAGCTGCCATTTCCAGGGGAGAAAGTTGAACTTCGCCATTACCTTCATTACCGGCGGATGCAGCACACGGGCTGCCTATGATCCCCAATAAAGCCATTACCGCCGCATGCCTGTGCCACTGTTTCATTGTGCCTCCAGATTTGAATCGTCTTCCCTGCCCTCTTCCTGCCAATTATTTAAAACCGCTTCTGATAATTAATATTTTATTGTGTAAACAACCGATTGAAGAGGGGCAACGGTGGCACGATATATTGGGAACCGTGATTATTGGTGAAGCTTTGGGAAGCGATCTCTTTAAATTTCGGATGGCAAGAGGTAATTCACTGAACTTGCTGTTAAAAAAACAGAAAAGCGCACGGCTTCTCAGCCTTCCGCAACGGACGCAGGTTTCAATAAATTCTGGATGAGGAAAAGATGAAAAAATGTTCCGGCAGCCGCACAGAATTGGGATTGATGCTGCGACTTCTCTGCACAGGGGGATGGCGTAATTGCACGCGCGCTTATGGTGGAGAGGAGGAAACATAATTATAATATTGCAAATCTATAGGCTAATTAATATGCATAGCTTCATTTATTTGATTACAACAAATCTTTGACGGCCTCTCTGCCAAGGGCTATGTTTTACCAATGAATAAAGACAACCTTCCCGTGATTCGGCCCTGTATAAAATGCGGCAAATTCCCCAAGCTTCAAACATCCAGACCTGAAGGCAGAACCCACGACATCTTTCGCCTCTATTGCGACTGCGGAAACTGCCCCTTACAATGGTCAGTCAGCGAATCTGCCGCCATCCGGCTCTGGAATTCCTACGTGGCATCCTGAGCATGCCTGCTTTGCCAGCCCGCCTTTTCTTATTACCCTACCCTGCTGCATGCGGCGCTGGTTCGCCCTACCCTGCGGCACATCACCCGTCAGCCCTAGAACACCTTGACCGGAAGACCAATGCTGGCGGCCCCTGTGCGCAGAAAAAATAAACCTGTCACCCACACAGGAGTAGTTATGAACACCCCTGATAATGGTTTGCAGCGTGTACTGGCAGCCCCTCAAGATGACCTTGAAACTGTCTGGAAGCGCTTGCTGACCGCCATCGAGAGTGCGAAAATCCCTGTTTTTTCCATAGTGGATCACAAACAGAATGCCGTTGAGGCAGGCCTTGATATGGCGGGCGCACGCGTGATCACCTTTGGCAATCCGGCAGTGGGCACAGCCCTCATGCTTGAAGCCCCGGAGGCGGCCCTTGATCTGCCTTTGCGCATGCTGACGGTGGAAACGCCGCAAGGGGTTTGCCTGCTCTGGAATGATCCCGCATGGATTGCGAGCCGCCACGGAATTGTTAAAAACGCCGACGTTGCGCAAAAAATGCAGAACTTGATGGAACGGCTTGCCCGTAAGGCGGCTCAACATCAGGCTGGGGCTGGCGGACAGTAGAAAATTGTTTTGGCGGGCAGGCCATAAAAAAGGCGGGCCGGAAAAAGATCTCGGCTCGCCCCAAGCGTTTGTCCCAACAGAGTGGGCTATTTTGTACTGACAGACAATTCCTGCCCTGTCACCCCGCAGTAGACAAGAAAGAGCTCCACGCCCTCATCACCCGTGTACCCATAGTGCGGCTTATTGACCATTTCCGCCAGAAAGTCCCCCTGCTTCAACTGCCGCTCCAGACCGTCCGTCTCGCTTTTTACTGTCAGCGCGCCCGAATGCACATAGGCAATGTTCGGCATGGGATGGGTGTGGCTGCCAAGACGCGAATTGGGGGGAATCACAATTTTTACAATCTTGATTTCCGCATTCCCGGCTGGGTATGCGCCATAGGGCGTTCCGTCCCATGAGCGATCGGCTTCAAACAGCACCGTCTTGGTCACGCCAGTGGCTGGGGTTACTGCGGCAATAGCCTGGCCCAGCTCAAACAGCACCGTGCCTCTGCCGCCCGCCCAAAAACCGGCAGCAAAAATGACAATGCCTGCGGTTATTGCGAGGGCATAACTTTTTTTGAACATAGACATCTCCTGCACGGCACCGTTTCGTAAAAAATTTGGGGAACATCTCCACGAATTTAAATGTCCGCGCGCCACTATGCCAGATCAGCCTGCGTTTTGCCCCGCCGCAGCCAGAGCAAAATGGTTGCAAACATCTGATCCGGTTCCACTGGTTTGGCAATAAAATCGTTCATTCCCGCTGCAAAGCAGCGGTCGCGATCTTCATTAAATGCATTGGCCGTCATGGCAATGATTGGCAGGTGCTGAGCGGACGGCATCTTTCTCAGCTCGCGGGTCGCCTCCAGGCCGTCCATATTTGGCATCTGCATATCCATCAGCACCAGGGCATAGTGGCCGGGGCTGGTTTGGCGCACCATGGCAAGGGCTTCCAGCCCGTCACGCGCAACATCTACTTCAAGCAGGGCCTCTGCCAGCGTTTCTGTTGCAACAATCATATTTATTTCGTTATCTTCCACAAGCAAAATGCGGCTGCCTGCAAAATTTACAGAAATTTCCTTGCAGGCATCCTTGATCTGTTCCCTGGCCTTAACAAGGCTGGCGTCTTCAACCTTGTCAAAAACTGCCGTAAACCAGAAAGTGCTGCCCTGTCCCAATGTGCTGTGGGCCCCGGCCTGCCCGCCCATAAGTTCTGCCAGTTTTCTGGTAATGGCCAGGCCCAGGCCTGTGCCTCCAAACCGTTTGGACATGGAAGAATCAGCCTGCTCAAAGGGAGCAAACAGGTTTGGCAGTTGCACCTCGGCAAAGCCTATGCCGGTATCTGTCACCTCAAAGCGGAGCCTCACGTGCGATTCCATTTCCGCGTCTATCAAGGTGCGGATGGTAACACTGCCCGAAGGGGTGAACTTGATGGCATTGCCCACCAGATTGAGCAAGGCCTGCGTGACGCGCAAGGCATCGCCATTGAGCGCGCAGGGCATGGGATCAGACTCCACATGCAGCTGTATGCCCTTGGCAGACGCGCTTTCTGCCATGATTGACACCACGTTGTTGGAGATAGCCCTTATATCCATCGGCTCGGCAACAATAACCAGCTTGCCGGCTTCGATCTTTGAAAAGTCAAGGATATCATTGATAAGGCGGAGAAGATGCCTGCCTGATGCCTGAACGCGCTCCAGCTTTTCCGTTGTATCCTTATCCTGCGTTCTTTTCCTCAAAAGGTGGGCAAGCCCGATTATGGCGTTCAAGGGTGTGCGGATTTCGTGGCTCATGCTCGCCAGAAAGATACTCTTGGCGGCATTGGCAGCTTCGGCCTGCTCGCGGGACAGCGCCATCTGCGCCATTGCCGTACGTTCATTTGTAATGTCGTCAATAACAGACACTATCCCCTTGGAGTGGTCAGCCGGATCAACCGCCGTGCCCGTCATGCGAGCCCAAAAACGGGTTCCGTCACGACGCACCAGTTCTTCTTCCCTGCAATAAGTTTCACCGTTCCATATCCGCTCGTAAGGGATTTTGCCCGCATCAAGGTAGGCCTCGTTGTCTACATACCATACCCTTACGGACTTGCCGGTCATCTCGCCCTCAGGCCAGCCAAACATTTCGTGCATTCTGCGGTTACCGCGAATGATTGTACGGTCGGCGATCAGCGCTATGCCCGAGCTGGCGCAGTCGTATATGGTCTGCAACACAGCCGTGCGCGCGGCAAGCTCCGCAGACCGGCTGGCAACCTGCTCCTCCAGTTGGTCGTTAAGTGCGGCAGTGGCCTGCTCTGCCCTTTTGCGTTTTTGATTCTGTATTGCCAGAGCAATGGACAATGCAGACAAAATGGCAATGGCTGCCGCTGCGGCGGTCACCGAATTGCGGTATTCGCTCCAAATGGTTCGCGGGCGGTTCAATATTACAGAATCTGGGGGTAACTTGGTGGTGTCGGCCCCCCAACGCAGCAACTGAACCCAGTCAAACATGGGCTGCGGCAGCACTGCGGCATCTGTATTGTCGGCATCAATTTTGCGGATTCCGGTCAGAAACTCAAAACCGACCTTGCCTACTTGCCGCCCAACTTCTGTGGTCATTACAACAGATCCCCCCGTTGCGCCCTGGAGGACATGCGCATCATAGAGGGCCAGCACCGGCGCGTTTGCCAGCCTGGCAACATCGGCGGCCACTTCTGCGGGAACAAAACTGTGGCCGGTGCTGTCCTTATAATAGGTTCCAAGCAAGACAAGGGTATTGGGGGGCAATGAGGAAACCCGCTCAAGCATTTCCCCGTAGGACAATGCCGCAGTATCCTCCATCTTAATATTTTCCGGCAATGCGGCCAGGGCCGAAACCACCTGAGTATGGAACAACGACTGTTTTTTGTATGCTCCGGCAACTACAACCAGATTGCGCGTCTGCGGAAAAAGGTCGAGTCCGTAGCGGAGCGTTCCGGCAATATCCCAGCGGCTGCCCACATACAAAACAGAGTGTGGGCGACCGCGCCACAATACCGCAGGATTGGATATCTGGGTTGCCAGAACTGGCACATCAAGCGGCACCATGCCAGCGCACTCATATGCAAAAAATTCCAGAGCAGCCTGGTTCTGCACTACCACCAGCCCAATGTCTGCCCGGGCGATCTTTTCCTGCAATACGGATGCAAGCCTGGAGCGCCAATAGGTGCTGTCGTTGCGTACAAGATCAAGCATTTCAACGTAGATATCGCTGAAACTCAGGCCTTTTTTCCTGAGGACTTCAACTGTTCCAGCGGCCATGTTGTCTGTAACAGGCAGGCCATATTGTGATCCTGAAAGAATAAGTACGGCCTTGTGCTCAGATGTTTGCGGCTTTTTCGTTTTCATTCCTGGCTGCATGCCCTGCGCATTGGCCGTAGCAGCGCTTGCCGCGAGAGTGAAAAAACTGGCATCAGAAGCCAGCAACATGGCGCAAAATATGGTAGCCAGCCACATTGCAGCAATGCGCAGGATAGATGGACGATAAAAACTGCTCTTCGGTATCTTCACAATTGTCAGCAGTGATTGCATCTATTCACCCCTGCATCGCAAGCCCATTTATAAAACGAGGAATCTGCGTAAGGGTGCCTGCCGTGCGCGCTGCGCACTTCGTGGCTTCTGATTAAATCTTGTATTTTACATTAAGTGCATCCAATGGTGAAGTCCAGCTACCGCAGGTTGTGTGACTCTTATAAAAAAACTATTTGCCATTGACATTATAGCAGGTTAATGCGTTTAATTTTTCAACAATCGTGCATATTCAAGACATTATAGGCAATTAAACGCCTGCAGTATACCTGCGCACACTACTATTTTTATTATTATTCCCTATTGTTCTACATAAAAAATAGTAGCATGCAAACAATACTAAAATATACGCAAAAGGCAGTGGAGCATTCCATCTACAGATGCGCTTCTTTGTAAAATTCGTCCGGCTTGAGAATAAAGATTTCATCGCTGTTTTTGTCAAAAGAAAACAGACCCCGCTCCTGCGCCTGCCTCATAACCTTATACAGGGTGATGCGGTGCATGCCGAGCAGGTCAGCCATATCACGGTAAGAAATATCGCGTTTGGCGCGTAGAGGTTCTGAGCCCGGCACAATCCGTGAAGCCAAAAACTTGCAGATGCGTGTCAGTTGCGATTCCATACATAATGAAACGGCATTTTTTGATAACAATGTAACTTTTACGCTGTAGCTTTTACAAAGATTAAAAAGAAGTTCAGGATGTTGCATGCCCAGGCGATGCACGTCTTCCCTGGTAAATGTGCAGATATAGCAATCTTCTGAACAGTCATGAAAAAACCGCACCTCACCTTGCCCGGAGGGTATATTTTTGTCCCCGTCCATAAACATTGGTGTTTCATTGAAACATGATCCATCACCAAGGTACCAGAGCGATTTTTCACTTCCATCAGGGGCCAGAGCCATGAGGCGAACCCTGCCGCTAACCAGAAAGTACATTTCTGGCAGATTGTCATAAAATTTGTGCCCCTTACGAAACAGACGCGGCTTTGTCAGCGCCACGCTCCGCCAACACTCATTTTGTCTGAGCAATTCAGTAAATGACACGTCAGCCTCCCTGGGAAGTGATAAACTCAAGGCGGAAAGCGGAATTCTGGCTTATACCATTCCAGAGTTCCACATCCTGTTTTGGAACCTACCGTACCCTTTTTGTGAATTATGTTGCAAGGACAACGTTTTGACCATTTATCTTGTGGCAGCATTCCAGCGTACAAGGTCAAAGGCCCCAGGCCATTGACCAACCATCGTGAGACTTTCACTTCGGCATTGCGTGTTGTTGCACTGCTTGCCGGAAAGCCTTCAACGGTTCAATGTAAGCACATTCAGCCCACCCGAGGAGGTTGTCATGGGACACCCGACTATCTATCCCACAGGCGTAACGGTTTATAACCCGGAAAAAGCCTGGAGTGGATTCACCATCATTCAGGCGCCGGACAACGGCGCTTTGCTTCTTGGCATGAACGGTCATGAAATCCGTATGTGGAAGGACGTTCACGGCTTCCCCAACAAGATGTTCCCCGGCGGCATGCTCATGGGCAGCACCGGCACACGCCACCCCAAGCACGGCCTTCAGGATCAGCTTGATCTTGTGCAGATAGACTGGGACGGAAAAATCGTGTGGAAGTTCGACCGCGCCGAATTTGTCGAAGATCCCGGCCAGAAGAGCCAGTGGATGGCGCGCCAGCATCACGACTTTCAGCGCGAAGGCAGCTCCACAGGCTATTACGCCCCCGGCCAGGAACCCAAGATTGATTCCGGCAACACCTTGGTGCTTTGCCACAAAAACACTGTGCAGCCCTACATTAGCGACAAGACGCTGGTTGACGATGTTATCTACGAGGTCACGTGGGACGGCGACATCGTGTGGGAATGGAACTGCTCTGACCACGCGGAAGAAATGGGCTTCACCGAAGCGGCGCTCAATGCCATGTGCCGCGACCCCAACTTCCGTGGCGGCACGCTCATGGAAGACGCCCCCGGCGTGGGCGACTGGATGCACGTCAACTCCATGTCCACCCTTGGCCCCAACAAATGGTTTGAAGCTGGCGACGCCCGCTTCCACCCCGACAACATTATTATTGATGGCCGCGAAACCAATATTATTCTCATTCTGGACAAAAAAACCGGCAAGGTTGTCTGGCAGCTCGGCCCGGACTATGACCGCAGCCCCGAAGACAAGGCCATCGGCTGGATCATTGGTCAGCACCATGCGCACATGATCCCCCGTGGTCTGCCCGGCGAAGGCAATATTCTGGTATACGACAACGGCGGCTGGGGCGGCTACGGCAATCCCAATCCCGGCGCGCCCAAGGGCGTCAAGGCGGCCCAGCGCGATTACTCCCGCGTGCTGGAAATAGACCCCGTGGCCCGCAAGATTGTGTGGCAGTACACGCCTCACGAAGCAGGCTTCCTCGTGCCTCTGGACGCCAGCCGTTTCTACAGCCCCTTCATCAGCTCTGCCCAGCGTCTGCCCAACGGCAATACGCTTATTTGCGAAGGTTCCGACGGCCGCGTTTTTGAAGTGACGGCTGAACACGAAATCGTGTGGGAATACATCTGCCCCTACAAGGGCCATATCAGCCTGCCCATGAACTGGGTGTACCGCGCCTATCGCCTGCCTTACTCCTGGGTACCGCAGGCGGATGTGCCGGAAGAAAAAGCCATCGAACCGCTGGAAGTCAAAACTTTCCGCGTACCCGGCGCAGCCCCGTTTGGGCCGATGTCTGAAGTCAAGGTTGAAGGCACCATCGGGTACTACAGCGGCGCAGGGCACTGCGTGGCTGCCACGGAATAGCAAACTGTCCGCCATACCTTCCTTGCAGGGGCTCCGTCTTCAGACGGGGCCTCTGTCCGTTTATGGATGACCCCCCGCTCAAAGCCTGTTCCTCATGATGCAGACAAGTGCCTCTTGCAGAATGAGGACACCTCCCACGCGGGGTCAACATCACCGGAAAGCCAGCTTCCCTCCCTAATTTCAGATCAGGAGGCAGCCCGCAACAACGCAGGACAAGGCAAAAATTTTAAGGAAGCCCCCCACAACAAATCTTACCCTCACGAATTTTCGCCATAAAAAAGGCGGGAGAGCAAGCTCCCCCGCCACATCAGCCCACGGGCTGCAAAAAATCAGAACTGATAACGGAAGGTCAGCGAAACCCGCCAGTTATCCCGATACTGCGAATCTTCCACTCCACGCCATGTGCTGCCGTCAAGATGCAGGTTCACGTAGGCAGCTTCAACATTCATCAGCAGGTTGTCGTAAATCTTGTAGGTATTGGACACGCTGCCTTCCCAGGCATGGTCGGTGGTGGTGAGGTAGGCCATGGGGCCGTCGGCCCTGCTGGGATAGCTCGTCATATTGGCCTTGCGGGGCATTTCCGCACTGTTGGTGCCATGAAAATACGCAAGCTTGAAGGTGTGGGTAAGGTCGTCAATAAAGCTGACATCCTTAATGGTGCCCACAACGCCAGCCAGACCGCCGGGGTTGTGCCCGAGGACCTTCCATGTATTGAGATCAAAGAAACCGCCGCCAAAACCCAGAGGCGTGACCGGCCAGGGAGAGTTGAACACAGGCAGGCGTTCCGAACCGTTATAGGGGTTGCTGTCGTCGCCGCTACCGTACCATGCGGTTACACCGGGCGTACCCCAGGTGCACTTGTAGTCCACTCGCAGGGCGGCATACCAGCCCTGGCGCACGAGATCAAAAGTCTTGGCCTGACGGGTGGAGCTAAACTGGGTGTAATCTTTCAACTCGCCCATATCCACGCGGCCATAAGTGAACTCCGCCGCGATATCAAAAGGCTCGAAAGCCGTGACGTCAGAGGTCAGGCCGCCCCAGAAGCCATTGCCCCAGGTATTGTTTGCGTTGCGATACTTTTTTTCAAACGTGCTGACATAGTTGCCGCCGCTGCCAAGCACAGGCATAAGCCCGCCGCGCGGGGCGTAAATGGCAGGTTCGCGCTGGTCGGTATTGTTGTTGATGCCGCGCAGGCTGTTTTCGCCAATGAGGCCATACATGCCCCAGGGGGTTATTTTCAGGCCGTTGCCGGTGATCGGCAAGGTCAGCGCCAGCAGATCAAGGTTATCAAGGTAGTTTTTCTGCGTCTGCCCGTTTTGCGTAATTTCAGAATTGTCGTTATAAGGCCGCGCCCAGAAGCCCGTCAGCCCCATCTTGTAATCCCCGCTGCTCACCAGAGGATAACTGACGGTTACACCGGTGGAATACTGGCCGTACACAGCACTCCAGCCAGTCACATAACCGGGCAGAAGCTGCGGCTGCATACCCATGCGCACTTTCACGTCAGTTTTGGGCACGATCCAGTCAATGTACGCATGGCGGACGCCAAGATTTTTTGTGCTGTCCGCCCCGAGAGCAGCGCCATCGCCGGATTTGCCCCAATTCATGGTGCCGGTGCCTACGGTGAACATCAGGCTGCCGGACACGTTTTCGCTGGCAATGGCGTCTATCTGGGTGCGCAGGCGCTCTATGGCGCCGAATGTGTCGCTCCCTTTAATTCCGCGCGGCATGACATTGGATGCTTCAAAGCTTACATCAAATGCCCCCTTGACCTTGAAATCAACCGCCTGGGCCGCTTCCGGCGCAAGCAGCAAGCCCCCGGCAAGCAACACTCCCAATACGTTGTTGCGAACAGCTTTCATCATTCCTCCTGTGCAAGTTGGTGCAACCATACAGAAACCTCTTCCAGTAATGCTCTGTAATGGCGCTTTCCGGGGGCCTGCACCGTTGCCGCAACAACGTTTTTTGAAAAAAGTTTATTTTTTCACAAACAATAGACACACTCCCTCAAAAATATATTAACATACTATTTTTAAATGATATTTTTATAACTGTGAAAAAAATATTCAGAAAAGGTTGCCGCAACAACGTCACCAGCACCACTGCTAGCCTAGTTTTTTGAACCAACATGACAGTGGATGATTTTTTTCACAAAAAATGCAAAATGGCAGACAATGAAAAGGAGAGGCGCAATGCAGGATTCGCCGCGCATCAGCAATAACTACTTTGACGGCCTTGCTGTTACAGGACGCCACAAGGCTGTGTTCTTTATCATCATGGTCGCATACTTTTGCGAGCAGATGGATAACTGGAATTTCGGCTTTATTGCCCCGGCGCTGATGCACAACTGGGGGCTGACCATGAAGGATCTTGGAACTGTGACCTTCTGGTATTTTGCATCCATGACCCTCGGCGGCTTTGTCGGCGGATTTATCTCGGACATCATCGGGCGGCGCAAAACCTTTCTCATTGCCATCACGCTGTTTTCCACAGCCTCCATCATCAACGGCCTCACGGACAGCTTCCCCGTATTTGTGGCTTCGCGCGCTCTGACGGGTTTTGGCGTGTTCTGCCTCATGGTGTGTTCGCAAGCATATATTGCAGAAATGGCCCCTGCAGAAAGCCGCGGCAAGTGGCAAAACATGATCGCAGGCGTTGGTTTTTGCGCCGTGCCGGTCATCGGCATGCTCTGCCGCCTGATCATTCCCCTGCACGAAGAAGCCTGGCGCTACATTTTTTATATGGGCGGTGTTGGCTACATCGCTCTTATCATCGCATGGCGCTACCTTGATGAATCCCCCCGCTGGCTCGTGGCCCGTGGCCGCATTGCAGAAGCGGAAGCCGTGATGAAAGACCTCACCGGCAGGGATATCGACCTTGCCGATGCGGCCAGCAAATGTCTGACCAGCAAGCCCCCGCTCAGGGAAGTGCTGCTTGGCATGTGCAGTTCCAAGTATCTCAAGCGCACTCTGGTTATTTTTCTGCTGGTGGTTTGCACCAACCCCGCAACCTTTGTGGTCACCAACTGGACCGCCACCCTGCTCAAGGCCCACGGCTTCCCGCTTGAAGATACACTTATGGCCACCACGCTCATTTCCATTGGCGTGCCGCTCGGGCTGTTTGCCTCCAGCGCCTTTACCGACAAGGGCGGACGCAAAATCCCCATTGTCATCATGCTGCTTGTGATGGCCGTGCTTGCCCCCATCTTCGGCAATTTAAGCCAATACTGGGTAGTGGTACTTACCGGTGCAGTGCTTACGGCCTTTGTGATGGGTATGGGTTTCACCGTATTTTCCTATACGGCGGAATCCTACCCCACCCACCTGCGCAACACCGCCACGGGCTTCCACTCTTCAATTGGCCGTCTGGCCGTTGCTTTCTCACAACCTCTCATTCCTGTTGTCTATGCAGCATACAGCTTTGACGGAGTGTTTTATATTTTCAGCATGCTGTGCATCATCCCCGCCATTGTCGTTGGCGTATGGGGTGCGCGCACGGGTGGCAAGTCGCTCGAAGACATTGCCTAACCTCCGGCTAAAACAGGAATTTACGCATCTGCATTCACGGTTTTTCGTAACAGGAGGCTCACATGGGCATAACCCTTTATACAGCGCCGGACTGCATCCGCTGCAAGATCGTCAAAGCCTTTCTTGCTGAACGCGGGCTTGCATACGACACCATAGATTTCAAGGCTGACGCGCAGGAATTCAACACGTTCTACCGCACAAACCGCAAGACCATTTACCGCAATCCTGAAGGGGTGGAGTTTCCCCTGTTCTCCGATGGCGAGGTTATCAAGCAGGGTTCCGGCGAAATCATCGCCTACCTGCTCTCGGGCCACACGCTGGAGGTCTGCGTAACCCGCAGCGACATGCTCCACGGCAAAATTGCGGGCCTTTACCCTTCGCAATGCCCTGCCGGGCAGGAAGATAATTTTGCGGTTCTTGTTGATCGCCTGGCAGCTGGCGGCTTGCAGGTCTGGTTGCAGACCGATGGCCGCAAGCCGGAGCTGCTGGAAAAGCTGCTGAAGACCAAGGATGTGCACGTAGTCTGCAATCTTGTGGGCGGCCCTGAGGCAAGCACAAAAATTTTTGGCGGCGTTCCCAGCAAGGAAGAACTGGCAAAAACCATAGCCCTTGTGCAGGCCACGCCCGATGGCTCGGTGCGCTTTCTGGCCATGCCGCTTCCCGCTGGCGATGGCTGGGACTGGCCCAAGAGGGAAGATGCCGCAGCGGCGGCAAAACTGGTAGCCGAGGCTTGCGGCCAGCCCACCCAGCCCTACAGCATCACCCCCGTCACAGCGGATATGGTATGGGACATGCACGGGCTTGAGCCCCTGCCGGAGCAGAACCTGCTCATGTACCGCTCCGCCTCGCGCCAGCACCTGTTTAAGGCAGACATCGTTAAATAGGGGGCGTCATGCAATCTTTTGATACCATTATTCTGGGCGGCGGCCCCGGCGGAACCACGGCAGCGCGTATTCTTGCCCAGGCGGGCAAGAGCGTTGCCCTCGTGGAAAAAACACACCTTGGCGGCACCTGCCTGAACTGCGGCTGCATCCCCACCAAGATGTTGCTCGGCGCTGTGGCCCCGCTGGCGCTTCTGCATGCCCAGCAACGAACCCGTGTAGCCAAGGGCGAAATTGCCGTTGACTTTGCAGCGCTCCAAACGCGCGTGAGCCGCTTCACCTCAGGCACGAGCAAAACGCTTGGCAAAAGCCTTGCCAGCATGGGCGTGACGATCTTTACCGGGCGCGGCGAAGGCATCGCGCCGGGCACAGTGCGCGTCCATGCCGAAGATGGCACTACGGATCTGACAGCCCAGCACATCATTCTGGCCTGCGGGTCATCATCAGCGGCATTTCCCGGTCTGACGCCCGATCACGATTGCGTGCTGGACAGCACCGACCTGCTGCGCATTGAATCTGTTCCTGAGAGTCTTGTCATCATTGGCGCGGGGGCCATCGGCCTTGAACTGGGTGATTTTTTCTCGGCCATGGGCTGCAAGGTGACCATAGTGGAGGCTGCGCCCCACATCGCACCTCTGGAAGATATCGATATCGCCGCAGAATTGCGCCGGGCGCTGCAAAAAAACGGCATAACCTGTCACGAAGGCGCTCGTGCCAAAGACTTGCGCACTGTTGACGGGCAGGCGCAGCTCACCCTGGAAGACGGCACGGTAATCAGCGCAGCCAAGGCGCTGGTGGCCGTTGGCCGCACGCCCAACACCGCCGGGCTGAACGCCCAGCAATGGGGCTGCAATCTCAACAAGCGCGGCTATCTTGAGACAAACGCCTTTCTTGAAGCCGCCCCCAACGTCTACGCCGTGGGCGACGTCAACGGCCTTGTGCTGCTGGCCCACGCTGCGGAGCATCAGGCTGTGTATGTGGCGGAACGCATCCTTGGCGAAAGCGCCGGAGAATATCAGTCCGGCCCAGTGCCCTCATGCGTTTACGGGGCAATGGAAGTCATGCGCGTCGGCCAGACGGCGGAGGCCCTCCTGCGCGAAGGCAAGAACGTGGAAGTCTCCCAGGCGGCCCTGTCCCTGAATCCCATTGCGCAGGCAAGCGGCGGCACAGCCGGCTTTGTCAAAACAGTCTGGAGCGATGGCAAAATTGCAGGCATTGCCGCTGTTGGCGCAGGAGTTTCACACCTTGTGATGGTGGCCCTGCTGCTGATCAAGGAAGGCTATACGGCGCAAAACCTGCACAAAGTCATGTTTGCCCATCCCACGCTGGATGAAATTGTGTCCATGTCCATTCTAGCGCCCAAAGTGCGCGTGGAATCCAACTGACCCGGCTACCGCCAAGGAGAATACCGTGAACTTTCCTCACGACAGAAAATATCATGCAGAACATCTGTGGGCACAAAGCCAGCCCGACGGCACCTGCATCATCGGCATTACCGACTTTGCCCAGGATCAACTGGGCGGGGTGATCTTTGTTGACCTGCCCGCTGTGGGCGCAAGCTTCCGGCAGGGGGAATCCTGCGCTTCCATTGAATCCGTAAAGGTGACCAGCGAGGCCATCATGCCCGTCTCCGGTCAGGTTACGGCCATTAATGAAGCCCTCGCAGATGTCCCGGAACTGCTCAACGACGATCCCTACAATCAGGGATGGCTGATACAGGTGCAACCCACGGCCCCCGATGAAGGCGGATGCATTACAGCCGAGGAATACGCTCAGGCTGTGGCAAGCTGACCTGACACATTGTTAAACTCCCCCAGCAATAGCCCCGAAGAATTGCCCTTCGGGGCTATTCTTGTACCATGCGGTAGCTAAGTCCTTGTTCATGTGCATTCACCACGCTGCCGAAACTGACAGAACAACAATCATTGGCGCACAAACGCACAGCCCCTGAGTCTATAAAAGACTCAGGGGCTGTGAACTTTCATGGAGCTGATTTTATTTTACTGCGGAGGTCTTCCAAACTTCAAAGAATTTCGGATAGCCGGGCAACAGCGGAGCTTTAACGCTCAGATCCTTGCCCTTGAGGCCGGGATAATCCGGGGCGTATCTGTAAGCCCTATGGATCATATTGGTAAATGTCTGATGGGCATTGGGCACGGCATCCTCACGGTCGGAGAAAACAGGCTTGGCCTGCCCGGCCATGATGGGATTCACAAATTCCCATACAACCTCGCCTGCGGGGGTTACTTCAAAAAGATGCCCCTGATGCGTGGATGTCACAAGCACGTTGCCATTGGGCAGTCTTTCCGCAGCGCCCTGACGGTAGCTGAAAAAGCTGTTGGACCCATTGGCGGCGTACTGCCATACGACCTTGCCACTTGTCGGGTCGACCTCGATCACGCGGGAGCGGTTGCCTTCGGGCCGTTCCGAACCGTTGTCGAATATCTGCACATTACCGTTGGGCAGCATGGTGGCGTTGTGCTCGCCAAAAACCTGCTGGGTACCGTCGTAGTACCATTCGGGGCGCGTCCCCTTGCCGTAGGCGGCAGGGTTGCCCCAGCGCTTGACGATTTTGCCCGACTTTTTGTCAACAATATAAAATTCGCTGAAGTTGCGGGAATTCAGCAAAATCTGGTCGGTCTTGGGCAGGTACTGCACTGTGTTGAAATGCGACCAGTCAAAGCTGTCGTATCCCGGCCCCACAGGTGTGGGCAGAGCAAAATTGATGTCCAGTTGATCCGGGCCGGTGCCGATATGATCCCAGGCATGCCATTCCCAGACAGTCTTGCCGTTTTTGTCCACCTCGCGCACAAAATCCACCCAGAAGTCGCGCACGGCCTGCCCCTTGATCTTGACTTCTTCAGGCCACGTGCCGGGCTTGCGGCCCTTGGCCTGGAATTCGGCGGGAGTCTTGCGCTCCCAGCCAAGAATCATGGTGTTGCCGTTAGGCATGCGGTCAAAGCAGTGGTGCTGGATCTCGTTTTCCGTAAGCATGGTGTACGACCACACCACATTGCCGTTCCAGTCCATTTCTTCAATAATGCCGCCTGCGCCGCCAATTTTAACCGGTTGATCCTTGGGGGCGGCTGCGCGTAGCAGATTGCCGTTGGGCAACAGCGTGGCATAGAGGCCGGGAGGGTATTTGCTCTTCCACGTGTGCACAACATCGCCGTTCATATCAATTAGATAGGTGGTTGTGCATTTGACCGTGGGCGCAAAGAGCGTGTAGCCCTTGAAGGTTTTTTCGGGCACGAGCTTGATGACGCCGGTGGGGCCGTCATGCACCTCATATGCAGGAGCCTGCGTGGACAATCCAAGGGCAAGCAGACCTGCCAACAGGGAAATGGAAGCACGAAATCTCATGTTCATATTCCTCCGAGTTCGTGAACATTGCATGTACGAAAATATCGCTCGGGTCTAAAACGAATAGACCACATTGAACGACGCCTTCCATGCATCCTTGACATTGAGGCTTGTGCCGGAGATGTTCTGGTAGTGGCCCCATACGTCATTGTCCAGCCAAAGGTGGATATAGCCCAGTTCCAGGATAAACGTCAGATTTTCCGCTGCCTTGTACTTGCTGTCGAGGTTGACTTCCATACCCGTATCGGCTGTGGTGAGATACGTGCCGAACGAGTTGAAGTCCGTGTTATTGCGGTAGATTTGCCTTCCTGAAGCATCAGTGGCATGCCGCCCGGTGATGTATGAGGCCATTTTTGTGTCGTTGGTGCCGCCAAAATAGTTGACGCGCAGGGTATGGCTTAAGTCATCAAGAAAGCTCACGTCCTTGATGCGCGCGCCTACGCCCCATGTGCCGCTGGGGTTAACGCCCAGCACGCCCTTGCCGCCGCCCATGATGGGATTGCCCCGGTAGCCAAAGGTGGAGAGCGAGTTGGTCAGGTTATTGGTGGTGGCAAGGTAAGGAAGACGTTCCGAACCGTTATTGGGGTTGTCGTCATCGCCGCTGAAATACCAGCCGTACAGGCCGGGAAGCCCCCAGTCCAAAGCATATTCTGCCAGCAACATGCCAAACCAGCCCCGGCGGTTCAGGTCTTCCTTGCCGTGGTCAACGCTGCCGTAAATGAAATCCCATGAAATCCTGAGAGGTTCAAAGCTGGTCCACTGCCCGGTCAGCCCACCCCAGTACATGGAACTGTAATCATCGTTCCACAGCCTGGAGGTGCCCCTGGCTGAGCTAAAGGCCGCCGGATACAAACCATCACGCAATTCCAGACCGTCAATGGCCTGCCCGGTTATGGGATTGGTCAAGGCGACCTTTTTGCTGCCGCCGGGCATGTTGGTAACGGTTGCGGGCATGAGGCTGTTTGGCCCCATGGCGCCGCCCATACCCCAGGGCGTAATTTTGAGTCCGTCCACCGTCACGGGCACGGTCAACGCAAACAGATCAAAATTATCCATGTAACTGGCAGGCTGTGAGGTAGTACCGCTCCAGTTGTCGTTGAGCAGGCGCATCCACACGCCAGTAATGCTGACGGCATCGTTCATTTTCCACGATGCCGCTATTCCGGCCACATCGTCCTGAAAGACGGGACTGTCCAGAGCAAATCCGGGGAGTTTTATGCCCTGAAGGCCCATGCGCAGCTTCAACGGGGTATTGGGAACGACCCAGTCGAGATAGGCGTTTTTGACTTTGACAACATTGCTGCCGTCTGCCCCCAACGCGCCACCCTGAGCAGCCATGCCCCAGCGCTGTTCGCCAATTTCAAAAAAAACGGTGCTGGCAAGGTTCTCAGAAGCTTTGGCGTTCAGTTGCAGGTGCAACCTCTGGATAGCTTCAAACTCGTCCCTTTGCTGGTGTATGGCGGCCCACTGCTGCCCCCCAACGTTGTTGCCGTTGCGGTCCTTTCCCATAAAATTTCCGCCGTTGATGTAGTCAAAGGCAAACTGCCAGCTTCCCTTGACGTCAAAATCGATCGCCCTGCACTGGGGTGCGCTTCCGAGCAGCAATCCTGCTGCCAAAAGTAGTATGCCCAGCTTTTTCATCATCCTGCCTCCTTTTGTCACTGCGCGGGTTATCCAAGCATGCGCCAGTAGGGCATGGCCACAAAGGCCACAAACACGCCCGTCAGCACCATGCGTAAAGCCATGACCAGAGCCATTTCTTTGAAGTTGATGTAGCCGCAGCTGAAGAAATAGAGATACAAGGCGTATTCGTAGGGGAATATCAGGTTGTCCAGGCCGTACTGAAACGAGAAGTACAGGATGCGTGGGTCCAGCCCCATCTGCATGCCGAGTTCGGTAATGGGGGCAGAGAGGGTCGAGGTAGCCGCAAGCGGTGTGAGCAGAAAGTTCAACACAACGCCCACGACATATGAGCACACAGAGGCCATGCAGGCCCCTGTCTCGCTGAACAGAGGCAACACAAGGCCTGCCAGCCATTGTGTAACCTTGAGGAATCCGCCCACGCTGCCGATTGCCATGCAGCCCATGATGAAGAACAGCGGCGCAAAGTTGATTGAGGCCATGCGCTTGCCGTCCATGAGGCCAATGCCGGGCATGAAGGACAGGGCCGTGATGATAACCATCACAGAGCCAGCGCTGAGGCCGTGCAGTTTGTCTGTGGCAAGCAGCACCAGGGTGAGGCAAAGAAGAACAAGTGCGCGCTTTTGCTCGTCTGTAACAGAGCCCAGCTCGGCATGTTTTTGCTCCACTGCGGCGCAAAGAGCACTTTTGTTGACCGAGGTGCGCAGCACCAGCAGCACAATTGCCAGCGACATGGCCGTGTACAGCATGGCGGGAAGGAAGTTGAACTTGGCGTATTCAATCCAGCTGGTTTGAATGCCCATGACCTTGTCCACAATGCCCATGCCCATAACCAGATCGCCAGCCCCCGTAAGATAGGCCAGCTTGGTTGCCCCCACGGCAATACAGGTGCCAAGCACTACGGCTGTGGCTTCGCGGCTTTTGGGCCTGAAATCCAGGGCATCGCACAGGCTCACCGCCACGGCGCAAAAAATTGCGGCCTTGCCCATGATGGAAGGCACAAGGGGAGAAACAATGGCCGCGCCAAGGGTAATGCCTGCAAGCGCCCCGGCAAAACTGCCGCCGGTAAGCTTGACGCACGTCAGCGCAATGCGTTTGCCAAGGCCGGTAACCTGAATGATTTTGCCCAGAGTGAAGCCACCAATAACGATGATCGGCACCTCGGAAAGCCACGAAGCGAAAACAACCTTCTGGGGGGTGCTGCAAAGCAGTACGTAAAGGATGGGCAGCAGGATACCCACGGCAATATCGTTCAACGTATCCAAGGCCCAGGCAATTACGGCCCATAGCGTGACCGCCAAAAATGCGATCATGGGGGGAGTAAGGCTTTCGCTGCGGGGAAGGACGAAATACAAGGCTAGGGGGAGCGCCAGATTGATGCCCCATTTGGCAAGCAGCCCGGGCGTCAGGTCTGAAGTCTTGATAATCATGAGGATCTCCTGTGAAAGCGGGGATCATGGGTTCGCCCCGCTACTAGGCAGAGGCGAACCCGGAAGCACTTCAACGCGAATTTTCTCTAACGCCTAGCCTTTGGGATCTTCCACAGAAGCCACGCAGAGCGCGTTACTGCCTTCGTAGGGCTGGCAGCCCTCAACGGTAACTTCTTTGGCGCGGTCTCCGGCTGCGGCGGCCCCAGGCACACGGAAGGTAGAAACATTCAGCGGCTCAATAGGCGTTTCTACTGGCTTTGCCACCTGCGGCACCCATTCGTAAGGCACGCGGTATGCGCGGTAGGTCATGTTCATGGGCACATGTTTGCCCCAGTAAGGTGAAATAAATTCCCACACGATTTCGTGGTTGGGGGTAACCTCGAATACGCGCCCGTCAGAACCTTCGGTGATGAGGGTATTGCCGTTGGGCAGGCGCTGCATGCCGCTGATAAAGGGGCTGTAGAAGCGGTTGCTGTCCATGGGTTCAAGGAATCCGGCTTCCTTGGGTGTGTACTGCCAGACAATCTTGAGAGAAACCGGGTCTATCTCAAGAACGCGGGAATGGTCGCGCAGGGCTGCTTTTACGCCCGTGGGCGAGCCGGGATTGGGCACGTCGTAGCCGCCCCAGCCGCCGTTGTCGAAAACAAGGATGTTGCCAGCGCCCGGCAGACCGTGAGGCACCATGTGCGCATGGTGCTGGCCGATGATCCAGCCAATGGCCTTGAGTTCGGGGGAGGTGTCGTAGTCCGGCCCGATCTTCCAGGTGATCTTTCCGGTCTTTTTGCTGATGATAAAGATGATGTTTGCCTCGCGTCCATCAACAATAATGTTTTCAGGATGAAAGCGTTCATCGCCAGCATCGTACCATTTGTTGGGGCCAAGCACAGACATGGAGTTGATGTGCATCCAGTCGCCCATGCCTTCGGGCTGGGTCGGACGGTAGTTGGGGTTGCGGCAAAGCGTATTTTTGGGGCCTTCGCGGAAACCCATTTCGTCGAAATGCTCGTTGCACGACCATTCCCAGAGGATGTTCCCTTCCCAGTCCACCTCAAGGATGAGGTCATCAAGTAGCTGCTTGTCGCTGATTGCGCTATTTCGCACGTTGCGGTGCGCCAAGATAAGGGTTTTGCCTTCAAGCGCCTTGGGTTCCATGCCGGGGGCATAGTAGCCCACGGGGTTGCCTTCGCGCTGAAAATCGTGGTGATAACGTGCAAGCCAGCGGCCAGGATAGCCAGGATCTTCAACAAATTCATTTTGATCGAATTTCCATACTATGTTGCCGTCCCAGTCAACCTGGACAACATCAAGGCCGTCCTGCACACTGAATTTACCACTGCGGCGTCCTCTGCTTGTCACAAGGTACCCGCCGGGGAAAATTTTATTGGGCATACCGTGAACGCCCTTCCAGACATTTATTTCATGTCCGTTCATATCCATAAGCACAGCGCCAACTTCCTGAGCCTGAAAGATGGTGTACCCGCCCCAGCATTTTTCAGGTTTGAATATGGTAACGCCTGTGGGGTAAATTGTTGGATGGCCCATATTAAATTCCTCCAGATCAATTGATGTTTGCGGAATGCGCCAGTATCCAGCAGAAGACGAGGAACAGCGCACAAGGTATTTGATCCACTCTATTGGGCAGAATAGTACGGATTCAGGGAAGGTACGTGTTTCATTTGCAACATTTTTCACAATTAATTGCATTTTGGAGCAAAACCCTGTTATCAGAATGCCAGAGCAACTGTTCTAAGGAGGCAAAATGGAAAATCGCGGCATCAATTGTGGACGCAGCCTGGCCTTCAAGGAAATGCGCGAAATGAACTCCAGCTGGCGTTCTGTACTGCATCTGGGGCGAAAGCTGGTTTGGCCCAAGGGGCATCGCGTACCCTTTGGGCAGGAATTGTACTTTTTGGATCGAGGCAGGGTTCGGCTGACGAATCAGAACATGGAAGGGGTAGAAAAAATCCTCTGGTACATTCACGAGGGATGCGTTTTTGGTGAAACGCCGTTTTTTGATCCCATGCCTGCCGAGAGTTATTTTTCGTGTGCAACCGGTTGCGTGAGCTATGCCTTTACGGCTGAAAATGTAGAAGAAATCTGCAAGGACTATCCCCACCTGCTCATCAATCTGTTGTGCTCCATGTCCCGAAAATTGCGGGTGCTCTCAAATCAGGCTTCGTCTCTCTACCTTGATAACGTGCTGGCCCGTACCTGCAAATTTTTGGCGCAGCACATAATCCCCGGCAGCGACCCCCTCACAGCCAATATGGGGGTTTCCAAGCAGGAGATGGCCAGCCTTTTGGGCGTACACAGAATTTCCTTGTACAAAATCTTGCGACAGCAGGAGGAAAGCGGTCTGTTCGGGCCATTCTCCGGCAAAACCGTAACAATTCTGCGCCCTGAAGAATTTTTTATGCTGGCAAGGAGCTGATGCGCTTCGACATAAAGACAGAAAAGTCACTTTGCGGTGATGCATTGCGGCCAGTTGCCGCACAGCGGGAGATCTGCGCGCGCAGATTGTGCAGGTTCCTGCCAAAAACACGAGACAAGCTGATTCATTAGGCAAAATACAGTCCCATCGCAGCTCGCCTCTGGCGAAAGAGTGCCGGCATCAGTTTGGTTGCCATTAAGATAAATGGGAATTGACCACCACGCTGCGGCAAGAGGTTTCCACGCAAATTCCTCTTGCATGAGAGTTCACCACTCTCCCCCGCCTCGCCGCAACTGAATGTCATGAGAGATTTGTGTGCCTTCTGCACTGATGAAATGGCTGATGGACGAGCTGTCAACTGAACGGCTTTAGCCTTTAGCACTGAACTGTTATGGTCCCCCAACCGTCACCAAAACAAAAAGCCCTTACAGTGATTAACTGTAAGGGCTTGCATTTTCTGGTGCGCCCGAAGAGATTCAAACTCCTGCCTACAGGTTCGTAGCCAGCCAAAGCATAAATTGGCGCACCCTACGAAAACGCCAAAATCAATGGCAACAAGCTGCAAAAATTAATTTTTTCCACCTGTAGTTGTATCAACTTGCATCAATTTTATTCAACTTAAATCAAATTCTGGGGCTAAAGAGTGGCTAAAATGACCTTGCCCCACTTTATGGATTTTGCTTGGCAGGAACCGTCTCGTCCATTGCCAAGAAGGTCAAGACAATCAGGGTGAAGGCAGATGGGGCTTCATATTGCAAATGGTGCGATCCACCTTTGAACTGAACTAACCAAGCTCCAGGTATCAAACTGGCAAGAATTTTCGAGCTCTTCGTTCCCACAACAGTATCCGCCGTTCCAACCAGCAGCATGACTGGATTTTTAATCAGCGACATTTTTTCCAAAGGAGTCTTCCACGCAATGGCTGCCTGAAGCTGTTTCTTTATCGTAGGATTGTCAGGTAAAGCCATCTGCTTTAAAGCTGTGGCAACGGCTTTTCCATCGATTGAAGTGGCATGGATTATGGCTTTATTGAAGCGCTCAGAATAGTAAAGAAGTAAATTCTGCGTAGTCACACTAGACTGAGAATATCCAAGTACATTTGTTTTTTTGACTTCAAGTGAATCCATCAGGCCAATAACGTCTTGGGCAAAGAGACGATAAGTAAATTGTTGACCATTATCCGTAGTATACCCCATTCCCCTGTTGTCCATGAGGATCAGTTGATATTTTTTTGATGCTTCTTCGATAAACTCTGGTTCCCACCTCTCCATGGTTGCCCCTAGTCCTGTAATCAACAGCAGCGGCTCGCCTGTACCTATCAACTTATATCCTATTTTGATCCCGTTAGCGTTTATCTGATAGATGTCATGTCCCTTGGCATCTACAGCAATTTTTTCACCAACCGGCACAATATCTTTGGCCAAAGTGATAGAAGTGTGTATCCACCCCAAGATGACCAGCAAGCATGAAACGAAAAGGGTGATGCCTGTGAGTTTTGAACGATGGATCATAGTTATACCATCCGGTGTAATAGGTGGACTCTGAGGTGGTCCGGTTTTTGGACAGGTTGGCGACGTTGTTAAGCTCTAGCCCGGTTTGTCTTATGCCGCCTTTAGGGTTGGATTCTTTCATAGTATACTTCAATTAGCCGACGGCCGTCAAAAGCTGTATGCGGGAGCTACTCGTTATAGAACTGAAACCAGTCTCTAGGTATTTTAGGGGCTTGCCTGCCTGTTTCCACTTCCCGCAAATAGAGGCACTCCCATTTGACTGACCGCCAGATACATTCGGTCATCACGTTATCCATCCAGCGGCCTTTACCGTCCTTGGAGATAGCCACACCGACATCCTTGAGCGCCTGAATAAATTCCAGACGGGTAAACTGCGAACCTTGGTCCGTATTAAAGATTTCCGGCACCCCGTAACGATTTATAGCCTCTTCCAGGGCAGCCACGAAAACTCTGCATCCATCGTGTTCGACAGACGCCAGGCAAGCACGGAACGGCTGATTGTCACCCAGATTCCGACAGAGCTATCTTGAGTCCCATTTACGTTTAAGTTCAATAAACCTCGCATCGTTGCGAACGCCCTCTCCAGCATTACCGAGGAAATCGAGCATTTCACCGATATTATAGGGCCATTTTGCTACGTTTTCTGACAACACGGCACATATGAGCGAGAGAATTTCAAGTGGATGGGCCGTAACTATATCCACACAAGGCGGCTGAACAATCTGAAATAGATAATACTGGTCGCTGATTTCTGTAAGCAAAGGCAAAACCACCTCTGCTAGTTCAGGAAAAATGTCCTTATCTACAAAAGCTAAATCAAATAGTCGTTTGGAAACCACTTCTGACTTTGCAACCAGTTGTTTAGGCCAGACATTGCGCAAAAGTTCTAGTAACAATGGGGCCCATTCTTCCCTCTTTTCTTCAGTCCTGCTCTTTGCCCTCCATAGAACATGTGACCGCATCTCATCGTTAAAATTAAGTAAGGCTTTACGCAACTCTTCGTCAGTAACCCATTTTTCTCCTGTCGAACCCTCTTTCAAAGCCCATGCGGATAATAACAGGTCGGCAAGGGCCGCCCATTCACTATGCTTTTTCAAAACACCAGCATTCACCAAGCGCAACATATGTGGTTTGAGAAAAACAAATATATCATGTCCTGATAAGTTCCCACCGCTCAAGATTCCAGCCCAAAGGGCCTTTTGATCCTGAATGTCCTTTGAGACCAAAAAGGATAAAAGATTTGCCTTCGTCCACTCTGGATCGACTTGAAATAACCAATTCAGTTGTTGGGAAAAAATGACTAGGGCATGCCTATGAAGATCACCTGGTAGGCACAATATTTTTTCTGCCAGTGATCGCCAATCATTGGGCAACCCTTGGGCTGGTTTTAGATTCCTGATTGAAGAATCATTAAGCAATGCTTTTGCAAGTTTTCCGGTTGGAGAGTTGAGTGCTTCAAGGGTCCAATCCTCATCTTTATTACCACGGACAATTCCAGATCTGCTCTCAACAGTCTGAAGTGATAAAGCGGCAATCAGTTTTAAAACCAAACGAGAAAAAATGTGCGGATAACCATCTGCAAGCTTTTTGGCAATCTTTTGAATCCAGTAGGCTAGAGAACGCTCGATAGTTGCAATATTTTGATCAGAAAAACGTGAAACTTGTTCCGCAATTAAAGCTGTTAACTTTGTTTTGTCTTTTTCCCGCTGCTCAGAATCTAAAAAAGTGCTCCATGCCCAAACTGGAAATTTTTTATTTTTTGCTGCCCACCGCAAAGCTGAAAAAGCGCGAACAGGATATTTTTGTGAGAGACCAGCAAATGGTTTACTCTCAATAAATGCATCGGCCTGCAAACCGGACAACTCACTTGCCTTAGTGAGTAGTAAACGAATAGGTACATCTTTGAGAGCCGAGCAATCTGTTTCACAACTAACCCAACCGCATTTAGTTTCGAAAGTTTGCACAGCATACTTAGCATAGGAGGGGTCCCAATCAGGAGCACATTCTTTCAATGCCGCCGTAAGCTTATCAATATCAATTAGGAGGGGCAGTCCCTGCTGCAAAAACCAATACAATCGGTTTAATATTACTCGCGCACGCCTCTCTACGAAGTTGTCATCTGTTTCAGTTTTCCACTTAGTTGGCCCATCGAGAATTCTTTGTTCAATTTTATTTCTAGTGCTATCTCCCAATCCATTCCATCTTGCACTAAGAGACATAAGAAGATCGCGTGCATGAAGTCCATCCCAAAATACTTCTGTGGACAGTGCACCAAAGGCACTATCAAATTGTTCATCAGATACCAGTTCTGGTTTACCCAAAGCCCATACCCTTAATCTGGCAAATAAATCTGGATCATTAGGCCATTTCTGGCTCTCTGATCTTGCGGCGGCAATATCCGTAGAAATAAGAACTTCAAAATTATTTATGTAGTACAGTAACCAGGCAGAAAGCCCATGCTCTCGATCATAGGATTCCCCCTGATCATCCTTGTCCTTAGCGATTGGGCATTGGATACCGAGACCGTAACCCCCTTTCTCGGTTTCAAGCTCCAGCGCTTCCTCCAGGACACGCCGCAATGCGATAACAATACGAGCGAGGTAACATTCTGGAATTTTATTTAAACGCGGCAATTCAGGATATTTGACATCAATGTTTGCAAGACTATTGAGATGGCAACTATTTGCAGATATTGGAACAGTTTTGTTCCCCAGTGCGCTGTTCACCGCAAAGAATGGCTTTGCCAAAGCAGAAAATCGGCGCAGATAAATATCATCCCAGCCATGCGTGTTGATATCTGACTGAAGGGAGTACCATTCAGAATCAAAAAGAGTTCGCCCTTCTGACCAATAATCAATTAAATAGCGCCATGCTGAGCGGATAGCAGGATTTACTTCGTTCTTACACTTTTCAATCTCATGACTGATCCCTTTATAAATTCTTGGATGAAGCCAAGTTTGACGTGCTGCCCACCAGACACTTTCTGGTTGATCAGCCACCCGGCTTAACCAAATGCCCAGTTTAATCTGTCGGTCGGATAAACAAGATTCTCGGCGGAACCAGTTACCTCGTCGCTGACTATCATTAGCCGAACTCTGATCTTTCCATTTGTCCTGATTGGTTAATGCAAAAGCGTCCCAAGCATCAGAGGGCACATCTCTTTTGGGGCTGTATTCATCAGGGCTGATCTTGTCGGGGATGGGATCAGAGTCGAGGGAATAGAGATCAAATGGGTCGACCGTTGGACCATCTTCCCAAAAGTTGCCAATCTTACAGGGCTCCCCATAGCGACAACTGGGGTCAAACACGCAAAGCCATGTTGCGGGAGGCAAAGAGTCACCTTCGCCAAACTTTCTTGCTCCCTCGACCGTTGAAACCACATGGGCAACCTGCCCTCGTTCATATGGCTGCAATTTTTCAGGGCCAGACCGCGCCATACTAATAATGCTGTCTACCCATTTTGTTGGGTCATCAGCTCGCATCGCCCAAGCTTCGAGAGTCTCCCAAAGGGCTTTATGCGCGTTCTCTTCACAGTACGAGATAGCCGTAACACCTTTGTGCCGCCATTTGGCTGCGGCATCTTCTTGTACCCCGGATTGAAATGCGTAAACCCCACCCACTGAGCCTGCACTTCCGTTCAGAGCCTCCAACAAATATTGCACCGGAGGATCATCCGCAGAGTAACCCACAAAAACGACAAGATACTTGCTCAAAATCTCTTTTACAAATGAGGTCGCCCATCCCTCGGACAAATATGCCCGACCAAACTCAGAGCTGGATAAAACAAACTGGCCCCCTTCCGCGCCATCACTCGTGCCATTAATTTTTCCGTGGAGATAAATGACCCCATTGAAATCTTCTTCGCGGGATAAGTCTGGAAGTTTGGGGGGATGATATGTCTGTAATTCAGGCTGACTCGCATCAAACAGACGATCAAAGTTTGTTGTTACAAGCCTGATTGCTCCGTGTCGCGTGGTTGCAAGCCTCAAGAGCGTCTTGTGGGCGCTGAGGTCTGGATTATTTTGTGGAGTTAGAGCGTTGGCAACAGCTCTGTAAATGTCGCGAGTCAAGAAATCTCTTTCCAATAGGCCAAAAACACGGTCTGCCGGAATCAGACCACCAATATCAAGTCGAGTTCCGATCTCCTCAGCTTCCGCAAGAAGCTTCATAGCTGGGGCACCTGCGGGAACTCCTAATGTCTTCGTTACTTGTCTAGCCAGTCCAAAAAAATCTGGCAACTTAGCTTTGGCACGCGACACACCTGCCCCGCAAAAAAATACAACTCTGTCTTGATCTCTCGCGGTCAGCAGTTCATCTGGTATTGAAGGTCCATCGGCAAAGAATCTCATATGTCCCTCATCAATTAGTGCCCTTAGGTAGTTATGAGATACTACTTCCTCAAGCACATCATTAGCAAGGTTGTCACCGCAGAATGGTCAACGTGACTGAGGCTAACTTATTAGCGGATACCGTTAATTTTTAGACGGTTAATGTGACTCAGCCCTGTTCAGAGTCCAATAAGGCAAACGCGGATAATCGTCACGCACCTGCAGGGATCAGACCTGTTAGCGTTTGGGGCTAAAATGTGGTCAAAAGTGAGCAAGACGCAAAAAAGCCCTTACGGTGATTTACCGTAAGGGCTTGAATTTACTGGTGCGCCCGAAGAGATTCGAACTCCTGACCTACAGGTTCGTAGCCTGTTGCTCTATCCAGCTGAGCTACGAGCGCGTTCAACGAAGAGGAAACTAACGCAAGTCACAGTCGCCGTCAAGCTTTTTTTCAAAATAGTTTTTGAAAAGCCTGTGAACTTGTTAAAAATTATTATCTGCAACTTCCCGTAAGGGAATGTGCTTGCCCCTTGGGCAAGCACGCCTCAAACCAATAAAGAAAACTACTGGGCGCTGATGCCGTTAACGGCATGAGCCAGACGCGAAATCTTGCGTGCGGCCTTCTTCCAGTGCAGGGCACCCTTACCGGCAGCCTTGGCGAGCACGGAAGTGGCGCTGGACAGAGCTTCGCTGGCCTGGCCCTGTTCGTTGTTCTGGATGGCGGCGCGAACCTGCTTGATGGCATTCTTCACGCGGGTACGGGCGGCGCGATTGCGGCCTGCCCGCTGCAAGCTCTGCTTGTGACGCTTGAGGGCTGACTTATGGTTGGCCACTTTGAATCCTCCACATATGTTGGGCTTGCCCGCGCAAGCCATGAAAACAAAAGTTAGCGCGTTGTCGCGAAGAAGGGTTCTTACCACTGGCACGATTAGCTGTCAAGCAATCGTGTCTTTTTATCTAATATTTTCTTGTTTGAGGGAGAGGGGAACCGTCAAAAAGCTCCCCTCTCCTCCGGTAAAACCGTTGAACAACCTACATCTGCAAGGCCGAAAAATCGGCCAGACGCGCAAACCGCGAGCCAAGGCCGCGCAGCATGCTCAACCTGTTGCGGCGCATATCCGCATCATCGCACATAACCATCACACCAGCAAAAAAGGCGTCCACAGCGGGGCGCACCGCGCTCAGGCAGGCCAGTGCCGCGGCATGATCGTGAGCGGCCCACAGGGCATCAAGGCGGGGCAGCATTTCTTCCAGCGTGGATGCCAGCGCCTTTTCCGCGTCTTCACGCAGCAAGGCAGGATCCCAGTGGTCAGAAAGTTCCTCGGCCTGACCCTGCTTGCGCAGGATATTGGCAACGCGCTTGAAGGTCTGCACCGCAGGTTCGTAGTCCGCCGTCTGACTAAAGGCCGCCAGCGCAGCAAGACGAGCGCCGCAGTCCTTCACGTCTTCTGCGCCCGCGCCAAGGGCCGCATCCACCAGCAGCGTGTCCTGTCCCTGACTCATGAAATAGTTGCGCAAACGCGCCGCAAAAAATTCCATGAGCTTGTCCAGGGCATCGTGAGGGGCAAGCTTCCACTGGCGATCGCCATAAAGCTGTTGCGCCTTGGCAAAGAACTGCCGCACGTCAACCGCAAGACCGAAATCAAGCATGATGCGGATGATGCCCAGCGCACAGCGCCGCAGGCCGTTGGGG
>JABNAD010000101.1_pt1 | contig 76995 bp, 72 predicted proteins | sample 7240381 | NCBI WGS metagenome assembly JABNAD01 (sample SAMN11332834, study PRJNA596920) | anaerobic digester metagenome | biome: digested sludge; isolation source: digested sewage sludge-derived enrichment culture grown on H2/CO2 | place: Germany: Goettingen
AGTAAAATTAAACTCATAACCCGAAGGTCGTCAGTTCAAATCTGGCCTCCGCAATCAAAAAATCCTAGAAACTTTGTTTCTAGGATTTATTTTGTTTTATAAAAGAAAAGGATGAAGTGCATTTTGGGTAGTTAAAAAAACAACCTGCTAATAAATCAGTCAATGTAGACTTAAAAAGTAAAATCATAAAATAGAAAACCCAAGAAACCTTGATTTCTTAGGTTTTCTATTTATTTTATATCTGAAATTTACCTCAAAAATACTAATTTTAATATCTCTGCTTATTATGAAATTTCTGTAAATTTAAAGTAGATTTTAGGTTTTCTTTCTATACTTGGGTTTGAAAAAGAGTTACGCCTGCAAAAAAATAGCAGGTAAGGAGGCTGAGTTTATGGGAACACCCACGACATTTGAACGAAAGGAAGTTAAATATTTAATTTCCTTTGGACAAAGAGCAAAACTTCAGGAATTAATGGATACTTATATGTCCCCCGATAGTTTTGGAAAATCTACAATTATGAATATCTACTATGATACAGACAATAAACAGCTGATTCGTCATTCTATGGAAAAACCTGTTTATAAGGAGAAGCTGAGAGTGCGCAGTTATGGTACTGCCAATCCTGAATCTACAGTTTTTGTGGAACTAAAGAAGAAGTACAAAGGGATTGTATATAAAAGGCGGGTTTCAATGAGCCAAGAGGATGCAAAGCTCTGGCTGGAAAAGAATACATCGCCCCCAAAGGATACCCAGATTACACGAGAGATTGATTACTTTACCCAATCTCATCCTCTGAATCCTGCGGTGCTATTATCCTATAAAAGAGAAGCGTTTTTTGGAAAAGAGGACTCGGAATTTCGTATGACCTTTGATGACAACATTCTTTGGAGAGATTACGATATTTGTCTTTGTAAAGGGGCATATGGTGAAGAGCTATTGCCCAAAGGAATGCAGCTTCTAGAAGTAAAGGCTGCCATGGGAATACCTTTATGGCTCACAAAATTTTTTAGTGAAAACAATATATTTAAAACTAGTTACTCTAAATACGGTAATGCATACACTGCAATTGCCCAAAGAGAGCTGGCAGAAAGGGGCAGATACAGTGCTTGATTTTATGACAGAAAATATTTTAGCTTCATCCAGCACAACAGGAATAACAATGTCGGCGTTTTTGCTTTGTGTTGCTACAGGGTTGGGAATTGGATTTTTATTGGCGCTAACCTATAGAAAAAAGAGCAAAAGCTCCCCGGGATTTTTGGTGACGCTTGCTATGCTCCCCGCAGTTGTTGCCATGATAATTCTTATGGTAAATGGAAATATAGGGGCTGGCGTTGCTGTAGCAGGAACCTTTAGTTTGGTTCGTTTCCGCTCCGTTCCCGGAACCGCCAAGGAAATCTGTGCTATCTTCATTGCCATGGCCGCTGGCCTTGCCGTGGGAATGGGATATTTGGTTGTAGCAGTTTTATTTACACTTATCTTGGCTATGGCAGAGATGTTCTATAGCACGAAAAAAATGCAAGGCTTTTGCGGTGCAACCCAAGAACGTCAGCTACGCATTACAATTCCTGAGGATTTGGACTACACAGAAATTTTTGATGATATTTTTGAAAAATCTTTCAAAAGCTATGAGCTTGCCGAGATAAAAACCACCAATATGGGAAGTTTATTCCGTTTAACCTACCGTGTTGTGGTGAAAGATAATGTTTCTGAGAAAAAAATGATGGATGCCATTCGTGTTCGCAATGGCAATTTGGAAATTAGCTTTTCAAGACCATTAAATCATAATGAATTATAAGAATGAAGTTATTTAAAAATAACAGAATTTCAGAGGAGCCCATCTGATTGTTTTGCAAAGTCCATTGTTTTTGTGGTATGGATGGAAAAAATATAGAGGATTTTTAAAGAAAATGAATACTTTTAATTTATATTTAAGTTTTAAATGTTATCTTTATTAAGTAAGTATTTAACCCCTATTCAATATTTTACTCTTTTATAAAATATTGAGAAAAAGACCTATTGCTTAAACCAATAGGTCTTTTTCAAAATAAAACATTTTTTATGAAGTATGATAAAATAGAAAAGGGCATTCTTGCTACAATTTTAAGGGTAGAAGTTTATATAAAATGAAATTGTGAGGCGAAAACCCCATTTGAAACATAAGGAGGTAAAAACCATGCGAATTTTATTGGCAGAGGATGAAAAGGAACTTTCTGATGCTTTGGTCACTATTTTGCAAAGAAATGGTTTTTCTGTAGATGCTGTTTATAACGGCCAGGAGGCCTTGGATTATTTAGAGGCGGATAATTACGATGGTGTTGTTTTGGATATTATGATGCCGAAGGTAGATGGATTAACGGTATTAAAAAAATTGCGGGAGAAAAAAAATATCATCCCCGTATTGATGCTTACAGCAAAGTCTCAGGTGGATGATCGGGTTTTGGGCCTTGACAGTGGTGCAAATGATTATTTAACAAAACCCTTTGCGATGAAGGAGCTGATTGCCAGAATCCGTGCCATGACCAGAAAAGCGGAGGTTGGTGGAGATAATCTTTTGACAATTGGGAATATAACTTTGGATCGCAATACCTTTATCCTTTCTACTGAAACTGCTCAGTTACGTCTAATGGGCAAGGAATTTCAAATGATAGAATTGATGATGGTAAATCCCAATCAATTGATTTCTGCCGAACGTTTTTTAGAACGCATTTGGGGGTATGATACCCAGGCAGAACTGAGTGTGGTATGGGTTTATATTTCTTATTTGCGTCGACGTTTAACTGCGGTGGGGGCAAATGTAGGGATAAAATCAGCAAGAAATTTAGGTTACACCTTGGAGGTAAAGGCATGAGCGAAAAATTAAGGTTTCGTTTTATCGCAATTTCATCTTTCAGTGTTTTTATTGTGCTTTTCTCTTTTTTGGTTTCTATAAATGCGTGGAACTACAGCAACATGAAGGAAAATGCTGATAAAATCTTATCTGCTATTTCCGAAAATAATGGGGTATTTCCAAAGATTCATCGGGACAAGCCCAAAAGTGAACCAATTCCCAAGGAAGAATGGGAAATTGAGAATCCAAGCAGAAAAATAAATCCCCCTATATCTGGAAGAAGAACAGATTTTTCTCCAGAGGATCCTTTTGCAACCCGATATTTCTCCGTTGTTCTCAATGGAGATATGGAACAAAAATCAATCAACTTGAATTATATTGCCGCTATTACCACGGAAGAAGCAACAGAAATGGTGAATTCTGTGGTGGAGCAGGGCAGCAAGAAAGGATTCTTGGGTTCCTATCGTTATCGGGTCACTGAGGTTGACGAAGGAACTTTAATTGTTTTCTTGGATTGTACAAAAGACTTATTTTTTATGAATAATTTTCTGCTGAACAGCCTTTATGTTGGTGGAGCGGGTTTTTTTGCGGTTTGCATATTGATTATTATATTTTCTAAAACTGCTGTACGACCTGTGGTTGAAAGTTATGAAAAGCAAAAAACCTTTATTACCAATGCGGGACATGAATTGAAGACACCTTTATCAATTATTGATGCCAATACAGAGGTCATCGAAATGGAAAATGGTGAAAGTCAATGGACCCAAAGCATCAAGCAGCAGGTTGAGCGGATGACCCGTTTGACAAATCAACTAACTACGCTGGCAAAAATGGAGGAAGGACAGGCACAATCAGCTATGGAAAATCTTAATTTTTCTAATATCATTACTGAAGTATGTGACGAAATGGATGCTTTTGCCCAAGGGCAGGGAAAAACCATTCAAGCTGCTGTTAGTCCTGATGTAATGATAATGGGGAACGAGGATCAGTTGCGCCAATTAATCTATATTCTTTTGGATAATGGCGTGAAGCACGCAAAAGAAAGCTATCCCATTGAGGTAAACTGGAACAGCAACGGGAAATTGACGGTGAAAAACAAAGCTTATCTGGAACAAACGGGAAATATGAATATTCTTTTGGAGCGGTTTTATCGGACTGATGCCTCACGAAGCAGACAAACGGGGGGATACGGCTTGGGTCTTTCCATTGCCAAGGCAATTGTAGAGCAACATAAGGGAAAAATTTCTGTCATGGCATCCAGCGAGGATACATTAGAGATTACGGTAATCTTATAAAAAATTGCCAATTTGTTTTTGGAGAAAGGCATAACTGAATGTTCATGAAAACGGTTAGATTTGCAATATCTGTTCGTGAAAGGAATAGTTACTTTTTAACAGCTTAAACATCTCACTTGTGTGAGATGTTTTTCTTTTGAGAAGATTGTATTTTGACAGGCTTCTTTGGAATAGAATAAAAAGGAAACTGTCTTTTTGTTTTCAGTGACCATCAAGGTGTGGAGTAATTCTATTCATTCTCCAAGGCTCTAAACTCAACACCATCCTCACGCATATTTTGTAAAAGCTGGGCATGAAAAAAACAACAGCCATAACAAGGATACAAAAGCATATGGCTTTCCAAGATGACAAGCTCACTATCTTCAAGGGCAACATATGGATTTTCATCCTTAGGAGAGGGGAAAAAGTTTCCTTTTTTTAGCCCTGACACCGTTCCCTTTATCATGCACAAGGTGGAGTTTTGTTTTATTTTTATCTGTTCACCTTTTTTTACAGAAATGAGTTCTGCGGAGAAACAATCCATCATAGTTTCCAATCCCTCTTTGGTAATATTTCTGAAAATAGGTAGGACTTGTAAAGCATCTAATTTTTCATTCATCTTTTGTACCTCCCATTGAATATGGCTGGATTTTAGCACGAAGTATGGTTTCCGTCAAGGAAGCGGCGTTGACATTTTTTAAACAATATCATAAAATCAGAAGTAGACGGTTTTTAAAAGAAAAAGGAGGGCTCCTATGGTTCCCAATCAAATAGAAATGCTTCCTTTTTTTCCCCACCTTACGGAGGAAGAAAAGGACTATTTACGCAAGAATATGCGAACTTTGGAATTTCAAGTTGGAGATTTAATTTATACCCCTGCAAAAGGCTCATTAGGCATGGTTTTGGTGCTGAAGGGTGGCGTACGGGCATATTTAACTTCCGAGGAAGGCAAGAAAGCCACAATTTTTCGCTTGCGAGAAGGCGAATTTTGTATGCTGACCATGTCCTGCGCTATATCTCAAATTACCTTTGATGTAGAGGTGGAGGCTTCGGAGGACTGCAGCATTTTACTATTGCCCACAGATGTATTTGCTAAAGTAGAGCAAGAAAATATTTATGTAAAAAACTTTTCCCTTGAGCTGATGATGGAGCGGATGTCATCTTTGGTAGAAGGGGTACAGCAAATGATGTTTTTAAATTTGGAGCAACGGCTTGCTTCCTATCTTCTTGATGAAAGTAGTCAGCGAAAAAGTGATACCCTGCGGTTGACCCAAGAAGAAATCGCTGAAAATATAGGTAGTGCAAGAGAGGCTGTTAGCCGTACCCTAAAGAGAATGAAGGAAAAAGAGCTAATTTCTGTGGGGCGTGGCTGTATTCATTTATTAGATAAAAAAGAACTTTATACGCTGCTTCAATAAAACAAAGGTTATTCTTGATTAAATTTAGGGCACCATAAAAATGATGCCCAAATAAGAGGGATATTGGATATTATTCTTTATATTTTGTTTTACATATCAGTTGTGTCATGGTACCCATGGGACAATATACGCACCAAGTTCGAGGTCGAAACAGTGCCATGGTGATTAACCCTAATAACGTGGAGGTAAGCATAACGCCGTAAAAGCCAAAGGAAAACTGCTTTACCCAATCTGCCACAGGGGCAGAGGAAGAAGCAAAGCTCCAAGGTAGGGAGAAGCTCCAAAGAAGGGTGACTGCTTCTTTTAGGCTATTTGTGCCTGCAAACACCAAATAAGTGGAAAAAAGCATTTGAAAAAACATAACCAGAAAAAAGGCTAAGAAGCCGTAGCGAAAGGCCTTACTGTAAATCCATTTAGGGATAGGCAGATTTTTAGAAAAACGTTTTCCAACGATAGACAAAAGTTGACCTCTGCCACAGTAACGGTTGCAATAGCCTTTTTCGCCCCCCGCCAAAGACATTATGAGGGGAACTAGAAAGCAAATCAGACCAAGCCACGCAAACAGTATATTAAAAAATCCCAGAATCAGATAAAGGGAAGTTGCAACCCAAAGGTAATCGTTCCAATTTTTTTTCTTAGCCAAAGATATCAACCTCCTTTAGGGAGATGATATCAGCAGGACAAGCTTTTACGCAAAGACCACAGCCGATACACAGCCCCTGATCTACATTGGCATAGATGCCGCGGTATACTGCAATGGCATTTTTGGGGCAAGCCTTTTCACAACAACCGCAAGATACACAGTCCATGGTGGATACGAGAGCAATTCGTTTCATTTTAGCCCTCCTTCACCATAATCAGCGCTTTTCTGGGACACACCATGGCGCATTTTCCGCAGCCAATGCAAAGGGCTTCATTAATAATGGGAGCAGAATAAGGACTTTTTTGTGTCAAAGCCCCCACGGGACATGCCCTTAAAGAGGGACATCTGTGATTTTGGGGACATCTATCTAGATTTATTTTGGCTAATTTTTTCATAAAATATATCCTTTCAGTTTTAAACTATTTTTTTATGGTATGCCTATTTACTGGGTAATGGGAATATAGAGCCCAGGTAATTTGCGTTAATTTCTATAAAAAATATATGGAGAAACAAAAATTATTGCTGGTGCAGTGCTGATTTATGGTATCATAGTAGCATAAGACATTGATTAGATTCCGTAACTTTGTTACGTAGATTAATAAAATGAGACTTGGAGGTTTTGTGATGGATGAGGAAAAGGTCGAATTGACATTGGTGGAACAAGCGGCACAAAGTAGCAGTAATTATTTTCGACAAGGCTTAAATTGCACAGAATGCATTATGTGTACCTTCTTTGATATGGACAAGATTGATTTGCCAAAAGAAACCATTGCCTTAGCAACAGGTTTTGGTTCCGGCATGGGTAACACGAAAAATACTTGTGGTGCAATTACAGGTGCAGTGATGGCGCTTAGTGGTGTGCTTGGTAGAAAAAACCCCTTTGAAAAGGAAACTGTAGGTGAGAGAATTGCCGAGTTAAAGGATATTTATTTATTAGTGGGGGAGATGATTCGTGAAATTGAAGATCATTATGGAACCCTGATTTGTAAGGAGCTTTCTGCACCCCTGGGCGAGTTTGAAGGAAAGGCGAGAAAGAAGAACTGCATGCAGATTATTGGCTATTGCGGTGGTTTAGCCATGAAATATGCATTAAGGGCGGAAGAAATTGCAAAGGAAAAAGAGACTTCTGAAGAGGAAAGCTAAAAAAAGAGGTGAAAATCCATGAAAAAAATCATACTGGCAAGCATAGCCGCTTCCTTGTTATGGACAACCACGGCGTTTGCATATCCAGCAATACAGGTATTTGTGGATGGTCAGGGGATATCTTTTGACCAACCCCCAATTATCGTAGAGGATCGCACGTTGGTGCCGATGCGGGCAATTTTTCAAGCCTTGGGTAGCGAGGTTGCTTGGTCCGAGTCTGACCAAACCATTACCTCTACAAGAAATGGAGATACCGTTGTACTAAAAATCGGTGATTCAGGTCTTTATAAAAATGGACAATTGAAATATACAATGGCTGTACCTGCCCGTATCATGAACGAACGAACGTTAGTGCCTTTGCGTGCTGTTGCTGAGGCATTCGATGCACAGGTAGGATGGGATCCTCAAGGGTATGTGGTGACAGTGATTTCTTCTCAAGCCGAAGCAGAGAATAGTAATACCACTACAGTAAAGGCAGATGATGGAACAGCTGTTTTATCTTTCAGGATGGACATTCCGAAAAGCAAAGGAAGTTACGCAAGCCAAATGGAAAAAACGCTGAATGAAGAGGCCAAGGCTTTAACAAAGGCTTTTGTAGATACCTATGGCAAGAAAGCCCAAACGGAGTATGAGGCTGACAAAGCAAAGGGTACATCGTTCTCCCCTTATTACTATGTAGGTTCTTATGAAATTACAAGGGAAGATAGTAAGTTGGTATCCTTTTATGGGACGAGCACCCAATATACAGGTGAATTGCAAGGCCAAAGAGCCTGTACCTCCCATACGTTTTCAGCGACAAATGGAAAGGAACTTGCCCTATCCGATATCATAGCGGACAGTAATAAGGAGCTTCAGGCCTTTTGGAAGACGTCTTTTGGTGCTCTGATTGATGAAAAACCGTCCAATTTTTATTCTGATGCCAAGGTGCGTTTGGAAAAAAATATGGACATAGTTGGGTTTTATGTAACGAAAGATGGCCTTGGGTTTTATTTACCTCCTGAAACCATTGCACCCAATGATGGAGGGATTATTTCTTTTACGGTAAAGTATAATTTATAATTGGGCTCTATCATTTTCGAAGGGGATTCTTATGGGAAACCCTTCGGTTCTGGCTCTTTCGCTTTATTAATACTTATTGGAAAGTTAAAGCAGAAAAACATAATGTTGTTTTTCTGCTTTTTTAATTGAAAAAAACACACCCATTTATGGGTGTGTCAGTAGTCTATTTTCTTTTTACTCAGAAACAAACAAAAAAGTTCTCTTAGCCTATAGCTTTTTCCATTCTGTCCGCAATTCTGCTAAAAGGGCTTCCTTTGTCTGAGGAGGATGATGTCCTTTAATAGCGTGGCGAAAATCTATTTTCTCTAGTTCATCAATGTATGCGGTGAGCAACACCTTATCATAGACCCATACCTCTCCTTTGGGAACGGAGCAATAGGAGTCACCCAGAAAAATCACTTCATCCTGAGGAATAAGGAAAATTACAGAGTCCCTGCAGTGGGGAGAAACAATTTCACGCAGAATACAGGTGACATCTCCCAAATCAATGGTCATGGAACCATTAAAGCTGATTTCCGCCGTTTTTACCTTGATATCACTGCGATGGGCATACTCTTTGCGAATGTGTGTGTCAGAAAAATCTGAATCCTCACCGGTTTCAAGGCGTTTTGCCATGGAGGCATCATCCCACATCCAGTGTGACATTTTTTCCAATTCCTTATTGGTTTTACCCCCTGCAATGGTAACGGCATCTGTTGCCCAAAGGGCAAAGGTATGATCCCAATGAGCATGGGTCACAGAAAGATAACGAGGAAATGGCAATTGATTTTCCTGCAACTTTTCCAGGAAAAGCTGATAATGGGCGGCGGAGTTTCCAGCATCCATCATAAAGCCCCCTTTTTTTCCTTTAATATATCCTAAGGCAGGGCGATCCGTTTCGGGATCATGTTCCATATAATAAATATGTTCTGATAATTTTGAAAGCTTCATAAGGTGGTTCCTTTCTCATGTAATTCAATCAGGGTAAAGTGATTTTAAAAAATCATTATCGTCAGGCAAAAGAAAAAAGCCCGCTTGCCTCCCTAAAGATGTGCATTGCAAAACGGGCTTTTTACCCTTCTTTCAGTATAGTGCCTTTCTAATGGGAAAAGCAATACCGAATGAGAATATTTTTATGCGGTTACATTCTTATTCGCTTTCGGATCTTTTTTTGCTTTTGAAGCTTTTTTCTCTTTTCGTGCCTCTTTCTTTTGTATTCTCCGATCTTTTCTCTCGTTCATCCAAAGATAAAGAACAGGGATGAATACCAGAGTGATTATAGTAGAGAAAGCAAGACCAAAAATTACACCGATGGAAAGACTCTGCATCATTTCACTGCCCTCTGCCTTGCTTAAAGCCATAGGCAGCATACCCAAAATTGTGGTCAAGGTCGTCATCAAAATGGGGCGCAGACGTCTTGGACCTGCCGTTACCAAGGCATCATAGCAGCTAAGGCCACGACCCATCAGCTGATTGGCATAGTCTACCAATACGATACCGTTATTTACAACCATACCGACCAGCATAACGAAGCCCATGAGGGCAGGCATGGTAACGGTGTGATTTGTTATGAACAGACCAAGGATACCGCCGGTAATTGCCAAAGGCATGGAGAACATAACAATAAACGGATAGCGCAGGGATTCAAACTGTGAAGCCATAATCATATAAACCAAAAGCACTGCGATGACCATACAAATCATCAAGCTCCTAAAGGCGTCCATCATCATTTCCATATTTCCTGAGTAAGAATATGTACATCCTTCAGGGAAATTGTAGTCTGCTAAAGCCTGATCAATCAGCTTCTGTGCTTCACTTCCGCTTAAGTCAGGGGTGTTGGCACTGATGGAAATATAATTCTTTTGGTTTTCACGGGTAATAGAGGTTGCGCTTTCCCCAATTTCTATGTTTGCAACGGCAGAAAGGGGAATCTGTACGCCTGTAGCTGAGGTTACCGTCAAATTATTCAAGTCTGTTAAGTAATTCAACTCATCTGTGTTGTAACGAAGAACAACATCCAATTCTGATCCATCAACTTTATACTCTGTTGCAGTTGTGCCGGAAATTGCGGTACTCAATGCACTTGCAATGCTACCGGCGGTTACACCGTAATGGGAAGCTTTGCTACGGTCAATTTTAACCATTGCCTCAGGCACTGTATTTCCAGTGGACCCTTCCACATCGGTAAAGCCATCAATGTTGCTGATAATATCAACAATATCATCTTCAACGCCCATTAAGGTTTCATTGTTGTAGCCATAAACATTGAAGGTTACGTCGCCGCCGCCTGTGTTGCCCATGGAGGATTGGGAGGCGGATACAGAAAGTTCTATTCCTGGAATATCCCCCAATAAAGTCTTGATTTCTTCGCATACCTCCGCAGTGGTGCGAGAGCGTTCACTTTTTGGAATTAAGTTCATATAAACGGTTGCTTTTGCACTGTTATTGGACATAGAGTCTGCACCGATAATTGCATAAACCGTTTCGTTCTCAGGAATAGTCTTGAGACGGTACATTGCCTCCAGGGCAACTTCGTCGGTTGTTTCTAGTTTAGTTCCGTTAGGCAGAGAGATTTTAACACTGGCAGTACCTTCATCTGACTCCTGCATAAAGTCCATACCTGTCATAGGTACGGTGATCAAGCTGGCAACAAAGATTGCCAATACGGTAAGCACTGTTATTTTACGATGAGACAGTGCCCAACGGATTACCCGCTCATACCACTGTGCAAGGCGATCTAAAGCATTATCCCATAGGGTAAGCGCAGAAGAAAATTTCTTGTATTTGCGCAGCTTCGTCTTTTTATCCTTTTGTAAAAGCAAGGCAGATGCCATAGGAACGAAGGTAATGGCAACGACGAGAGATGCTGCAAGGGAAAAGGTGATGGCAAAGGACAGGTTTTGCAAAAGCTGTCCTACGGAACCTTTAACAAATGCAATGGGCAGGAAAACTGCCACCGTTGTTAACGTAGAGGCAGTGATTGCCATGGTAACCTCTTTTGCTCCTACTTCTGAGGCTTCTTTTGGGGTATATCCCCGCTCATAATACTGATAAATACTATCCAGAACAACAACGGAGTTATCTACCAACATACCGATACCAATGGCCACACCACCCATAGAAATAAGATTCAACGACATTCCCGCCAGATACATCAGCGCAAAGGTGGCCAAGATGGAGGTTGGGATTGATATTGCAATAATTGCAGAGGTAATGGGGTTCTTCAGGAACGCCAGCAATACAAAGAATGCAATCAAAGCACTTAAGAACGCTGTTTCTGTGATATTTGTTAGGGAGTCTTTAATATAGTCTGATGTATCCATAACAATACTCATATGTAGTTCAGGATATTGGGCTGTAATTGCGTCCAATTCCTTTTGAAGTTTTTCACTTGTTTTAACCAAGTTAGCGGTAGACTGCTTATTGACGGAAATCATAATTCCACGTTCCCCATCAAGATAAGCAATGTTGCTTTGGTCTTTATTTACCTCTTCAACGTTGGCTACGTCAGTCAAGCGAATAATTGCTCCCGTGGGTGTAGCGATGGGCAGATCTTTAATTTCCTCCACGGAGGTAAACTGTCCCATGGTACGTACCGGTACCTTTAGTTCCCCCTGGGTAAGAGAGCCTGAGGGCAGGTTCATATTTTCTGCCGCTAATATCTGAGAAAGAGTGTTTACATTTAGGCCGTATCCTGTGAGCTTGGTAGGATCAACGGTAATGCGTACCTCTTTTTCAATACCACCTGATAAATCAATGGAAGCTACGCCTTCAATACGCTCTAAACGAGGAAGAATATCATCCTCCAGAAGGTTATTCAGTGCGTTTAAATCCAAATTATCCGCTGTAACTCCCATATAAATGGGAATGGCGTTCATATCTATTTTAAAAATGACGGGGTCATCTGCATTGGAGGGCAGGCTACTTTTTGCCCGATCCAACACATCCCTTAGATCTATGGCGGCCATATCAATATCTGTGCCATCCACAAACTGTACCATAACAAGGGCAGCGTTGCTGTTTGATATGGACGTAATGGTATCCACGTTATTTACTGTACCCAAAGCATCTTCCAAAGGTTTTGAGACAAGATTTTCAATTTCTTCGGGACCGGCACCCACATAGCTGGTGCTGACCAAAACAACGGGGATATCTACATTAGGCATCAAGGATAGGTTTAGGCCGCTGTAAGCGACGATACCGGCAATGAACACCATTAATGTTATCATGATGGTGGTAACTGGCTTACGAATGCAAAGTCTGGATAACATAATTTATTCCTCCTTTGCCGTATCTTCTTTGGTACCTTCAGCAGGGGTAGCAGGAGAAGCAGGATTTGCGATTTCAACCTGTTCGCCGTCGGAAAGGTAAGTCTGACCACGAGTAACAACCTGTGTACCCTCAGCCAAATCGGAGGTAATTTCAACAGCTTCCCCTGTTTGAATACCAATGGTAACCGGCGTTTTCTTTGCGACATTGTTTTCAACAACATAAATATAGTTTTCACCGTCTTTGGTAATAACTGTGCTGATAGGCAAAACGATAACATTATCGGCTTTTTTGCTAATGAAGCTTACATCTGCCAGCATGCCTGATTTAATAACTCCATCTTTGTTGTTAAGCTCAATTTTTACAGTATATGTACCAGACTGGCTGGAAGCGGGGCTAATGGTAGAAACCTTTCCAGTCAAAGGGGTATCGGAAGCGGCGGACATATTTACCTGCACTTCATCCCCCAGCTTAATGTTGTTTACTGCTTGCTCGGAAACGCCTACCTCAACTTTGATTGTGGAAAGGTCCATAATCACATAAGCAGGTACAGTGGGACTGGCATAGCTGCCTCTTTCTATGTTTCTACTTACGATTACACCACTCATGGGAGAGGTTACAGTGCAATCTGATATTTGCTTTTTCAAAACATCTAAGTTTACTTCAAGGGCTTCAATATTAGCTTTGGCGGATTCATATCCAAGCTTCATTTGGTCTATTTCCGCCTCGGCAATAATGCCTTGTTCGAAAAGGATCTTATTGTTGTTATAAGTTTTTTCTGTGTTTTCCAAACTTAACTTGGCAGCATTATAGTTTACTTCTGAACTGCGTAGCTGGTCATTTAATGTTGATGAATCTACACTAAAAAGAACTTGATTCTCTCTTACAGTGTCACCAACCTCAAAGTGATAACCCATAACTTTCCCGGGGACGGTGGGTACGACGGAAATTTCCTTGGAAGCAGCAGCTTTGCCAGAGTAAGAGAAGCTGCTTGAAATTGCGTCCTTACCAACAGTTGCCACCTCAACGCTGCGCAATGCGGGTTTTTCTTCAGGTGCTTCTTTGGCACAACCGGTCAAAAGTACAGCACAAAGACTAAAAAGTATTAGCTTTTGGTTCATTTTATAGTTCCTCCTGATGATATTAGTTGATTGATAGCACTTAGGTGATGACATAAGGCTTGCTTCTTTTCCTCAGGAAATGAGTCAAAGTAGCCACTTGTAATTCTCATAAGAGAATTTTCCGTTGCCTTTAAAGCAGTACTCCCCTTCTCGGTTAAACGCAAATACATTTTGCGTCCATCATCACCCTTACTGGGGCATTGCTTTTGTATAAATCCTTTCTCCTCCATCTTAGCAATGCTTAAAGAGGCACTACTTTTACTGAGGTAGAGGGAGTTTGATATTTTAGAAACGGTATCTAAGCCTAAATTACGAATACAAAGCAAAAAATTAAATTGCTGCATGGTGAGCTTCTCTTCTTCTCCCTTACCATTTATACTGAATACCTGCTCCAAGTGAAATCTACTCCAAAAAGTCATATTTACTCTAAGATCAAAAAAAAGCTCGGCAATTTTTTGACCGCTTACTTCGTCCATCCAATCCTTCCCCCTCTGTTCCAATTTGCATGAAATTAATTTTATGATAAAACTAATTTTGTGTCAATTGAATTTTCATTAAGATATTTTAAAGATTTTGGCAGATGTGCTTAATTATGCTTGTAGTACTAAATTTAAACATATTTAGCCTGTTTGAAGAGAAAGCATTGGAAAAACGAGGGGAAATAAATTTATAAATTCTTAATAATATAACATTAGAGTCCCATCCCTTTGTTTGAAAGATAGATGGCTGTCAGAAATCGTTCCGTTATAAAAAGGATACCCCGTGAGACAATTGCCTCATTACGGAGTATCCTTTTGCTTATATTTTAGAACTGCAAATTAAAACATTCCTAGTTTTTCTAATAAAGAGATATATGTTGCTACACCATGGCATAAAATTTTTTCGTCAAAATCAAACTCTGCGCTATGCAGGGGATGAACAAAGCCTTTTTCAGGATTTCCCGCACCTAAAAAGAAGAATAAGCCGGGAACTACCTGCTGAAAAAAGGAAAAATCCTCGGCAAGCATATAGGGCTGAGTGGTCATATAATTGTCGCCGCAGGCCGCTTCTAATGCACAAACCAAAGAAGCATCGTTATTTACAACGCGATACATATGACGGAATTCAACGATTCCTTCACAACCATAGCCTTTGGCAATAAAACTTACGGCCTCCTCTACTCTGGAAACCATTTTTTCATAAACTTCATCAGAAAAGGCACGCATAGTTCCTTCTATACGGACTTCCTTTGCCACAATATTGCAGGCTTCGCCCCCTTGTATGGAGCCAAAGGAAAGGATGCCGCTGTCTAAAGGGGAAATATTACGGGATAAAATGGTGTGGATACCGCAAATGACTGCCCCAGCCGCCAAAAGGGCATCGGCACCTTGATGGGGCTGAGCACCATGGGAGCTTTTTCCAAGAACACGCACTGTGACTTCACCGTTTCTTGCCATCATACCGCCCACTTTACAAGCCACTTTGCCTTGGGGAACATCAGGGAAAATATGGCATCCAATTACCTTGGAAATGTTGTATTTTTCAATGATTCCTGCTTCAACCATCAGCTTTGCGCCACCGGGGCCTTCTTCTGCCGGCTGGAAAATTAGGATCACATCTCCCTTAGGACGCACTTTTTGTGATATGAGATATTTGGCGAAGCCCAGCAATATGGCCATATGGCCGTCATGCCCGCAGGCATGCATCAATCCCTTATGGCAAGAAGCATAGGGACGGGGAGGCTCTTCTACAGTCAGCGCATCCATATCTGCACGAAAGGCTATGGGCTTTTCCAAACCTTGCCCTTTGATTATGCCTATGACTCCCGTTTCTAAGCAACGGGTGATCTCATCTACGCCAAATTCTTTCAACTTATCTTCTATATAAGCGGCGGTTTTGTGCTCCGAAAGCCCTAATTCTGGAATTCGGTGCAGATCCCGACGTATTTGCCTAAGCACTTCCTCCATCTTTAAAATATCTTCACGCAAAAAAAGCCCTCCTTTTTATCACAATTTTTTCTATTGTAACATAAAAACTATGAAAGAGCCTTGGAAAATAATTTTTTTTCATTTATAATACCATACAAGGGTCAAAAATCGTGGGTTTCATGTTTGGATATCCGTAAGGTTGGTGGGGTTGACCTATATAATGATGAATGGAGGAACAAAAATGAATTATGATATGACTAATCCTTATGAGATTGCAAAGTATATTAAGGATGCCAAAAAGGTTACACCTGTGAAGGTTTACGTGAAGGGTGACTTGAACGGTGTAGAAAAAGAAAATGTGAAAATTTTCGGCGAAGGCAACTTCTGGATTCTGATTGGCGACTATGCCTTGATCAAAGAAGTTTTAGAAGCAAAGTCTGAGAATATTCAGGAAACCCATGTGGAATATGATAGAAGAAATTCCGCAGTACCTATGTTGGATATTACCAACTTGGAAGCTCGTATCGAGCCCGGCTGTTTTATTCGGGATCGTGTAAAAATTGGCAAAAATGCAGTGGTAATGATGGGTGCGGTAATTAATATTGGTGCTGAAATTGGCGATGGCACAATGATTGATATGAACGCTATTTTAGGTGCAAGAGCTACCGTTGGTAAGAATGCACACATTGGCGCCGGTGCCGTATTGGCAGGCGTTTTAGAGCCACCAAGTGCAACACCTGTTGTGGTTGGGGATGGGGCACTGGTAGGTGCCAATGCTGTTGTTTTGGAGGGTGTTCAGGTAGGTGCCAATGCTGTTGTAGCGGCAGGGGCAGTGGTAACAGAGGATGTACCTGCTGGTGCGGTGGTTGCCGGATCTCCTGCAAAAGTAATTAAAATGAAAGATGAAAAAACAGAAGGAAAAACACAGATTTTAGAAGATTTGAGAAAATGATGGGTTGATTTTTACTGTTGTAATGAAATTAATTAGGGTAATATAAGAATAATTCTTTTCAATTAATAGAAACAGGAAGGAAAGTTGAAGAAATGAAAAAGTGTTTGGTTTTTTTGATTTCGGTATTTATGTTTCTTTTCACAGGTTGTGGCAGCAATAATAGTGAAGGTACTGCTTACACGGAAGTGAATACACAGGAGGGAATTACTCTTTCCCTAAAAGAGGATACACTAAAAAGTTCTACAGGAACGTTTATCCTCACCAATGATACGCAGGAAGCAGTAAGCTATAGTGCCAAGGAATATCACTTTGAACAGATGAAGGATGGCCAGTGGCAGGAATTTGCGGGAACTGCCCAGGCAAATTGGGGCGATGAAGTGGTTGCGCTGGAAAGCGGAGCTTCTGTAGAGTTAAGCTATAACTGGAAGACCTTCTGTGGCAACACTACAAAAGGTGAACAATACCGCTTGATTATTTTTGTGAACGAAAGTCCTGTTGCCGTGGAATTTACCGGTGATTAATAAATGGTATCAGGGAGTATGCCATGATTTTGGCGAAAGCTACAAAATGTGAAATATTGCAATGTGAAAGAAATTTTTGTGCTTTTGAATCTATGCACGTGTTCTTATAACTGAAAATTTCTGTTTAAGTTGGTTTGCATGTTTCTGACCAAAACCTCCGTCTAAAGGGCGGAGGTTTTTTATGTTTGAGTTAAGTGTTTGAGAATCACTTTTTTTACAGCAAAAAACCCAAAATAGAAATTATTAAAGAAAAAAACATAAAACATGCCTTACTTTTTTGGAAAACCCATTGCAAAAGGAATAAAACAAGTTTTTTTTGCTTATATTTAGGGTAATAGGAAGGAGGCAAGCGGATGAACATGGGCAAGCAAAAGATGAGTAGTGTGCTTACAGAAGGGGATGAAATACTACTTGCCATTCAGGATATTCAAACTAGATTGATTTGCGCAAGACAAGGATTTGAATCCGCCACAGATGAAGCTTTGGTTGACAGTTATATCTTTGAAATTACAGCTTTGCAAAAAAAGTATGATTATTTTATAAAAACAGCAAAGGAAATGGGGTTGACGGGGCCTTTTCTAAAAATAGGCTGAAAGATACAGAGGGGGGGAGAAAAGCACTATGACAGAGGTATTATCGATTATGATTATCAGCTGTCTGATTATTCTCATATTGACGGCAGTGGCAAAACCATTAAGAATTGTATTACGGTTTATACTTTCGGCGGCTGTTGGCGGATGTTGTCTGTGGCTATGTAATCGCTTCGGGCTTGCGGTGGGAGTAAATCCGGCAACACTTTTCACGGTAGGATTATTGGGGGCACCGGGTTTTTTAGGGTTAATTGTCTTAAGTTTTTTCTTGTAAAAGAAATGTAATTGTTTGACAATTACATCGGAATGTGATATATTTTTGTGTGGATAATGTTGTGGATATTATTGTGGATAATCGGGGCTTCCCTGTGTACAAAACTTGGTTATCTGCAAGTCTGCAAATAAAAAATCCTTAAACGATAAGATTTAACCCCATTTCTTATCCGGAAAAACTCACTGCGATGCAGTGAGTTTTTTCATAAAAAAGTAGGTGAAAATTGTGGATAACTTAATAAAATTTATAGAAAAATTTAATGAACAATTACTTTCCCAAAGCTTTTTAGAAGGGAGAACTGCAAACGGAGAAAGGGTGCCGGGAATTTATCTGCGCATAGAAAATCCTGTTCTCTATATTATAGGAGTATTTCAAAAAGATAATCAGGAAAAAATTGTAGAGGCTTTACGTACATATACAGAGGAAATTTCTCAAGATCTGGAACAGTTGCGCTGTACCCACATCATCAGTCTGAGTATATATTTATCAGAGGAGGAAGGGCGATTCTCTGCTCCTGCTTATTTTGATGAACGGATTCACGCTGTGAATTGGCGTTACTCTATAGAAAAGAAAAAGGTTTTTGCCGATGCAGGTGAGCCAGACCGTCTTTTTGGTATAGAAAAGCTGCTGCTTCGTGCTGCGGAAGGAAAAGTGGTTGAAGTACCCCCAAAGCCTGCCATGAAAAGTGGGATGCCATGGGTAAGTATTTCGATATTTTTACTTTGCGTGGTGCTGTTAATTGACACAACTCTCTCTGGAAACGGAGGAAGTATGATTCGCACCTATGGGATCAGCAGAAGCGGTATTTTGCAAGGTGAATATTACCGATTTATTACGTCTATGTTCTTACACAGTGGTATGATGCATTTGTTGTCTAATAGTATCTTTTTATATTATTTTGGATTTAAAGCGGAGCATCTTTTGGGCAGAAAACGCTTTCTTATATTATATTTGGTTTCCGGTGTATGCGGGGGCCTTTTTAGCATTTTATTCCACGATGTGTTGGCAATTGGTGCTTCGGGAGCAATTTATGGACTTATGGGTGCTATGTTTGTGCTAACAAAGTTATATGGACCTAGATATACAGGAATGAATTACGCCACTATGCTTCTATTGGTAGTTACTTCCATAGGATTTGGTTTTTTGGATATGGGCATAGATAATTTTGCCCATATTGGTGGTTTTATTGGTGGAAGTCTGGTATTCTTATTCTATCGAAAGTTGGAAGAAAAACAGAAGGAGATATCCACATAATTTCTGTGGACAATGTGGAAGTTATCCACTTCCAAAATATGCAATACTAGATGAATAATAAGCGTTCCTTAGTTTACAACGAATTTTCCATGTTAAATTGTCGAATGGAGAAATTTAGCACTATATATTGGGGTATGCATAAAAAGTTATCAACAGAAAACCTGTGGATAAGGTCATGAAATTGTGGATAACTGTGTTTTGGAGAGGAAATGTAGATGAATCAGCAAATAAATTTACAAGAAAAAATGCAAAAAAATTTTCAGTGTTCTAATTTTGGTGAAAAAAAGCTGGTTTTTGGTGAGGGAGCGCAGATGCCTGTGCTGATGATGATTGGAGAAGCTCCCGGAGGAGACGAGGAAAAACAGGGCAGACCGTTTGTGGGTAAAGCAGGAAAAAATCTTTCATCCTTCTTAGAGGTAATTGGATTAGAACGGGAGGAAATTTATATTTCCAATGTGGTAAAGTTGCGCCCCACAAAAAGTAGCCCAAAAACGGGAAAAGAAGTTAATCGTCCACCTTCCAAGGAAGAGATTGCATTTTTTCTGCCATACTTGATGGAAGAAATTCAGTTGATTGCCCCGAAAATGATTGTTACATTGGGCAATGTTCCTCTAAAGGCAGTATCTGGTGATAACAACGTGACCATCGGGGATGTTCATGGCAAGCCATATAACCTTGAAGAAGAGAGGGTTTTATTCCCATTATATCATCCGGCGGCAATTATTTATAATAGAGCTTTATCCCAAGTATATCAGGAGGATTTGGCTATATTAAAGGAATTTTTGGGGACATTATAGAATTAGAGATGTTACTAAGGGGTGGATTTCAAATAGTGTAATGTAAGGAGGAAGATATGAATGGCAAAAACAGCAGTTATATTTTGTTCCGAATATGGAAGTACAAAAAAATATGCGGAATATATTGCGGAAAAATTACAGGCTGATCTTCTTAGCACAGCACAAGCTAAGGATTTATCCCCCTATGATACCGTTGTTTACGGCGGAGGCATTTATGCAGGGTCACTTAATGGAAACGAATGGTTGAAAAAAAACCAAGAGACGTTATGTAATAAAAGATTGGTGATATTTACTTGCAGTTTTTCTGATCCTCATATCCCTAGAAATACAAAATATATCAGAGAAGGTTTAGATAAGTGCCTTTCCCCCATGCTAATGAATCATGCAAAAATCTTTTGTTTTCATGGTGCATTGGATTATCAACATTTGAAACTCACGCACAAAGGAATGATGAAGGTTCTTTTTCAAATATTGAAGCATAAAACAGAGCGCAGTCTTGAAGAGGAGGCAATGCTTCAAACCCAGGTTACCCCTGCGAATTATGTGGATACTTCTCAAGCGGACACGTTATTATTATATATAAAGGATTGAACGTATGGAATTTGAAGGAAAAGTTGCAGTGATTACCGGAGGCGTCCATGGCATAGGGAAAGCCATTGCTCAGGCGTTTATCAGAGAGGGTGCCACTGTTTGTATCATTGACAGAGAAGAGAATCCATATTTTATAGGAGATATTGGAGATCGGGAAACATTGGAAGATTTTGCAAAAAAGGTAATTGACCAGTACGGAAAAGTTGATTATTTAATTAATAACGCTATGATTTCCATGGGTGGTATCAACGCCTGTGGGTATGGTGCTTTTGATTATGCATTGCGGATTGGCGTGGTGGCGCCCTACTATTTGACAAAGTTATTTCTTTCGTATTTTACTCCAGAGGCGGCAATCGTAAATATTTCTTCCACAAGAGACCGCATGAGTCAGCCCAATACAGAAAGCTATTCAGCGTCAAAAGGTGCTCTTTCTTCCCTGACTCATGCTTTGGCCATTAGTCTTGGTGGTAGGGTAAGGGTAAATTCTATTTCTCCTGGTTGGATTGATACGTCATATATCACCTATGACGGAGGGGATGCGGAACAGCATCCTGTAAAACGGGTAGGAAATCCCTCGGATATTGCTGAAATGGCACTGTTTTTATGCAGTCAGAAGGCGGGGTTTATTACAGGGGAAAACATTTGCATTGATGGTGGGATGTCCCGCCAAATGGTTTATCATAATGACTATGGTTGGAGCCTAGACAAGTAATGAAGCATCCGTTTTGCTGTATTTTGCAAGACGAATGCTTTTTCCCTTTATAGGTATCCTTCGGTTTGCACCGATGAAAAGGCAGGGAAACAGAGGATTTGGAGAACAAAAAAAGGGCTTATTTCCAGAATAGGGGGAAATGAGCCTTTTTTGCTTCTTTCTACTTCAGTATTGAAAATACATACTTTTAATGGAATCAGTTTTTCTTTAATTTTTCCCATTCCTTTTCCTGAAAGCCAACTAATACAAAATCTTCCCCAATCACCAAGGGACGCTTTACCAACATGCCGTTTGTACTTAAAAGCTGAAGCTGCTCCTCTTCGCTCATCTGGGGGAGTTTATCCTTTAAATTCAATTCCTTGTATAAAAGACCACTGGTATTGAAAAATCTTTTTAAGGGTAAGCCGCTTAACTTCCACCAAAACTCCAACTCCTCTGCGGAAGGGTTTTGTTCAACCATATGACGCTGGAAATATTCTATATTAGCGGAATCTAACCACTTTTTTGCTTTGTTGCTGGTACTGCATTTTGGGTAATGTAAAAAAACGAGACTCATCTCGCACCTCCTTTTCCAATAGTATAATACGTTACCGCCCAATGGGCAAGATGAGATGGGATTGCATTTTTAAAGGAACGGCTGTAAAATGAGAAAATGTTTGTATACAATTTGTGGAACTTAAAAACCTTATCATAGACAGATTGGAGGAATGAAACATGAATTTTGGTTTTATTGGAGCAGGCAATATGGTGGGTGCTATTGTGAAGGGCATGACTTTGGGTGCCGGGGCATATGAGGGGAAAACGATATTTATTAGCAGTAAAAGCGTTGCCTCTGCAAAGACATTGGCTATGGAATGTGGCGCAAATGCCTGCCAATCCTCAAAAGAGGTGATTGAAAACAGCGACGTGGTGATTCTTGGAGTGAAACCAAATGTTTTAGCGGTACTTTTACCGGAACTAGCGGAGGAGTTTGCGAAAAAGAAGCCCTTGATTGTTTCTATTGCCGCAGGGAAAACCTTAGAATATCTGGCAGGTTTTTTTCCCGAGGAAACACCAATTGTAAGAGTAATGCCGAATATAAATGCAAAAATCTGCGCCTCAACCACAGGGCTTTGTGTAAACCAATTTGTTAGTCCTCAGCAGAAACAGCTGGTAAAAGAGATTTTTGAAACAATAGGCACAGTTGCGGAAATAGAAGAAAGCCAATTTTCTATTTTTAGCGTAATCGGTGGAGCATCGGTAGCCGTTGCATACTTATACATGGATGCCTTAGCCCATGCCGCACTTAAGGCGGGTATGCCCAAAAAACAAGCTTTGCAGCTTACTGCAGAAACGGTTTTAGGTAGTGCAAAAATGGTATTGGAAAGCGGGGAAGCCCCATGGCCCTTGATTGATCAGGTGTGCTCCCCGGGAGGAACCACCATAGAGGGTGTTACTACGTTGCAAGGGGCAGGATTTGAGTCTGTACTGGTCAAGGCATTTGATGCAGTTCTAGCAAAAGATAAGGCCATTGGTGAAAAAAAATAAATGTGAAAACAACAGAAGCTATATTGACATTTCAATAACATTATTTTTTCATGAAATATTGAATTATTTAAAGGTACAGCCATCATTTTGTGAGATGGTTTCTATTTTCCCATTCTATGACATAAAATATATAGGATAAAACGAAAAAGGGGAATTGGAATGTATCCAAATAATTTGCAAAACAATAGAAATAACATGAGAAGGCCCGTGAACCGTATGCCTGATATTACTGATTGCGGGCCTGAACCTTTTGTGGTCAACATTGATAAAGTAACCAAACAGAATCAGAATTATCGGACTGCATTATGGACAGGAGACCATTTACAGTTAACACTGATGAGTATTCCTTCCGGCGGTGATATTGGTTTGGAAATGCATCCAGATGTAGATCAATTTATTCGTGTTGAGGATGGAATGGGCATTGTTCAAATGGGGAGTAGTAAAGATAAACTGGATTATCAGCGTAATTTAGATAATCAGTATGCAATTTTTGTTCCTGCGGGAACCTGGCATAATGTTATTAATATTGGCAATCGGCCATTAAAGGTATATACAATTTATGCACCACCTCATCATCCTAAGGGCACAGTGCATGCCACAAAGCAAGATGCCCAGAAAAGCCATGATTAAACACTGGAAATTGTGATCGTGTTTCCTGTTTTTTAGCTTAAGATTAGAGATATCCATAGGATTTTTATTATAAACCGTGACTTACCTAATCAGTAAGCCACGGTTTGTTTTTGTTCCCAATTTTGGGAAGAAGGTAGTGTATTTTAAACTATGGACAATGGACCAGTAAAAAAATATAGTTAGATTTTAAAAGAAGCAAGCAAATTGATCAAACTTCCATGCATCCTTCTCCTTGACCAAAATAAAGGTGAAATCCTGGGTTGTAAAGTCATTGATATTTTTCGGTGCTGTAAAAAAGACCTCACCTTCGTAGGGTTCCTGGGCAGATGTGTAATAAGCGGTAGCACTGAACGTTATTTGATTTTCCGTTTGCTGAGGGGAATGGAACACATGGCCTGCATAAAGAATGTTTGCGCCCCTTCCTGCATCCAATAAATAGAGAGCTCCATCCTCACCCTTCATAAATCTGGTATATTCAGGATTCAATATAGCTTTATTTATAAAGTCCTCTGTAAAATATTTGGAGAGATAGGTGGTAAAGGCATCATAGGAATCAAAGGCCGGTTCATCCACTTTATAATAGATTAAATCATTCTTTGTTACTGTTTTATTTACATCACAACGAAAGTCTCCAAAGACGATTTTTGTGTAAATTTCGTTTGCACCCTGGTAAAGGGTTTTGAATGTATTCTCCATGGGTGGTAATCCGTCTTGGGAAGAATTGCTGGTCTCCAAAGGTTGCGGGGCTGTGTTGGAAGAATCCGAGGAGGCTTCTTCGCAGCTTGACAAAATCAAAGGAAAAAGTAGAAGAAAAATCATTAGGATATTTCGTTTGGCTTTCATTAAAGGACACCTTTCTTTATTCGCTCATTGCTTTATTGTTATTAAAATAGTATAACATGGTTTTTAATTCCATTTGGATGTTTACGAAGATTGACAAAAACAATTAAGAAAAAAGTTGATCGTCATAAAAGCGCTTCTAAAATGTGGAGGAAAAGGTACCTTGGGGGGAGATGAATATCCCTAAGGGGGTGCTCAACGATAAGAACATGAAAGGTTGCAATTGATCTACTGTCGTACGCAAGTGTAACATTTCTTTAATTGCTTTTACCTTTGTCTTTTGGTAATGTATAAAAGTAAGGAAAAGCTATCTTTAGCAAATAGCTTTTCGAACATAAAAGAGTGTCGACTAGCTGCAACAGCTTAGCATTTGGGAAGCTTCATTTTAAATAGAAACCGGTGAATGGGTATGGTTGAAATTTTGTATTTACAAGTGAATTTGGTGGGCATGGTGATTATAGTCATAATGCTTATGAATCAGCAAACGATTGAAAACGGCACGGATAGGCAGAAGGCATTCCGTCATTTGAACTATGCTGTGCTTAGTGTGTTAATTTTGGATACCATTATGTGGTGTATTGATGGAAAGAACTTTTTGTTTTCTCAGCAAATCTATTGGGTATTTGCCAGCATTTATTATTTTTTTAATTGCTTTGTTGGATTTATGTGGTATGTATACATATCAAAATTTTTTTTCCAGTGGAAAAAGCAAAGTAAGTGGTTACTTTTTCTTATGCATGTCCCCATGATTTTAAATACCTTCTTTATAGTATTGAATCTAAAATATCCTTTTTATTTTACTATTGGTGAGGATACGGTTTATGCTAGAGAACGTTTTTTTATAATTTCGTTTCTTGTGGCGATACCCTATATCGTGGTACCTTTTATCCAATGCATCAAGGTTTATCAAACTTCGGATAATATTTTGGAGCGAAAAGACTGCGCTTTGATTTTGAAAATACAGATATTACCATTAGTAGGCGCTATTATCCAAGTTTTATTTTATGGAATTTCTCTGATATGGATATCCCAAGTGTTAACACTACTTTGCTTTTTTATTAATTTTCAGAATAAAATTATTTCAATGGATCCTTTGACCCAGCTGAATAACAGATATCAGTTTAATGTATGTTTGGAAAGCATTGATAAGGGAATATTCAAGGGAGAAATGAATTCCATTGTTTTTATTGATATAGACAAATTCAAAGGAATTAATGACAGATTTGGTCATGTCTTTGGTGATAGAATGCTCATTCAGGTGTCAAATATTTTAGTGAGGGCATGTAAAGGGGACGATACCATTGTGGGCCGCTTTGGTGGTGACGAGTTCTATATATTTTGTAAGCAATCAGCGAAAGAACAAATTATTGGGCGGATAAACCGTTTCGTGCAGGAATATAATGCAGGGGATGTGCATGGGATAGAGTTATCTTTGAGCATTGGTGCATCGGATTTCAATGGAAAGGACCGAAAAACAACACAGGAGATCTTGGCGCTTGCTGATAAAGCCATGTACAAAAACAAGATAAAATAGAATCTTATATACACTGTTCTGCAAGTTGTTTTATTTTATGAAGATAAGAAAAAATATCATTCATTGGACGCGGCGTGATTACAGTGCAATCTCTAGAAGTTAATTACGGCTCCCTCAGCTTTTTATGACCTTCTACGGGCTATGAGTGGGTAGCGAGATTTAGGGTTTGAGCACCGCGCCCAAGGGTTTGACTTTAGCTAACATTAAAAAAGGAGCCGACATAGTCGGCTCCTTTCAAGTCCCCACTGCATTGGGGGCTAATTTTTATGATTAAAATTGTAAGGAAATACGCTTCTCTTTTTTGTTGGATATTAATCCTGTTCTGCCAGCTTTTTATAGGAATTGTATTTTTCCTTTGCTTGTTCGGCGGCTTCTTTGAGCAGAACTTTTGCTGTTTCTGGGAAGGTGCGAACCAAAGAGGAATAGCGAACCTCACCCATAATGAAGTCGTTATAATCCATGGTTGGCTCTTTGGAATCTAAAATGAACGGATTTTTGCCTTCCTTTTTCAACTCAGGATTATAGCGATACAGGAACCAATAACCTGCATCTACTGCCAGTTTGCTTTCTACTTGGGCATTTGCCATGCCCTTTGTGATACCATGATTAATACATGGAGCATAAGCGATAATTAAGGAAGGGCCTTTGTATGCTTCTGCCTCTTTCATTGCTTTAATCAGCTGTGCAGGATTAGCACCCATAGCAACCTGTGCAACGTAGATATAGCCGTAGCTCATAGCCAACAAGCCTAAATCTTTCTTCACTGTAGGCTTGCCGCCTGCAGCAAACTGTGCAACAGCGCCGATAGGCGTTGCTTTGGAGGACTGACCGCCTGTATTGGAATATACCTCAGTATCTACCACCAATACGTTTACATCCGCCCCAGAAGCTAATACGTGGTCTAAACCGCCATATCCGATGTCGTATGCCCAGCCATCACCGCCGTACATCCACATGGATTTTTTCGCCAGATGCTCTTTGTTATCTAAAAGGAATGCCTTCAACTCTGCACCTTCAGCAGGAACGGTTGCTTTTTCCAAAGCGACTATCAGGGCATGGGTATCCTCTTTGCTTCTGTGACCATCGTCATAGTGCTCAAACCAAACCTTTGCGGCGGTCTGTAAAGCTTCATCGCTGCTAAGCTCCAACAATTCTTTCAACTGCATTGCACAGCGCTCTCTTTGCTGTTCTACAGCCAAAACCATACCTAAGGAGAACTGAGCATTGTTTTCAAACAGAGAGTTGCTCCATGCTGGGCCCCAGCCATCTTTATTTGTTGTGTAAGGCACACAGGGAGCGGCAGCGCCCCAAGCCTGAGTACAGCCAGTTGCGTTAGCAAGATACATTCTGTCGCCGTAAAGCTGCGTCATGAGCTTTGCGTAAGGAGTTTCCCCACAACCAGCACAAGCACCGGAGAACTCCAATAAAGGCTGTTCAAACTGACTGCCTTTTACAGTATATTTATCCAGAGGATTTTCTTTATAGGAAAGAGTCAAAGAATAATCCCAATTTGCCATTTCTACCAACTGAGAATCCAAAGGTTTCATGGTCAACGCTTTTTCCTTTGCGGGACAAGCAACAACACATGCACCACAGCCTTGGCAATCCAGAGGGTCTACCTGAATACGGTATTGATATTTTGCTATTTCCCCTGCGCCGTTGGCTTTTTTTGTTTCATAGCCATATGGTGCATTTTTTGCTTCTTCCTCGGTCAAAAGGAAGGGACGGATACATGCGTGAGGGCAAACATAGGAGCACTGATTACACTGAATACAATTGCTAATATTCCATTGGGGCACATCAATGGCAACACCACGCTTTTCGTAAGCGGAAGTACCCAAAGGTGCGGTGCCGTCCTCTCTGCCTAAGAATACGGAAACAGGAAGAGAGTCTCCCTTTTGTGCATTCATAGGAATCAAAAGCTTCTCAATATATTCGGGCAAAATACGCTTCAAATCTTCTTTGTTCACTTCTGTTGCATTTTTCCAGCTTTCAGGCACATCTATTTTTACTAACCCGCTCAAGCCTGCATCTACAGCGGCATAGTTCATATTTACAATTTTTTCGCCTTTTTTTCCATAGGATTTTTCAATTGCGGCTTTCATATAGCCAACAGCATCCTCTGCAGGAATAATGTTTGCCAACTTAAAGAAAGCGGATTGCAACACGCTGTTTGTTCTGTTGCCCAAGCCGATTTCTCGGCAGATTTCCACTGCATCAATGGTATAGAAAGAAATATTGTTATTTGCAATATATTTCTTTACATCAGCGGGCAAGTGGGCATCCAATTCTTCCGGCTTCCAACCACAATTCAAAAGGAAAGTTCCACCGGGTTTGATTTCGGATACGATATCATACTTGCTTATGTAAGACTGCTGATGGCAAGCAACAAAGTCTGCCTTAAATACCAAATAACTGGAGCGAATGGGAACATTGCCAAAGCGTAAGTGGCTTTTTGTAATGCCGCCGGATTTTTTAGTGTCATATTCAAAGTATGCCTGCGCATATTTATCGGTATGGTCCCCAATGATTTTGATGGAGTTTTTATTGGCACCTACGGTACCATCGGAGCCCAATCCCCAGAATTTACAAGCAATGGTGGATACATCTGTTACCTCTGGCTCAGCACCTACGGTGAGGGAAGTCATACTAACGTCATCATTAATACCCACAGTAAAGTGATTTTTACGTGGGCCCTTCATGTTGTCAAATACAGAGACAATTTGAGCGGGGGTTACGTCCTTAGAGGAAAGACCATATCTGCCGGCAAGCACCAATGGCATTTTGCCTTTTTCCATTAAAGCGGAACAAACATCTTCGTAAAGGGGTTCGCCCAAGGCGCCGGGTTCTTTGGTTCTATCCATAACGGTAATGATTTTTGCGCTTTCAGGCAGTGCCGCCATAAAATGCTCCATAGAGAAGGGACGGTACAGGTGAATTTGCAAGAAACCAACTTTTTCACCTTTTTCAATCAGATGCTCAACAACCTCTTGAATGGCACCGGAAACAGAACCCATTGCAATAATCACATGCTCGGCATCAGCTGCACCAAAATAGTTAAACAGTTTGTAGTTTCTGCCTGTGATTTGATTGATTTGGTTCATGTATTCTTCCACAATGGCAGGAAGGTTCTTATAAAAAGGAGAACATGCTTCTCTATTTTGGAAGAAAACGTCAGGATTTTGCACGATAGAGCGCTGTACAGGACGTTCAGGATTTAATGCGTTTTTACGGAACTTGCGAAGGGCATCCTGATCCATAAGCTTTCCGATTTTTTCATAATCCATAACTTCAATTTTTTGCAGCTCATGAGAGGTGCGGAAGCCATCGAAGAAATGAATGAAAGGTACACTTCCTTTAATTGCTGCTAAATGGGCAACACCGCCCAAATCCATAACTTCCTGAACGGAAGCGGAGGAAAGCATAGCACAGCCGATTTGACGACAGCTCATAACGTCGGAATGGTCGCCGAAAATAGAAAAGGCGTGGGTACCAACAGTTCTTGAGCTAACGTGAAATACGCCGGGCTTTAATTGCCCTGCAATACGATACATCGGAGGAATCATTAATAAAAGCCCTTGAGAGGCGGTATAAGTTGTAGTCAGCGTGCCTGCTTCCAATGCACCATGCATTGCGCCTGCCGCACCTGCTTCAGATTCCATTTCAACCAAGCGAACGGTTTGGCCAAAAAGATTCTTTTTGCCATTAGCCGCCCAAGTATCAACATGCTCAGCCATAGGAGAGGAAGGTGTAATGGGATAGATGGTTGCCACTTCTGTAAAGGCGTAGGAAATATACGCAGCAGCTTCGTTACCATCCATAGTTTTCATGATTTTTGCGTTCATGAGTAGGCTCCTTTCATATACAGTATACAAAATACAGTTATAATTCAGCCTGTATCCAGCTTGGCCGGTACAGGATTAGAAAAACTTTGCTAAGCTGATGATAATGAATATAAATATCATTGTCAATATTTCACCAATAATATTTATTGGAAAACTCGTTAAATCCTCGGTAAAAGCATTTTTTTGTTTATTTTTACTATATAGTAATTGTATTGAATTAAAAACATATATAATTATATTAAAATAAAAAATTATTTATACTTTTATATTCCAAAAAGTAGCAGGGAATTGGCATAAAAAATTGTACAAAAATATATACAATTTCTATTTTTTAGAGAAAAGGGGTTGATTACAGTGAAAGATAGGGTGTTTGACCAATCACAAATCAGACAAATTGTATGACAACAAATACATATATAGGGCAAAAAGGGGGATATCATATGAAAATTGCAGAGGTTCGCTTTTTAGAAAAGGAGGAGAGGGTAACATTACCTTGCTGGACGAATATTTTAACAGAAAAATTACGTAATAAATACATTCTATCAAAAAAGCCTTTTACCATTGAGGAAAAAGAGGGGATTTTGAAAGGAATACTGTCTGTTTCTGATGGTCAGGGTTTGTCTGTGCCATGGAGAACGAAAGCTGAGGAGTTGGTGAAAACTTTAGCGGCAGAAGGTGCCGGAATTATTATTGCTCCTAGTGAGGGGGAGTTTCCTCAAAAAATTCTGCCCATTGCCAAAGGACGAATTCTGGCGGCATTATTTGCCTTTGACGGTGCGGCGGAGGCATTGCGGCGGCAGGGTAAAAATCCAGAAGAGGCACATTTTTTAATTTCCGGTACGGATTCCGAAATGTTACCCTTGGTTTTGGCGGGAATGGGAGATTATGTGAATCATCTTTCATTTTTTGCAGATACTATGGGGGAACTGGAAGAAATACAAGAAGAACTTTTTGCGGAAAAAGGATTACGCACCGAGGTATTTTCTTCTCCCAAAAACCCCCTGTTTTCTGAGGCAGATGCCATTATTGTTTGTGGCATGGAGCAAACGGGTTATGAGCACATTATAAAAAGGTATACTGTTTTCATAGATGCCGTGGGCAATCGCCCTATTTTGCGCAGGCTATTGCAAAGACGGTGGGACACAGCGGCGGCAGAAGGGTTCTATTTTACCTGCGATGGACAGCAAGTGGAGGGAAAATGGGCTGAGGCAAGGGCGTTTACACAAAATACGGATTTTCAAGGATTTTGGATGGAAAATTATCCGCCGGAAAAGGCAAAAGAGGTTTTTCAAGCCTTAAAACAGAAGGATTTTTCCGTTTGTGGGTTTTCGGCATTAGGTAAGCGGGTAAAGATTGGGAAAATCAAAGAGGATTTGGACAATTTGGGGGATTAACATTGACACTCTTCTTTAAGTATTATATAATTTATCAATGAATTTTGAGGGTCAAGGCCCTCTTTTTTCCTTGTTTGTGCGATTTTGACAAGGAAAACCAAAAAAAGCGGAGAGTTCCGGGAAAAAGGAGATGACAACGACCATGGCGGAAAAAAAGGTTGTTTTGACTTATGATGGTTTGAAAAAGCTTGAGGAAGAGCTTGAAAATTTGAAAACTGTCAAACGAAAAGAAGTGGCAGAAAAGATTAAAGAAGCAAGAGGACAGGGAGACTTGTCTGAAAATGCGGAGTATGATGCTGCAAAGGAAGAACAGGCTGAGATTGAAGCAAGAATTGTCGTTCTTGAAAAAATGCTGCGTAATGCGGAGGTCATTGACGATGAAGAAGTGTCCAACGAAGTGGTAAGCCTTGGTTCAACGATAGAGCTTCATGATATAGAATTTGATGAGGTAATGGCTTATACCATTGTTGGTTCCGCAGAAGCAGACCCTATGAATGGACGTATTTCCAATGAGTCTCCCGTGGGTATGGCACTTTTGGGACATAGCACCGGTGAAAGAGTCACCATTGAAACACCTGATGGTGAGGCTGTTTTTGAAATAATATCGATTAAAAGATAACTAACTATAAGGTTGGCAGATTACAAAGGCCAAAAGGGAATGGAGGAAGAAACGTGGCAGAGCAAAACGAAAACGCACAGGAAAAGGAATTAACCCAGCAGGAGCTGAGTGAGCAGATTCTCATCCGTCGTGAAAAACTGGCACAATTACAGGCAGAGGGGAAGGATCCTTTTGCAATTGTAAAATTTGATGTAACCCATCACAGCAACGAAATCAGAGATGCTTTTGACGAGTTGGAGAACAAAGATGTGGCAATTGCAGGCCGATTGATGAGCAAACGTATTATGGGGAAGGCATCCTTTTGCAATATTCAGGATCGTAATGGCAACATGCAGTCCTATGTGAGCCGTAACGATATTGGTGATGAGGAATATGCCGCTTTTAAAAAGTTTGACATTGGCGACATTGTTGGCATCAAAGGCTTTGTTTTCCGTACAAAGACAGGAGAAATTTCTGTGCATGCTAAGGAGGTTACCCTTCTTTCTAAAAGCTTGCAGGTTCTGCCTGAGAAGTTCCACGGCTTAAAGGATCAAGAAATGCGTTATCGCCAAAGATATATGGACTTGATTGTAAATCCTGAGGTTAGAGATACCTTTATTAAGCGTTCTAAAATTATCAGCGAGATTAGAAGATTTTTAGATGGAAAGGGCTTTTTGGAGGTTGAAACGCCTGTGTTGCAAACCATTGCAGGTGGTGCTTCTGCAAGACCTTTCATTACACACCATAATACACTAGATATTGATATGTATTGCCGTATTGCTCTTGAGTTGCCCTTAAAGCGTTTGATTGTAGGTGGTTTTGAAAGAGTATATGAAATTGGACGTGTGTTCCGTAACGAAGGGATTTCCGTAAGACATAACCCTGAGTTTACATTGATGGAGCTGTATCAGGCTTATACAGACTATAATGGCATGATGGATATTACTGAGGAAATGTTCCGCACCGTTGCACAAAATGTTCTGGGTGGAACAAAGGTGCAGTATGGTGGTCATGAATTGGATCTGGGTCAGCCTTTTGCAAGAAAAACTATGGTTTCTTTGGTTAAGGAATATACCGGTGTAGACTTTGATGTAGTAAAGGATACCGAGGAAGCAAAGGCATTGGCTAAGGAACGCCATATTGATTTTGAAGATCGTCATGTAAAAGGAGATATTCTGTTACTGTTCTTCGAAGAATTTGTAGAAAAGAATTTGGTTCAGCCTACTTTTGTTATTGATTATCCCGTTGAGGTATCTCCATTAACAAAGAGAAAACCTGAGAACCCTGACTATACTGACCGTTTTGAACTATTCATCGTAGGTCGTGAATATGCAAATGCATATTCTGAGCTGAATGACCCAATTGACCAACGTGGACGTTTTGAGTATCAGGAAATGTTGCGTGAAGCAGGGGACGATGAAGCCAATATGATTGATGAAGATTTCTTAACTGCATTGGAATATGGTATGCCTCCTACCGGTGGTTTGGGTGTAGGTATTGACCGTTTTGTTATGCTGTTGACAGAAGCTGTTTCTATTAGGGACGTAATCTTATTCCCTACGATGAGACCCCTTGATAAATAAATGTAAATGAGAGAGCACGGTAATCGAAAAGCAAAGATTTCCGTGCTTTTTTTGTACTCTTTTCCCGAAAACAATTTCTCAACAGGCAATTAGGCCAGGGCAAAGCTAACAGCTAAGATATTAATGGGTTTGGTGAATCATTTTTAAATAAATATGGCATTTACCTAAGGAAACAAATATTGCAAGGCAAATAAAATATGGCATAAGAATTTTTTCTACGAAGGCTTTTTCATAGACTTTGTTTAACATTTTTCTATGGATTTATGCTATAATGCATACAGTGGCGTAAAATAGCGCTGTATGTCTTTTACCACAACTTTTTTGTGAAAGAAAATGGAAACGTAAGGACTAAAATCAGCGAAGACGTTCATAAACCAATTTTTCACGTGAAAGAGGTTAGAATAAAAATAGTTTTTAATTACAAGATTGTGAACTTAAGGAACTTAGCCTTTTTTCAAAAGTATTTTTGTATCAAGAAATTTGAACAAGTATTTTTCTCTTTTTTTAAGAATTTATGGCACGTTAATATGATATAATGAAAACAGTGTCATATTTCCAAGGGGTAGGGTGTGTATTATGGAGGCTTTAAAGGGTGTATTTGATAATTTGGGAGTAACTGGATTTGTTCGGCCTTCTATTGGCTTTTCAGATATTTTAGATATTTTGATTGTTGCCTATATTATTTATAAAATTATATTTTGGATTAAAGAAACAAGGGCATGGGTGCTGTTTAAGGGTATCTTGGTCATTCTTGCCTTGGCAGCTATCGCTGCTATTTTGCAGCTGCACACAATTATTTGGATATTGTCCAACACCATTTCTGTTGGTATCATAGCAGTGATTGTTGTGTTTCAGCCGGAGCTTAGAAAGGCTTTGGAACAGCTGGGAAAAGGGCGGTTTTTTTCGTATTTCATTCGTACCGATGAGGAAGATAGGCAGAAGGCATCCACCAGAACAGTGGATGAAATCATCAAGGCTGCAGACAAAATGGGGGCGGTAAAAACCGGTGCCTTAATTCTGATTGAGCAGGAAGTACCTTTGGGGGATTTGGAGAGAACTGGAATTCCCATTGATGCTTTGATTTCCAGTCAGCTATTAATCAATATTTTTGAACATAATACGCCGTTACATGACGGTGCCGTAATTATACGCAGAAATCGGGTTGCAGCAGCCACCTGTTTTTTGCCTTTAACCGATAGTAATGAAATCAGCATGGAATTGGGTACAAGACATCGTGCGGCCATTGGTGCCAGTGAGGTTTCCGATGCTTATGTTATTGTTGTTTCTGAGGAAACAGGGTCTATTTCCGTGGCTAGAGGCGGTGTTCTTTACCGTGATTTATCTGCTGATCAATTAAGAACGATGCTTTCACAAACCAAGAAAGTTGGCAAGAAGAAACTCTCTTTTTGGAAAGGAAGGCAAGATAAATGAAAAAATTTCAAGAAGCACTGATGAAAGATTTAGGATGGAAATTGCTTTCCATAGGGATTGCCACAATCATGTGGTTTATGGTAATTAATATTAATCAACCGGTTGACACAAGAACCTATTCCAAGTATATTACATTAGACAATATGGAGGTCTTGACAGACCGAGGACTAACAGCAAGAAATGCGGAGGATATTGCCGCAACAAAGGTGAACATTAAAATCAAGGCCCAACGTACCTCTTTGGACCGTTTAAATCAGTCTAATGATTGGCTTCAGGTCTCTGTGGACTTTTCTGAGCTGAAAACTGCTATGGCTGGAGATACGGTTTCTTTGCCTGTGAAGGTAGAAATGCTTGGGGGATATAGTGGATATACCGTTGTGAGTAAGGCACCTGCAAATATTCAGGTAAGTATAGAAAGATTGGCAAGTAAAGAACTTCCCATTGAAATTTCTTTAAATGGTGAACTTCCCAATAATGCCTTGTATTCTGCCCCTGTATTGAGTGCGGATACTGTTTGGGTAAAAGGGCCTGCGTCGACGGTGGAGCGGGTTGCAGCGGTACGAGGCGTGATTAATGCTCAAGATGTTCAAGGAGATGTGCAGCTCAACGCCAAGTTGGTACCTTATGATTCCAATGGTACACAAGTGAAGGGTGTGAGGCTAGGAACATCTGAGGTTACGGTGATATATGGGGCACTGGGTTTAAAATCTATCCCTATTAAGGTGAATATTTCTGGTACGCCTGCTGATGGCTTTGAATTGGGGGAAACAACTTGTACACCTCAAACCATTGAGGTGGTTGCCAACCCTGATAAATTGAAGGATCTTATTTATATTCAGTTACCGGATATTGATATTTCAGGAAGCAGTGCTACCCTTAGAAAGAGTTTTGCTGTGGCAGACTATCTTCCCGAGGGAGTAACGATTAAAGATGGAAACAGCCCAACCATACAGGTAAATGTGCAAGTATTGGCTGCAAATAGCCGTGAGATTGTTGTCCGTTCAAACCAGCTTACCGTGCTAAAAGGGGAAAGTGGAATGAGCTATGAAATCAGCGGCAGTGCGAAGGTTGTAATTACCGGTGATGACACATTGATTAATAGTATAGATGAGAGTACCCTTACAGGTACTGTGGATGTAAGCGGTCTTGCTGTGGGGCATCATAAGGTACCGATTACCTTGACTTTAGCAGACGGCGTAACGGCTGGGAGTGCATACATTGATGTTGTGATTTCCCAAGAAGTAGACGCATCCGATAGTGAATGATTTTTTTTGGAGGAAATATAAATGGGTAGATTATTTGGTACTGATGGTGTAAGAGGCGTTGCCAATACGGAATTGACCGGGGAGATGGCATATCAGCTTGGTCGGGCTGGGGCATATGTTTTGACGAAAGAAAAGAAGCATGCGCCGCGTATTTTGGTGGCAATGGATACACGAATCAGTGGTGATATGTTGGAGTCTGCTTTGGTTGCAGGTATTTGTTCCGTTGGTGCCCACGCGGTGCTTGCAGGGGTAATTCCCACACCTGCTGTGGCATATCTGGTGCGTCACTATCGTTTGGACGCAGGGGTAATGATTTCTGCATCTCATAATCCAGTAGAATATAATGGTATTAAGTTTTTTAGTGATCAGGGCTATAAACTGAGTGACGAATTAGAAGATGAAATAGAAAATATTGTTTTAAGTCGCATGGAGGTTTTGCCGTGTCCCACGGGCAGTGGAATAGGAACCAGAGGCTATGCAGAAGAAGCGTTGGACGATTATATTGCATTCCTTAGAAACAGTACCGCAGAGCGCTTTCAGGGTATAAAGGTGGCATTGGATTGTGCCAATGGAGCTGCTTATAAAGCGGCACCCATAACAATGCTTGAACTGGGAGCCCAACTTTGCATCATACATAATGAGCCTGACGGAACCAATATAAACGATAAGTGTGGATCAACCCATATGGAGGATTTAGTGGCATTGGTGAAGGAAAATGGCGCTGATATTGGCTTTGCCTTTGATGGAGATGCTGACCGTTGCTTGGCGGTGGATGAAAATGGTCAACTGATTGACGGAGATAAAATTCTGGCAATTTGCGGGTGCGATATGAAGGCAAGGGGAGAATTGAAAAAAGACACCATTGTTGGTACGGTGATGTCTAACCTTGGGCTGACAATAATGGGACGAGAAAATGAAATATCTGTTTTGCAAACAAACGTTGGTGACAGGTATGTTCTGGAAAATATGCTGACAGAAGGCTATAACTTAGGGGGAGAACAATCCGGTCATATTATTTTTCTGGATTACAACTCAACGGGGGATGGTGTTTTAACAGCAATTCAGCTTTTATCTGTCATGAATCGCAGTGGGAAAAAGGCTTCTGAATTGGCGAAAACCATGGAAGTAATGCCCCAGGTTTTAGTGAATGCTCGTGTAAACAACGCGCGAAAGAATGAATATATGGAGGTTCCTGAAATTAAAGCTGCGATTGAGGCTTTGCAGGAGAAATTTTCATCTGACGGAAGAGTGCTAATTCGTACTTCCGGTACAGAGCCTTTGGTGCGAGTAATGATTGAAGGCAAGGACAAAGAAGCAATGGAGAAGGAAGCCACGAAGCTTGCAGCTTTTATTGAGGAAAAGCTTCAGTAAAAAAAATTCCCCTGCTGTAGGATAAAACTACTTGACTGTAGCAGGGGATACGCATAAAATAGAAAAGGACTGCTTTGCAGAAAAAGGTTTAGAAATCACGGAGAGTGATTCACTTTTATGCTATTAGCAGAGCGTTCTTATCACACAAACTTGTCTCAGTAGCTCAGTTGGATAGAGCGTCCCCCTCCTAAGGGGAAGGCCGCAGGTTCGACTCCTGTCTGGGACATCGCAAAGGGTTGAAAATTCAAGGTTTCTTGGATTTTCAGCCCTTTTTCGTTGACTTGAAGTTTTGTTAGCAGATTGATAGTATTTAAGTTGTACTTAAAAATATAATCTGCTTTCTTGCGCTGGATTGTACATGAGTAAAGGAAGTTAAAGGATTGATGAAATACAACAGTAAAGAGGTGAATTAAAAAACGCAAAAGCGCCCTAATGTCCAATTAAGACGATTTTGCATTTTTCTTTGCTATTCTTTTGCTTTTTGTAAGGAGAATTATAATAGGTGCTTATTTAGCTATTGATATTGCAGAATATGCACCTTTCTCTTGTAATAGAAATTTTCCGTAATCATATCCACCGGATATACTATCCCATTGAGGGGGAATTAAAATGTTTCCCACATTATCAAGCAACCCAAACTTTTTATTTTCATTAACCAGGATGAACTTATTTGCATTTTCACCGTATTCATATTTTTCTACAAAGTCCCAAGTTTTATTTCCAACAAGCTTTCCATCCGTATCAATAATAGCATATTTTATTATTCCCTCTTTACTTGTTTCTGCAATGGCAGTTCCATTGTTAAATTGTGTAACATAATCCCATTTATCAGCAATTACCAATTTACCTTTTGAATTAATAAAACCCCATTTTCCTTTTTCGGTTTTCACTGCCGCCAAATTTTCTGTGCAATCTTTAAAATCGGTGAAAACATAACCAGTTACTAATTTACCTTCTGTATTAACCGCGGCATATTTTTTATTTTTTTCTGCAAAGCCCATATTGCAACTAAAACTATTTAGGATATAGCCATCAATATTAGCAATTACTTTTCCCCGTTTATCAATCATGGTTGATGTGCCATTATTTTTTTGAATTACCCCAATTCCGTTTTTAAAAGAAGATAAAATGCTTTTTTGGGGAGGTGAAATAATCTTTCCATCTATTCCAATATATCCGTTATCACCTTCCACAGTTTCATAAATAGCTACACCTTCTGATGGCATAAATAACTGTGAATATGTTATTTTATTTTTCTTGTATTGGTCATCAAAATAATAATCTTCAACTTTTGTAACCACAATTCCATTTTTATCTATAAATCCACATATATTTTTATTTATATTAACAGCCGGAGCAGGTCCATTTTCAAAAACTCCAAGACAATCCCATTCTATAGGTATAGTAAGTTTTCCGGTTTTATCTATAAATCCATATTTTCCGCCTTTTTTTACCATAGCCATATCATCATTAAAAGTTGATATCCACTGGTAATTTAAATTTAATACCATTTTCCCGTCTGCATCTATTAATCCAAATTCTTTATCCTTGGCAACGACAAACAATCCATTCTCGCAATCTTCCATAAAAGTATACTGAGGACTAACAATTATTTTCCCCAGATTATTTATAAGGCCATATTTTCCGTTTTTAGATACAATAGCACGTTCGTTTTTGAAAGGCATTGCACTTTCCCAAGATGGAGAAGCAATTATATTCCCTTTTGTGTTAATAAATCCAATTCCATTTTTATCTTCAATGGGTATTAAATTTTCTGAAAAACCGTGTAAAGTCTTATAATTTGTATTGAAATTTGTCTCGTATTTAGCAATTTCGCTGGCGTATAAATTTTTTTCACTAAATAAATTACATCCACTGCTTAATAATAGACTAGTAATTAAAAACTGAATTACAATCTTTTTTTTCATTTGGAACACTCCTTTTCTATATATTACCATATTGTCCGACAATTATATCATAGATTTTTGTATGTGGAAGAAATTAATGTGATGTTAGGGCATCAGATATCTGGTTTTTTGCAATGGACACAAATGGAATTTTGTACTGCTTTTTCATTCGCATTTGCAACTTGACTGTAGGCGTTGTTATTCATATAATACTTTAAAAGGGGGGACGGGAATGAGAATGGTTTTAATCAATAGTAGTCTAATAAAAAACAAGCATTCCATCTCTATTTTTGATAAATGAATTTCTAGCAGTGGATACAGTATATCGGCATTGATATACTGTGTTAGAAATTGTTTATCCAATAGAGAAAGGGTGTTATGAAATGAATAATCATGTAGTTACGAGATTATCTTCAACGGGAGTAAGCAAAGAGGTGGGTAATTATACCCATATAACAAAAATAAAGCCAAATGCGACATTTTATACATTTTCAGGGCAAATAGGAGCGGATTTAGGTGGCAATATTCCTGCTGAATTTAATCAGCAAGTAAAGAATACATTTATAAATATATCAAATTTACTTAAGAGTGTGGATTTGGGGCCAGACAATGTAATTAAGGTAAATATATGGTCAAAAGAAGAAATTGACTGGGAGTATTTCGATAAAATATATTGTGGGTTTTTTGGAGAAATTCCTCCTTCTATGACAATTGCTTATGTAAATGCTTTAGGATTGGATACCATAAAAATTGAAATAGAGATATGGGCTGCAGGATGAATTTTTTAGACTCAAAGGATTCGTGATTACTATACATGTTTCTGCGTGCCTACATATATGAATAAAAAAGAGCTGGGACAATTTGTCCAAGCTCTTTTTTACTTCAATTGTGTGTCATGTTATCATTGATGCAATATTGCTTAAATCTTTTTAGAAAGTTAATTCATTTATTATTGTATGGTTAAAAGAATTAACAAGGTTCAATGTATTTATAGTTTATTAGATATGAAAAAAATACTGCACCGCCAAGGAGACAACGGAGACGGAAAGCCAGCATAAAAAACCTAGAAATATAGGCCTAGCTCCATTTTTCACCAACTTGATAATATTTGTGTTTAACCCGATTGCGGCCATAGCCATGACAATCATAAATTTGCCAGCTTGCGACAGAAAATGAGTTGCATCACTTGGAATGGGTAAGAATGTATTCAATACGGATGCACCCAGAAAACCAAGAACAAACCAAGGGAATATTTTAGCAATACTGTAATTTGCATTTTCTCCCGCATTCTTTTTTGAAGTAATGACTGCAAGAATAAGGGTAATGGGAACAATGGCCAGGGTTCTTGTAAGCTTCACGATTACAGAGAGATTTCCTGCGGTATCGCTGAAAGCATAGCCTGCAGCAACCACGGAAGAGGTATCATTGACTGCGGTTCCTGCCCAGAGACCAAAGGTATGGTCACTCATTCCAAACAGGTGTCCCAAAGCGGGAAACAGAAACGCCGCAATTACATTAAAGAGAAAGATTGTAGAAATAGAACGAGCGATTTCTTCATCTTTAGCGTTAATGACTGGGGCTGTTGCTGCAATTGCAGAGCCGCCGCAAATGGCAGAGCCAACACCAATCAGCGTTTTTGTGTTTCCATCTAACTTGAGTAACTTTCCTGCAAAATAAGCGGTTAAAAATGCTGCCGATAAGGTAAACACCATCAATAATAAGGTTTGCTTACCAACACTAAAAATATTAAATAAGTTCATTTCAAAACCCAGAAGGATGATTGCGTATTGCAGTATTTTTTTTGATGTGAATTGAATCCCTTCGTTAAAGTGAGCGGGTCGATTCCAGAAAGCCAGAATCATACCGAATAATATCCCTAAAACAGGGCTTCCAATGATAGGAAATGCCTTGCCGATCAACCATGCAGGAATAGCAATTACGCCTGCAAGAAGGATTCCCCCAATTTTTCTTTTTACCATGTTTGTTCTTCTCCTTTTTTCAATTTTATACTGTTTATATTATACCTCTTGTACTTTAATAATTAAAATATTATTATAAGATAATAATTATAAGTAAAAGCTTATGCATAGGAGGCGACTTATGACGTTAAGGCATTTTAAAATTTTTATAGAAGTTTGCGAGACTATGAATATGACCCAAGCAGCGGAGCGACTGTATATTTCCCAGTCTGCCGTGAGTCAGGCAATTTCTGACTTGGAGGCATATTACGGCACAAAGCTATTTGAGCGGCTTTCCAAAAGGATCTATCTTACTGATGCAGGAAAAAAGCTACTGAGCTATGCTAGACATATTACTAAAATGACGGAGGAAGCAGAAGCTAATATAAAATCTTTGTCGGAAAGCGGTGTAATTCGAATTGGAGCCAGCGTAACGGTAGGCTCTGCCATTTTACCAAAACTGGTGAAGTCTTTTCGAAATGTAAGTCCTACTACAAACTTTGAGGTTGTTGAGGATAATACAACAGTGATAGAATCCCTTATATTAAATAACGAGGTGGATTTTGGGTTAGTGGAGGGAGAAATTCTTTCACCTGATATCACCATAAAACCCTTTCTGCAGGATGAGCTTATTTTAATCTGCGGGAAGGAGCATCCCTTTTCACAAAAGGCATTGGTATATCCCTATGAGTTAGAGAAGGAAAATTTTATTATCCGTGAAAAAGGTAGTGGTACCAGAAGGCTCTTTGAAATAAAAATGGCGGCGAGCAGTATCAGTTGGTCTGCATCTTGGGTTTGCAATAATTCGGAGACCATAAAGAATGCCGTTGAGAACAATTTGGGCATTTCGGTAATCTCCCAAAAAAGCGTTTTGAAGGAGCTTGAAAATAAGACTCTATATACCTCAGCAATTGATGGGATAGAGTTTATTAGGTATTTTAAAATTGCCTATCACAAAAAGAAATATATAACTCAAAAAATGAGTCAATTTATAGAGCATTTAATCAATTCATATTGATAATGGGTGATATAGCACTTTAAGGGAGAGACAGGGGAGAGCCGAAAATTTTGATGCTTTTGCCTTGCTGTCCATTTAAAATACCAAAAAAGCATTCTGTATTTGCACGTTATTTTTACTGAAAAATAAAATATAGGTTATATAATTGAAAAAAGAGTATTGACAAATTTATGTATATAGATATAATACAGTATAGTAACTATACAAATGGGAGGTGAGGTAGTGCACGATTATCGAGACGTATCTCGCTTAAGCGAACGAGTGATGCATAAATACATGCAGTTTGAGAAAAGAGCCCGTTGCTATGGTACGGATAAGCCTTTGACTCAAGCAGAAATTCATACCATTGTAATCATCGGAGAAAAGCCTGATATTAATGTGACCGAGCTGGCAAAACTTCGTGGTGTTACAAAAGGTGCAGCATCTCAGATGATATATAAGTTGGTGGAAAAGGGCTTTGTTTCAAAGCATGTATCCCCAAATTCGGATACAGAGGTATGTTTGAATCTAACAAAGGATGGCCAAATTTCATTTTGCGTTCATCAAGAATATCATGAAGAATCCGGTTCGGAATTTATGAAGATGCTGAATGATATGCCCCAGGAGTATCAAGATTATATGATAACTTTCCTCAAAGGCTGTGAGTCATTCTTAGATAGAAAACTAAACACGAAGGAAAAGAAAGGCTGATTTATTCGGCTTTTCTTTTTGGACTAACAGTATAGATGCTATATAGTATAAGTTCTAAACATAATGGAGGTAGAAGAAATGGATACAAACAAAAATATGGTTTTGCTTTCCCAAGCACCAGTACCAAAGGCGCTGATAAAGCTAGGAATACCCACCATGGTTGGGATGATGGTTTCTTCATTATACAACTTGGTGGATGCTTATTTTGTGGGCACATTAGGCACATCCCAACAGGCGGCAGTGGCGGCAGTGTTTCCTGTTGGACTCGTGATGCTGGGGGTTGGCTTACTGTTTGGCAGTGGTGCAGGCAGTTATTTAAGCAGGCTCTTGGGAAATGGAGATAAGAAGAAAGTAGATGAATGTGCATCCACCGCCCTTGCCCTAGCTGTTCTTTCTGCGATTGCGTTTGTGGGTATTATGCTTGCAGGAATTAATCCGTTATTACGGCTATTAGGTTGTACGGAAACAATGCTTCCTTATGCCAGAGAGTATGCAATTCCTTTTATTATGGGACTTATTGTTAATGTAGTTAATGTGACCTTGAGTAACCTTACTACAAACGAAGGTGCACCCATTTATTCCATGCGTGCAATGCTTCTTGGCGGCCTAGGAAATATTATCCTTGACCCTTTGCTTATTTTTGTTTTTCATATGGGGGTTTTTGGTGCGGCTATTGCCACATTGCTTTCCAGATTGCTCTCTCTTTCTTCTTACTTACTATATTTATTTCAGAAAAAAAGCAGCTTAGACTATTCCTTAAAAAATGTGCACATTGAGAAGAAGCTTCTGATACAGATTGCCAAAATTGGCATTCCTACCTGCATTTTTCAGATTTTATGCAGCGTTGCCCTCTCTATCACCAATAATCTTGCTGCTCCATACGGAGATGCGGCTATTGCGGCGTTGGGAATAGTTAATCGGATTACTACCTTTGGCTATATGACCATTATGGGATTTTTAAAGGGCTATCAGACCTTCGTAGGTTTTAACTATGGAGCAAAAAACTATAAACGCATGCAGGATGCAACCAAAACCATGCTTTTATGGACCTCATGTTTTTGCTTATTGGCCAGCGGCATAATGTTTTTATTCAGGGTTCCCTTGATACAAGCATTTAGTAAAAATGATCCCTTACTGGTCTCCATTGGCGTGAAGGTGTTGGTTTTGCAAGCCTGTGTATTTTTAACTGCTGGCTTTCAATATGTATTTACTACAAAATTTTTGGGGATGGGAAAGGGCATGGAAGGCAGCTTGGTAAGCCTTGGCAGGCAGGGATTTTTCTTTATACCCATTGTGTATATATTTACAGCAAGTTGGGGCTGAAACGGCTTGATTTTGGCGCAACCCGTGGCAGATTTTTTGTCTTTTGCTTTAATTGGAATCCTTGCTTTTCGTAATAAAAAGAAAGAAGAAAGTTTGTATCTTTCCGCTGTATTATAAAAAACTATTGATTGAAACTTTTTAGAAAATACTGATAAATGAAAAGTGTAGCGGCTGTACATTTTGAAAATTATCAGTATTTTTTATTTTGTCAGTCTCTTGACAAAAAAGCAAAAAAAGCATACTATAATAGCATAGATAACAGTGTTATGTATGAGGAGGGTTCCTTTGAAAAACGATAGAGAAACAAAAGAGCAGTTGATTCTGTGGGGGAGGAAAGAATTTTTGGAGAAAGGCTTTGCTCAGGCATCCCTACGCAATATTTGTAAAAATGCAGGGGTTACCACAGGTGCTTTATATTTCTTCTTTGAGAACAAAGAGGATTTATTTGCCTCCATCGTGGAAAAACCTTTGAGTGAGCTAAATCAAATATTAAATGAGCATTTTGACAAAGAGTTAAATCAGGAGGATTACCATAATCCGGGGAGAGAGAATTCTGAAGACTTGGCATGTGCCAAGGAAATGCTCCATTGCATTTATCAAAATTATGATGCTTTCCAGCTTCTGTTAACAAAAGCCAGAGGCTCCAAGTTTGAACATGCAGAGGAGCAATTTGTAGAGATGAGTGAAAAAAAATACCGTCTTATTGCTGATGGTGTTTGTAGACAAAAAAATGTGCCAAAACCAGCAGAATATATGCTGCACTGGTTCGCTCATACCCAAGTGAATCTTTTTGTTCATCTGGTCTCCCATGAAAAATCAGAGGAGAAAGCAGGGCGGAATTTGGAAGCTATGGTTGCATGTATGACAGCTTGCTGGAACCAGCTTTTACTGGATAAGTAAACATAGATTGGAAGGTGATGTTGGATGAATGAAATCATGATTTTGCTCATTCCATTTGCGGGTACCTCATTGGGTGCGGCAATGGTATTTTTTATGAAAGATGCAATGAATGAAAAGGTCAAGAAATTGCTTTTAGGCTTTGCGGCGGGAGTCATGATAGCTGCTTCCGTATGGTCATTGCTGATTCCTGCCATTGATTTAGCGGGAGAACAAAAGGGTCCTTCATGGTTACCTGCATTGATCGGTTTTTTGTTGGGTGTGGGGTTTTTATTAATATTAGACACTGTGATACCTCACTTGCATTTGGATAGTGACAAACCAGAGGGCGTATCTAGCAAGTTTTCTAAAACAACAATGCTGGTGCTTGCTGTAACCCTACACAATATTCCTGAGGGAATGGCTGTTGGTGTTACTTTTGCAGGGGCAATTTTGGGGGGCACTAATATCACCATGATGTCCGCTTTGGCTTTGGCGTTGGGCATTGCAATACAAAATTTTCCCGAAGGGGCAATTATATCTATGCCTTTGCGCAATGAAGGTGCCAGCAAGAAAAAGGCTTTCTTATATGGCGTGGGCTCCGGCGTGGTGGAGCCTGTTGGGGCAGTGATTACTATTTTGTTGGCAAAGCAGGTAATACCTATATTACCATATTTTCTTGCCTTTGCTGCAGGTGCCATGATTTATGTGGTCATTGAGGAATTGATACCGGAATCACAAGGGGGAGAGCATTCCAATATTGGTACGATTGGTGCGGCATTAGGCTTTGCGCTAATGATGGTGCTGGATGTAGCATTGGGTTGATGTAAAAAATCATCAAAGGGGGGATAACGCTTGCCTAGAAATGATGAAATAAGAAATGCCTATAAAACCATGGGAGGTGGGCACACTTTTTACGATGGTATGATTACGTGCTCTACTTTTTTGGGGAAAACTGTATGCAAGATGATATGGGGGATGAACCAAGAGGAAAATAACCGGTATTTACAATTGGCTCTTCAGGGAATTCCTTCAGACTTTTCAGGTAAAATGCTGGAAGTGCCTGTAGGTACAGGAATTTTGACTATGCCTATTTATGCAAGACTACAAAAGTCAGAGATTATCTGTTTGGATTATTCCAAGGAAATGATGGCACGGGCGCAACACAGAGCGGATGCTATGCATCTTCATCAAGTTGCCTTTTGCCAGGGGGATGTGGGAGCGTTGAATTTTCCTGATGAAACCTTTGATTTGGTGCTATCCCTGAATGGGTTTCATGCTTTTCCTGATAAAGAAGGGGCATATAAGGAGATTTTTCGCATTTTAAAGCCCCAAGGAATTTTATGTGGCTGTTTTTACGTGCAGGGAGAACGGAAACGAACCGATTGGTTTATTGAGAGGTTTTATGTACCAAAAGGGTTTTTTACCCCGCCCTTTGAGACAAAACAAAGCCTAGAAGGTAAATTGCAGGAAATGTATGACCAAGTGCAATTAAATTGTGTAGGAGCAATGGCCTCCTTTACTTGCATAAAAGGTAAATAAAAAAACCCGTTGCTAGTCAAATCCCAGCAACGAGTTTTTATTTTTATAGAATAAAGAAGTTTGTGTTTCCTTAAACATATTTTAAGAACAGAATGTCTAACAGATTTTTATCTGAAGCTTTATCATGTCTTTTTAGGTGCCACAAAATTGAGTGGATAGGGGTTTAGTCTATCAAACCTTTACTTTTCAAGAAATCTGAGGCTACTTCTTCCACGTTTTTCTGTTCCACATTAACCTGATAATTCAGTTCTGTCATTTCTTCATCATTAATTTGTCCTGCCATGAGAGTTAACACGTCTTTTAGTTCTGGGTGTTCTTTCAAGGTATCATTACGCACAAGGGGAGCTGCATAATAAGGGGGGAAGAAATTTAAATCATCTTTTAATACCTTTAGATCATATTTTTTGATTTCTGCATCGGTGGTAAAGGCATCGGTTGCATCCATATCATTGTTGCCAATGGCTTGATATTTTAAGGATACATTCATCATTTTGGGGTCGCCCTTAAAGGAAACACCATACATATCACAGAAGCCTTCAAATCCATCTTCGCGATTAAAGAATTCGTTTTCACCGCCGAATACTAGATTTTCGGATACACCTTTCAAATCTGAGGATTTTTCCAAATGGTATTTATCTGCCGCTGCCTTTGTGACAGCGATAGCGTAAGTATTATTAAAACCATAAGGCTCCATCCAAGAAATATCAAATTGTTTATTAAATTCCTCTTTTACCACGTTATAAGCTTCCTGGGGATCGGTGATGACATCCATTTTCAAATGGGCAGTCAGACCTGTGCCAGTATACTCGGAGTAAATATCAATATCGCCCTTTTTCAGTGCTTCAAAATTGATAAAGGTACCACCCATATTCAGCTTACGCTCAACCTTTAATTCTGTTTTGTTTTCGATCAGCTGAGAAAGAATTTCACCAAGAATGATATTCTCGCTAAAATCCTTAGAACCGATGACAACAGTATCCTTACTGCCGCAGCCTGTCAATGCCATGGAAAAGACAGCCGTAACGGCAATAGCCAAAGAGAGTAATTTCTTTTTCATATGCTTTCCTCCTCTAAAAAATAATATTATTTTGCACGTTTCACCAGTTTATGCTCAAACTTAGACATAAAAAAGTCGAAGGCAACCGCCATAATGACTACCGGAATAGTCCCTTTCATAATTGCGGAGAAGTTCATGGTTTGAATCCCACGATAAATAGGATAACCAAGACCGCCAGAGCCAATGAGTACGCCGATTACCGCAATGGATAATGCTGTAACAGTGGCAATTTTGATTCCTGAAAAGATCAGGGGGAATGAAAGGGGCAGTTCCACCTTAATCATACGTTGCAGTTTCGACATCCCCATACCCCTTGCCGCATCCTTTAAGTGAGGAGGTACTCCTGTCAACCCAATATAAGTATTACGGACAATAGGAAGAAGAGAATACAGAATAAGTCCAATCACTAAAGTAACGTTGCCAAGACCGAAAAAAATCATCAAGATGGCTAAAAGTGCCAATGAGGGAATTGTCTGCAAGGAATCCACAACCCAGAGGATTATTTTATCCAAATAGGGTACCCAATATGAGATGATACCAAGGAATATTCCGATTACTGTGGAAAATCCGATGGCGATTAAAACAAGAACCATATGCTGTATAGTCAGGGAAAATAAATCAGTCATTTTTTCACCTCCCAAGTCTTAGGCCTCGGGGCGTCATAACACGTTGGATGAATCCAATCAGTGTATTTGCCAGGAGAGCCATAATTGCAGCGGGAATTGCCCCTGCAAGAATATATTTTGTTTCATAGGTAGAAAGTCCCGTCCAAATCATATCGCCAAGGCCACCTGCACCTATCATACCTGCAAGAGTTGCCCAGCTGATGATGTATACTGTGGATAGGCGTAAGCCACCGATGATTGCCGGCATAGCAAGGGGCAGTTCTACTTTAAAAAGAATTTGCATGCCGCTCATGCCGATACCTCTTGCGGATTCAATACAATGTCCATCCACTTCCAGAATACCCGTATAGGTATTACTTAGAATTGGAAGTATAGCATACAGAGAGAGAGCCGCAATTGCGGGTGGCTTCCCGATGCCCATTAAGATTAGCATGATTCCCAATAGTACGAGACCGGGTATTGTTTGAATCACACCTGCAGCGGTTAAAACATATTTAGCCGCAGTTTTATGTCGGGTGAGGATAATGCCAACGGGCACCGCCACAATGACACCAATGCATACGGATATGAACACAAGCTCAATATGGGTAATCACAGCGGTGAGGATTTCATTGGAATGCTTTGTAAAAAATTCCATATAACTCATTGCGTCATCTCCCCCCAAAGAGCTTCGCCCATGGCTTTCGCCATACTGGTTTTTGTGATTAGTCCGGCTACTGTATTATTATCATTTAATACGATAACATAGCCAGTGGGTGAAGCAATTAATAGCTCAAAGGCTTCTTGGGCGTTGGAATTGCAGTTTACTGTTATAGCCTCTACGGTTATTAATTCTGCAATTTCCTTACCCGCCTTACCTTGTGCTTTGATTTTATCAACAGAGACGGTTCCTAAATAGGTATCGTCATCCTCCACCACAATGAGGGAGGAAACATCTCTACGACTCATCAGCTCGATACATTCCAAGGTTTTCTTTGTTTTTGGTACGGTAAGAACCTTGGACCGCATAAAGTCAGAAGCCACCATATTGCTGGTGCTGTTTTCGTTATTCATATGCTTGCCAAGGAAGCTTTTAATAATGGGGTCAGCAGGGTTTTGGAGCATTTCCTCGGGGGAAGCTACCTGTAAAACCTTACCCTCATTCATAAAAACAATGGTATCTGCAAGACGAATGGCCTCATCCATATCATGGGTGACAAAGACAATTGTTTTGCCTAATTTTTTCTGGATTTTTTTTACCTCTTCCTGTAAGGAATCCCTTGTTACGGGGTCCAGAGCGCCAAAGGGCTCATCCATCAGAACAATTGGCGGTGATGCTGCTAGGGCACGCAAAACGCCAATACGCTGCTGCTGTCCGCCGGAAAGCTCCGAGGGATATTTTTTTGCATTTTCTTCATATGGCATATTTACCAAATCTAATAAACGATGTACGATTTCGTCGATTTCTTCTTTTTTATAGTTCAGAAGTTTTGGAACAATAGCAATATTTTGCTCCACAGTCATATTGGGGAAAAGCCCAATCTGCTGAATGACATAACCGATGGTACGGCGCAGCTGTACGGGGTCTACCTTGGTAATATCTTTACCATCAATAAAGATTTCACCGGAATCAGGTTCAATCAGACGATTGATTGTTTTTAGTGTAGTTGTTTTACCGCAACCACTGGGGCCAATGAGAATAACAAATTCACCAGCCTTTATATCTAGAGTAAGATTATCTAAAATAATTTTCTTACCATAGCGCTTACTTACGTTACGAAATTGAATCATAAAGTTTGAATCTCCTTTCTTTTATTGTCGAAAGTAACAACCTCTATTATACATGTTAAGTTGTCAGTTGTCAAGAAAACTGGATTTGCACAAAAAAATCCCTGTGTTTGGCGAAAAGACCAGGGCTATGAGTTAAGTTGAATAATTGCTTAATTAAGGCAATTTATATATTGTGGCGAGAGCGAATCAGATGAAACGTTGAGATATAAAAAAATGACTTCATTTGTTCGGTTTAGTTTAATTAATCGGCCACAGAAGCAAAAGGCGGAGACCTACTGTTACTGAACCCTTTAGGACATAAAATAAGACCTCCGTCATTTTATAATGAACGGAGGTCAGGAAAGACTAATTTTATTCTGATATTTGCTGGGCTTTTGTAATATAGTTTCCTACAGATTCTATGGTAGAGATATCACCCACAAAGATAATAGTGTCTCCCTCCAACAAAACAGCATAAGGCCCAGGAGATAAGATTACTTTGTCTATACGGCGAATGGCAATAATGGTTGCACCTGTTTTATGCCAAAACATAAGCTCCATCAGACTTTTACCGATAAGAGGAGAATCACCGGGAACATCAATCTCATAATTCTGAAAGGGATTGCTCTTGGAAAATTTATCATTGGTGCGTACCAAATGAGAAACCATTTCCCGAATTTGATCGTTTAGATTTAATTGTTGATCTAATAGCCGTCTAAGATTACGTTCAATGAGGCGGGTATCGTTTTGTTCACTGAAGCGTTGTGCAAAATCCTTTGCCTTATCAACAGAAAGAATAACCACCCCGCTATTTTTTCGTACCTCAACAATACCCACATCTTCCAACAGCTTTAGTGCTCTGCGTATGGTTTCAGGGGATACGCCATATTCTGAGGACATAATGGAGCGACCGTATATTTTTGTGTTTTCCTTTAGTTCTTCTCTCGAAATACGCAAGGCGATATCAAGGGCGATTTGTGAGTAAACGGGCGGGTTAATTTTTTCTTTCATTTTATACACCACTTTATTTTAAATATTTTAACCGTGCAAATTGGAACAAATCTTCAACATGGACACTGAAACCGTGATCTTGTCAAGGATTTTTTTGTTTCCCAAATACTAAGATGCATTCTAACATATTTCATATGGAAAGTCCAGTTCCATAAAATCCCCGTAATAAAAGCCTTTTGCGCCAAATGGAGCGCTTAACATAAAATAAAAATAGGGGGAAAGATATTTTTTCAATTTGAAAGAAAAATGGGAACTAGGGGGAGGGGAAACCTTGATTTCCTAAGGATACGCCTTGACAATTTGGGGTACTTGTTATATACTTTTTCAGTATAAACGGCGATTTTCAGCGGAAGAGTTTTTCTCTTACAGGCAATCGAAAACGCATAGAATTTTCGTAAATTAGAATGGAGATGAAACCGTGGAGAGAATTAAGACAATTAAAACTCGTGACCTGAAAAAGAGCGTAGATTTTGGTGGTTGTGGCGAATGCCAGACATCCTGCCAGTCTGCTTGCAAAACCTCCTGTGGCGTAGCAAATCAGCCCTGCGAGAACAAACAGAAGTAAGCTCAAAAGGATTGACAACGAATCCGCCGCCTGCTTTCAGTAGGGCGGCATTTTTCGTATTGGGGCATTTCTGCAAGGGGCATTGCCCTTTGTTGTAGAAAGGATTGAATGGATTGGTACATCAATATAAATTAAACGAGTTTAACATTGTGCTGGACACTTGCAGCGGATCAGTTCATGCGGTGGATGAGGTGGCGTATGACATCATCCAAATGTTTGAAACCAATGGTAAGGATGAAATTGTTCAGACAATATTAAAAAAATATAAAGATAGACCTGATGTTACAGAGGAAGAAATTTTACTGTGCATTGAGGATATTCAAGCCTTAGTGGACGGTGACAGACTGTTCACCAAGGACGAATACGAAAGCCTTGCTTATGATTTTAAAAACAACAGCAAGGTAATTAAAGCACTTTGTCTTCATGTTGCCCATACTTGCAATTTAAATTGCAGTTATTGCTTTGCCAGACAGGGACAATATCAAGGAGAACGCGCCATAATGACCTTTGAAGTGGGTAAGCAAGCCCTGGATTTTCTCATTGCCAACTCGGGAAACAGAGTGAATTTGGAAGTGGATTTTTTCGGTGGTGAACCTTTGATGGTTTGGGATACCATAAAACAATTGGTTGCTTATGCAAGAGAGCAGGAACCTATTCATCATAAAAAATTCCGTTTTACGTTAACCACAAACGGAATGCTCATTGATGACGATGTGATTGATTTTTCCAATCGGGAAATGCACAATGTGGTATTATCCTTAGATGGCAGAAAGGAAGTCCATGACCATTTGCGTAAGACCATTGGAGGCGAGGGCAGTTATGAAACGATTTTGCCTAAGTTTAAGCGGTTTGTTGAAAAAAGAGGCGGACAGGGCTACTATATGCGAGGAACCTTTACTCACAACAATGTGGATTTTACCAACGATATTTTTCATATGGCAGATATGGGTTTCAAGGAGTTGAGCATGGAACCTGTGGTTTGTGACCCTTCCGACCCGTATGCTTTAACGGAGGAGGATTTGCCAAAGCTGTTTGAGCAATATGAAATTTTGGCGAAAGAAATGGTTCGACGGAAAAAAGCAGGAAATGGCTTTGAATTCTATCACTATATTTTGGATTTAGAAAATGGCCCATGTGTTTATAAGAGAATCACAGGCTGTGGCTCTGGTACGGAATATATGGCGGTAACCCCTTGGGGTGAATTATTCCCCTGTCATCAATTTGTTGGGGATGACAAGTATAGCTTAGGGAATGTTTGGGATGGTGTGAAAAACACAGAGGTTCAGGATGAGTTCCGTCATTGCAATGCCTATGCAAGAGAGGATTGTAGAGATTGTTGGGCGAAGATGTACTGTTCCGGTGGTTGTGCTGCCAATGCTTACCACGCAACAGGCAGTATCCAGGGGATTTATGAGTACGGCTGTAGGCTTTTCAAAAAGCGCATTGAATGTGCCATTATGATGAAGGTTGCAGAAAGCAGTGAGGAATAATTGCCATGGATACACCAATTTATAATTTTGTGAATGAGTATTTGAAAAAAGGGACTGTCCGCCTGCATATGCCAGGGCATAAGGGCAGCCCCCTTTTGGGTTGTGAGCCTTTAGACATCACAGAAATCAAAGGGGCTGACGATTTATATCATGCCCAAGGAATCATTCGGCAAAGTGAGGATCATGCCACCAAACTGTTTGGAACAAAAAAAACGTTTTATGCCACAGGTGGTTCTTCCCAGTGCATTGGAGCTATGGTTTATTTGGCCATGCTCCATGGGAAAAAGGGTAAGCCGATTTTGGCAGCTAGGAATGCCCATAAGGCATTTTTACATACCTGTGCTTTACTTGATTTGGAGGTACAGTGGGTTTATCCCGAGAAGGAAGTATCCCTTTGCAGTTGTCCTATTTTACCCCAACAGTTGGAGCGTATATTAAAATCCATGGAAGTTTTGCCCTTTGCCCTATACATCACTTCTCCTGATTATTTGGGGGGGATGGCAGATATTAAGGGACTTTCTCAGGTTTGCAGGAATTTCGATATTTCCCTTTTGGTGGATAATGCCCATGGTGCATATCTTCGTTTTTTACCTGAATCTTTACATCCTATGGATTTGGGCGCCGACATGTGCTGTGATTCTGCCCATAAAACCTTGCCGGTTTTAACAGGAGGGGCGTATCTACATATAGGAAAAGACAGTTTTTTACCCTTTGAACAGGACGGAAAAAATGCACTGGCCTTATTTGGTTCCACAAGTCCATCATACCTCACGCTACAATCTTTAGATTTATGCAACAGCATTTTGACACAGGGGTATGGGAAGAGAATCAGCGCTGTCTGTGAGAAAGTGAAACAACTTGCCGTGAAACTAACGGAAAAAGGGTATTATTTGCAAAATTTTGAACCATTAAAGCTTGTGTTGGAAGGTGCCAAAATGGGCATTACAGGATATGAGCTAGCGGAATTTTTGAGAGAAAGCGGAATCGAACCAGAGTTTGCCGATGCGGATCACCTTGTTTTGATGTTCTCCACAGAAACTAAGGAAGCAGAATTCGAAAGAATTGATTTTGCTTTTCCACCTATGATTGCAATGGCTACCCAAGAAAGAGGAACTGCTTTGCCTTTTAGGGGAGAGCAGGCAATGTCCATTCGTGAAGCCATGTTTGCAAGGCGATGTACCATAGGGGTTGATCATGCCTTGGGGCGAATTTGTGCAACCCCAGCAGTTTCTTGTCCTCCTGCCATACCGATTGCCATAAGTGGTGAGAGAATTACACAAGAAATGATACAGCTATTCTTTCTTTACGGGGTCGAAGAAATTGATGTGGTGGAGGAAAAATAAGAAAAGGCTTTGTTTCCCTACGGCACAGACAGGTTATTCAATAATTTGAGAGTGGAAGAGGGGAGAATAGATGGGTACAGATTTCGTTATTTCTGTTCCGAGCTTTATAATGCTATTGGTAGCCAATTTCTTGGCAGGCTTTTTAGACTCTATTGCGGGCGGCGGTGGGTTAATTTCGTTACCTGCCTATACGTTGACGGGGATACCCATGCATTTTGTTTATGGTTGTAACAAATTTTCTGCTGCATGTGGAACCACCATAGCCACACTGAGGTATTGGAAGCATAAAATGCTGGATATTCAAGTGGGAGTATTAGCGGCGATAGGCGCATTTGCGGCATCTGCCCTAGCAGCAAAAGTGGTGCTTTACTTAAGTGACAGCACCCTAAAGGCAATGATGTTAATTATTTTACCAATTGCGGGAGTAGTTACGGTTCTGAATAAAAATATGGGGGAAGAGAATCATTCGGATTCTTTTTCTAAGAAAAAGAAAATTATATTGGCGTTGCTGATAGGTGGATTAATCGGGTTTTATGACGGATTGGTTGGCCCGGGTACAGGTACATTCGCTTTGATGGCATTTTGTTTTATCATGAAGTATGATTTGCGGACTGCATCCGGAAATGCAAAATGCTTGAATTTGGCTTCCAACTATGCGGCTTTAGCTGTATTTTTGTTGGAAGGAACAGTATATTTTAAAATTGCAATTCCTGCGGCTATTTTTGGTATTGCAGGGAATTACCTTGGGGCGGGGTTTGCCATAAAAAAAGGAGCGAAGGCAATTCAGTTCATGCTTATGGTGGTTATTGTACTATTGTTTATCAAAATGGGAGCAGATTTTTTATTATGATATATAAGGACGTCAAGCAGTAAGTGTGTTGACGTCCTTTTTTATTTTATAGCATTTTTTGCATCAGTACGATATTGAACTCACGCCCGAATTTTTCTCCAATTCTTTTAAACTCTCCCACCTGCAAAAAACCATTTTTTTTGTGAAACTGGATACTAGGTTGATTTTCTGAGGAAATTTCGGCAATGAAGTGATGTACTCCAAGGACTTTACTATCTTGCTCCAATAAGGAAAGACATTTTGCGCCAATTCCTTTTGCTGTGTAGTCCTCAGCAATAAAATAAGAAACATTAGCAGTTCCCTGAAAGGTGGAGAAAGGTTGAAAAGGAGACAGGGAGCAAAAGCCTACAGTTCTGTTTGCATCTGCATCAACCACAGCGTAGGCGCACAAGCCCTCGGATCTTTTCATCAACATGGGGTAAAACTGCTCTGGCAGGGGCGTGGGCGGAAAAGCGCTAGTACCAGTGGCAACGTAGTAATTAAATATTTCCATGACTGGTTTTTGATGTTCCATTCCAAGCTTTTCGAAAACAATATTCATAAGGTTCACCTCCTTAAAAGGATGTTATACCAATTTATGGAACGTTTCAATAGATAAGCAAAAAAAAGAGGAAAATCATTCTTAATAATCTTCCTCTTTTTATTTTAAAACAATAGGGCTCCCTCAGCTTTTGCGGATTGAATATCCTTCAAAATGGCTTTTTGCTTTTCATCAAACAACAATTCTTTATTGTACTGATAGTATTTCTCACTACCATTTTCGCTGATAAATTTTACACTGTAAAAATTAGTGGTCAGTTCTGTAATGAAGATAACCATTTCTTGCCCTGCACCAAATGCTTCTTCTAAAAAGTGGAAAGCGTTTTCTAATTCTTTCGTGCCTGTTTCAATAAGCTGCTCACGATGGGAAATATCCTTTGCAAAGGAGGCTCTAATTTCTTCAAAAACTTTATTTTTATCGGAAATACCAAGGCTCTTAATTTCTTTTTCCAATGCATAAAGCCGCTCAATGGTCATACGACGGCTTTTTTTGGTGCTTTGATCCAAAAGATCTGATTTTTGTTCCTTTGCAAAGGCAGTTTCTTTTTCCTCAAGCAAGCCTTCAAACAGCTTATCCCAAGATGTGTCCTTGCAATATGGGTTGTGGAAGCGTTCTTTCAGTTCAACAAGAGTTTGATGTAATTCTGTGGTAAATAAATCTCCTTCATATGCCAGTTTAAAATCATCGGAAAGGCGACTGAGGATTAAACCAAGGACGCTGAGCTTTTCGTCAAAGGGGGCAGAAGCAAGCTTTGCAGCAGACTGTTCTGTAAAGGTGCCATTTAAGATGTCCTCCACATGATAATCGGTTTTATATTTATTGTATAAATCCAAGTAATTGGCGAAATCTCTGGCGATTTTTTGATGCTGTAAATATTGTAAAATCATGCCGGCATCCGCAGTAATACCCATGGTTTCGTATACTTTTAAAATGGTGGATAAATCCTCCCATCCTCTGGGGGTCACAAACTTTTTGCCATCCACAGTGTTTTCCATGGCGTAAAAATGGTTTTTCTTGATTTCCAGATAGGAGAGAATAGCTCCGTGAACGGAATGCTTATAAGCATATTCCTTCCAAACCTGAAAATCGGGTTCAACCTCAATTTTTTTCACGCGGTCAAGGGTTACAACATCAAATTCCCGTACACTTTTGTTGTATTCCGGAGGATTTCCCGCAGCGGCAATGAGCCAGCCATCAGGCACCCGATGGGCACCGAAGGTTTTTGCCTGTAAAAATTGGAGCATGGCGGGGGCGAGGGTTTCTGAAGCACAGTTGATTTCATCAATAAAGAGAATGCCTTCTGAAAGGCCGGTTTCCTCCATTTTGTTATAGACTGAGGCAATAATTTCGCTCATGGTATATTCCGTTACGGCATATTCCTTGCCGCCATATTCCTTATGGCTGATAAAGGGCAAACCGATGGCACTTTGACGGGTATGATGGGTAATGCTATAGGAAACTAAGGCAACGCCGCATTCCCTTGCCACTTGTTCCATTATGGCAGTTTTGCCAATGCCTGGGGCACCCATAAGCAGGACGGGACGCTGGCGTACCCGAGGAATCATATATTCATCAAACTCGTTTTTTAATAAATAAGCCTGTATGGCTCTCTGAATTTCTTCTTTTGCTTGTTTTATATTCATAGTCATTTCTCCTTATCGTGAATGGAAAGGTCATCCGGCCCAAGGACAACCTTCATTGCCCAAGGGGGTACATTTAGATCTAAATATTCCTCATGAAAAAAGATAAAGGCGGTTTCATAGGGCGGTCTGCGATTGGGAAAGGTGCCGTAGCCATCGGTAAAATAAATTAATCCTTTTAGGTTTTGGAAGACCTTTTCGTCAATGAGCTTATCCACATATTCAAACACAGGCCGGAAATCGGTGCCACCGCTACCCATGATACGAAAGCTTTCCATATAATGCTCCAATTCTTCCGTGGAGGTGACCATGGTATCCTGTTGTACCTTTGCATCACACTGGACGATATGGATATTTGTTTTGTGAAAAAAAGATTCACTGTTTCTAAGGATTGCGTAGGTTTCTTCCAGGAAACGGCGAATGGTTTCCCCTTCGCAGGATTCAGATGTATCAATGGCAATGACCAATTCCTCTATTTTCTTAACTTCTTTATACTCCAAGGATTCAATGAGGGGCATATTTCCGTAAAGGGACAGACCATAGGTATAAAAAATATAATCATAGGCGTCGTCGTCTACCCGCATGTCCTCTTTTAAGGTTACAAATTTTTCAAGAAAACGGTGATAATCATATTTCTCTCTATTTTCGATTTTCAAAAGCTGCAATAAATCCCCAGCGTTTTCCCCCATCTCTTTTGAAAAGGTTTCCAAATTAGTCTCCATTTTTTCGCCGATTTGTTGCCATTTTTCTTCAAGCTGTTTTTGCTTTTCTTCATTCTGTTCTTGCTCCGTTTGATCTTCATTTTCAGAATTTTGATCATTTTGGTTATCGTTATTTTGATTCTCTTCTTTTTTATGCTCCCAAAAAACATGGTCGTCCACCCAGAATTCAAGCTGTAGTTTTCCAAATTCCTTATTGGTCAACTTCTGTTCCGAAAGCTTGCGGTAAATACCCTCTGCAGAAAGGACTTTCAAATCCTTTTTCAGGGTATCATACATTTCATTTCGGCGGTCGGAAACCACCAAGCGGGTGGCCTTTAGAGGCAAAGAATCAATAATGGACTCTACGGCAATATCACAGGAAACCCCCCAAAGAGCTTCGTCCCGTTCTCCTGTATGAAAGGGATGGCGGAAAATACAATGCAAAAGCATATGCAAATAAAGGCGGTTTACCAAAACGGGATCGGATTGGTACCGCTCCACCAAATAGCGGGGATTAAACAGCACCTTTTCTCCATCTGTTCCAACGTAAAGGGAAGAAAGGTTCATTTCATAGCGTAGTCCACTTAAGGCAATATCCAAAAACCGCAAGGATAAGTATAATTCATTGCGGGATGCATTTAAAATAGCGTTACCGATTTGTATGAGACGTTGATGATTTTCGTTCATAAGCCCTCCTTTACAAATCAAAGCTTTTTTTCTTTATGGGATTCCCATTGTTATGTTGGTAATCCATAAGAAAGCTAAGAATTTCTGTTTTCCCTTTTTTCTGTGCCAGCTCTATCAATTTTGGCAAGGCTTCGTTGGTATAAAGCCCCCATTGGGCAAATAGACGCAGGACTTCCAGATCATTTTTTTGGATATAATAGTCCGCCGCAAATAGCAAATGCTCCCGCACATAGGAGAGATAGGTTTCCCTACGTTCTGTCGGAAGGCGATAAGGATAGGACAGACGATATACTGCCAAAAGCAGTACCAAAACTGCCGCATCTTCCCTTCGAGTAAGATAAAACAATTCGTCGTATCTGCGAAAATCAATATCAGAATTACGAATGCATTGGCGAAATAAATGACCTGTGCCGTAATTTACCTGATGAAACTGCCGTGCCGGTGTGTCCTCAATATATTCATATTGAAAATCAGGGATGAGCAGTTTGGCTCTTGCTTCAGGAAAATCTATGGTAAGCAATAGCTCGTGGTTTAAAACGGCGATTAAGTCGGAAACATGCTTGCATTGTCCAAAATAAATATCATACAGGCTGTCACAATTTAAAAATAAGCCTGTTCCCAGATGCACTGTATTTTTCGGTATATTTATTTTGTAAAGAGATCTGCAATTATAAAACGCATAGCGTTCGATGGCAGTTACCATTTCAGGGATAGTAAGAGCCTTGAGGCTATGACAATCGTAGAAAGCATAACTACCGATCTTTTGTATACTTTGGGGCAGTGTCAAAGCATCTAAGGCAGAACAGCCGGAAAAGGTATAGGGGGCGATTTCCTCCAATCCTTCAGGCAGAACAATAGAACCCAAGGCAGAGCAGCCAGAAAAGGCATAAGCGCCGATACGTCGGATTGTATCAGGTAGGACGATACGCAAGATGGCATCGCCTTCATCTTCTTTTGGAACTGCAGTGCGTTTTTCTGAGGAGAGGCAAAGGGATATTTTACCCAAGCTTTCGTCCTCTACCTGAGGTTGCTCCATTTCTATGGCAAAAGCAAAATCCTCAATGGCCACCACTGGCATATCCTCTATGGTTTCAGGAATATGCAGTTGGCTTGCTCTGCCCTTGACACCCAAGATGGTAACGCCCTCGGCAAAGACTTTATAATATAATATAACCTTTTTTGTTGGTTTCATGGCCTTATCCTTTTCAAAATGTAATCTAAAGTCCATTATACTTCCTTGCTTGGATAGTGTCAAAATAATCACATATGGGCTATAGAAAAAATAATAGGTAGTTGCTGTTATTAAAATAGGATGCAGAGGTACTAAAAAAGTGAGAGAAAGTGGAAATGTAAAATTAAGAAACTTCTTTATTTTTGCTTTCAGGATCCGATGTGAAAATGATTTTAAATAATCGTATCTAACTTTAAGTGTTTGTAATATGATGATGTTTACAAATATGTAAAATAATGTTATTATTTTATATATAACTGGAAGATTGACCGGAACAACAAAATGGATATTTGATCATTACAAAACAGGTTCATCTTGGGATAATACTACATTAGAGGTTGAAACAAAAAATAATAATGCAAAGATAATAAAGGTCTTTCATAGCTTATGAGAGATCTTTATTTACTATTTAAATAAAAATAAGATGTAAAGGATTGGAATAATATGAAAAAACATTTGAGAAAAGTAATTATAATATTTGCTTTGGTATGCCTTATCATAGGTGGTTTTTTCTATGTAAATAACGTGGAAAATCCGTTTAGTTATTTTAACACATTAACCACGCCAGCGACGACTGCTGATTTGGTGGGTTCCTATAACCATGTGGATGATGATTTTATAATATCTATTACATTTGCTTCTGAAGGAGAGAATTTCTTTCAATATGTAGACAGTTTTAACCATCTTGAGGATATTGGTACTTTTGAAAAGGTTGGCGAGGGTGTTTATTCCTTGGAAGGAAGTATGATTGAGAAGCAAGAGATCAGGGTTATGGAGGATTTTTCTTTCGAGCTTAAGGTAAATGGAAAGATTATGGTTTTTCAAAAAATCAGTCAAACCTGTACTTGGATTAAAAGTGAAAAACTAAAACAAATGAGGGGATATTGATAGGGATAAGATGGTATAATATATTGACTCATGAAGAATCAGGAGTTGATAAATAAAAAGCCCGATTGCCATAATCTAGCAATACGGGCTTTTATAATGTGATTTAGTGAGAAGCCTTTACTTTAATCCAAAGTTCTGCCAGCTTTTGCTTTAATACAGGGTTATCTTTAAATACTTCGTCCTTTGCATAATCTGTTCTGGGAAGATATGCCTCATTATCTGCATAGATTCCGCCAGACCCAGACATTTCATCCAATACCTCTTGGTTAGAGGAAGGGTAGCCTACCGTTTCGGAGTTATCATAGGAAGCGTCATGGGTCAAAACATAATTAATGAATTCATGAGCCAAGAGGGGATTTTCTGCGTTGGCAGGAATCACCATGGAATCACTCCACAGGTTTGTGCCCTCTGTAGGCAGGAAAAAGCTCATATCTTCGTTCTCATTCAAAATCGTAGCTGCGTCACCACTATAAACAACGGCGATATCTTTATTTCCATTAATCATGCCGTCGATTACTTCATCAGTTACATAAGCGGGATCCATGGTATTGTTCATTTGCAGGAGCCAATTGTAGGCTTCCTGAATTTCGCTTTCACTTTCTGTGTTCATGGAGTAGCCCAGTGCTTTCAACGCCATCATAAAGGAATCTCTCTCAGAGTCATAGACATAAATGCGTCCTTTATAGGTGGTATCCTGAAGGATATTGTAGCCCAGTTTTTCTACGTCTGCGGGTTTTACATTATTGTGATTATAAACAATTCCTACATTTCCCCAAAAATAAGGCACTGAGTAGGAATTATCAGGGTCATAGGGCAGATGTTTCACGCCTTCAGCCAAATTTGAGATATTTGGAATTTTAGCTAAATCCAGCTTTTGTAGCATGTTTTCATGAATCAAACGTTCAATCATATAGTCGGAGGGCACAAGGACATCATAAGCGTCTCCTGCCTGCAATTTTGTATACATCATTTCGTTGGAGTCAAAGTATTCCACAATGACCTTTACGCCATATTCTTTTTCAAAATCGGGAATTAGGTTTGCACCCATATATTCCCCCCAATTATATAGCTTTAAGGTGGAGGAGCCGTATTTTTCCACCGCGTCAGAAGCAGAAGAACCGCCGCCACAGCCAGACAGCAACAATGCCCCACTAACAGCCAATGCAATCATTTTTTTCATGTCAGTTTACTTCCTTTCTTTTCTTTTAGGATTGGTATAATGTTTACAATGAATAACGCCACTGTAATCAACAGAATAACTAAGGTGCTTAAGGCGTTGATGGACGGATTCACACGTTTACTCATGGTATAAACCAAAATAGAGATATTGTTCACGCCGTTGCCTGTTACGAAATAGGAGATGATGAAATCATCAAAGGACATAGTAAAGGCAATTAGTGCCCCGGAGATAATACCCGGTCTGATTTGGGGAACAATGACCTTCCACAAAGCCTGCATGGGAGTTGCGCCAAGGTCTAAGGCGGCATCTGCCAAATTTGGATCAAGAGAACGCAGCTTTGGCGTTACGCTTAGTATTACATAAGGAATGCAGAACATAATATGGGCGAGGAGCAGGGTCAAAAACCCCTTTTTTACCCCCAATGCGCTGAAAAACATTAACAGACCGATACCCGTAACAATTTCGGGATTCAGAATGGGTAAGTTATTCACTTGTTCTACAATGCCTTTCATAATCTTTTTAGATTTTGATAGGCCGATTGCCGTTAGTGTGCCCACAATTGTGGAGATAATGGTGGCTAAAAGGGCAATGATAACAGTATATGCCACTGACTGCATCATGGTGGAGTCAGCCAACATTTTCTCATACCACCGCAGGGAAAAACCCTCAAATTTCGTTAGGGAGCGGGAGCTATTGAAGGAAAACAGAATAATGTACAAAATGGGTACATAGAAGAAAATCGCTGTTAATCCCAACATGATTTTTGAAAACAGGCGTGTTTTTTTCTTTTCCATTAGTTATCCTCCCTTCCATTTGCAGCAGGGTCAGTATCCACTTTTTTGGTAATATACATGGAAAACATGATAATGACTGCCATTGCCAAAGAGATGGCACTACCGAAATTCCAGTCCCCAGAGGTTAAAAATTCAGTTTCTATAACATTACCGATTAAAACATACTGTCCACCGCCCAAAAGCTTGGGAATAAAGAAGCTGGATACCGCAGGCAAAAATACCAACGTGATGCCGCTGATTACTCCTGGGATGGAAAGGGGCAGTGTTACACGTAGGAAAGATTGTACGGCATTGGCACCAAGGTCGCTTGCCGCCTCCAGATAACTTTTATCCATTTTTGTCAGTCCAGTATAAATTTGCAGAATCATAAAAGGGATAAAGTTATAAACCATACCCAAAACAACAGCGAAGCTTGTGTGTATCATGGTAATCGGGCCAATACCCAAAAAGCTAAGCAGTCGATTGATGATTCCTTCATCCTGCAATATGCCCATCCATGCATAGGTACGCACCAGCATATTAATCCAAGTGGGTAGGGTAATCAAAAGAATCCAAAAGAGCTTGCTTTTTTCACTGCGGTTGGCAATGACATAGGCAATGGGATAGCCAAACAAAATACAAATCACCGTTGTAAGAATTGCAATATACAAGGAGCGTTTCAATACACTCATAAACACAACATCACTGAAAAAACGAGCAAAATTTTCCAATGAAAAGCGTATGGTTGCCACGTCATTTCCCTTATCGGTAAAGGCATAAAGGAGAATCAACAGCATGGGGACCAAAATCATAGCCCCCATCCAGATAATATAGGGCAGTGCCATATTTCGAAATTGTTTCACCGAGCACCCTCCCTTCAGTTTTGCTTTGCCATAATATGAATGTCCTCAGGCTGGAAGATCAGCCCAACCTCGTTGCCAATTTCATAGCGGTCGGTGGTATCTACCTTATACTCATACCCTTCTGTGGCAAAGGTAACCTCATAAACGCCGGGCACTAGGGTTTCTGGGTCAAAATCATACTTTACATTGGTAATTTCAACGGAGGTGCCATCCTCCAAACTCCAAGCCGAGGCATTTGCCCAAGTTTTCAAATCTGTTTCCAAGGCAATGGATTCATGAATTTCGTCTGTTTTTTTTAAGAAATTCACAGCAAAAATTTCTTCCTCATATTCTTTGTTTGCGATACGGTTTTCATCCTTCACAATCATATTTACCGTAACAGAGGTACCTGCGGCGGTGGAGAAGGTTACAGGATACTTGCCATTTTCTTTTTTTATGGAATAGTTAATTTCTTTAATGGAAATATATTCGTCTGTTTCCGGATTCCACGCCTGGGCATCGGCACGGGCAACAATGGTACCTTCGTCCAAGGTTTCCACATCATCCATATCCAAATAAAAATCGTTGGCGGAGATTTTTTCGTTGGCACTTTCGTTATAAACAGGTCGGTCATCGGAAACCATCATTTTTACGGTAATAGAGGTACCCACTTTTGTTTCTACAATGGTTTCATAATGTACGCCTTTAAACAAAACGGATTTTACAATACCTTTCAGCTTGCCTTCTGCCCTAGGGACAATATCCAAATCTTCGGGACGGATGACAACATCCACCTTTTCGCCTGAAGTAAAGCCGAAATCAACGCATTTGAATTTTTTATCTTCAAACATAACAAGGTAGTCCTCTAACATAACGCCGTCAATGATATTGCTTTCGCCAATAAAGTTTGCAACGTACTGATTCACAGGCTCATTATAAATATCTGTGGGGGAACCGATTTGTTGAATTTCCCCATCCTTCATAACCACAATTTTATCGGACATGGTAAGGGCCTCTTCTTGATCATGGGTAACATAAATGAAGGTAATGCCTACTTCCTGCTGAATTTTCTTTAATTCTTGCTGCATTTCTTTACGAAGCTTTAAATCCAGAGCACCCAAGGGCTCGTCCAAAAGAAGAACGTTTGGCTCATTCACCAAAGCGCGGGCAATGGCCACACGCTGCTGCTGACCACCGCTCATTTCCGTAACGTTACGATCCGCATATTCTTCAAGGTTTACAAGCTTGAGCATACGCTTTACTTTTTGCTCTATAATATCCTTGGGTTCTTTTTTGATTTTCAAACCAAAGGCAATATTGTTATAAACATTCATGTGGGGAAACAAGGCGTACTTCTGGAATACGGTATTGATTTCCCTTTTATATGGAGGAACCTTTGTGATTTCCTCTCCATCAAAAAGCACTTCTCCCTCATTTTGTGTTAAAAAACCCCCTAAAATACGCAGAAGGGTTGTTTTGCCACAACCGCTGGGGCCAAGAAGTGTAACAAATTCGTTCTCATAGATATCCAGATTAATACCCTTTAAAACCAATTTTCCGTCAAAATCTTTGACAATATTTTTGAACTGAATAAGTTTTTTCATGTCTGCCTCCTAACATATCAGAATAAAGGTGGTGTTGAAATCCACAGGATTTTCGCCTTCATTTTTTTATCATTTCTTAAAAAGTGGCTTGTTTTGCCGGAAAGGTAGAAGGTTTCTCCTTTGTGTACAATAAAGCTTTCTTCTCCACACTCAAGGGTAATGCTGCCCTCAAGAACATAACCAAATTCTTCACCACTGTGGGGATCCATTTGAAAGGATTCTCCCCCTTGGGGTAATTCCAAGAGAATGGGTTCCATTTCGTTTTTTTGTGTATTGGGTACAATCCAGTGGATGGTATAATGCCCTCTTTCATCTACAAAAAAATCTTTTTTATGAAAAACCAATTTTTCCTTTTTTTCCTCTTTAAAAAATTCCGCCAAAGTGGTGCCTAAGGCTTCTACAATATCGTTTAAAGTTGCAATGGAAGGAGACGTCAAATTTCTTTCCATCTGGGACAGGAAACCCTTTGTCAACTCGCTGCGGCTTGCCAACTCTTCTAAAGTCAGGCCTTTTTGCACACGAAGCTGCTTGATTTTATGTCCGATATCCATGCTGAACAACTCCTATCAAATTTAGCACTACTAAACTTTTCTATTATTTTTACTAAACCTCAATAATTATACAGCATATTGTGGGGAATGCAATACAAATAAAACAAAAAATTCGATATATAAAACTTTTTGACAAAATGTATTAAAATAAGCTTTTTTTTATGTGTTTTTTTAGTTTCTTCGCTGATAGCATAGCGAAAGTGGGTTTTTGCAATTTGACTATAACTCCAATTGTTTACTATTACAAAACACCAGGGTTCACTACTATAAACAAGACAGGAGAAATACGGAAAAAAGTAGCGTGGGGGACAGAAGTCTAGATGGAATTAGAAAAAAATGATGAAAATTTACTTATCATATGGACCTGCCATTGTTGTTTTGCCCAAGAAGGAGAAAGCCTATAATCTGTAGGGTTTATTTTGTTATAAAATCCTATGATTTTTGACCAGAAAGTGCAGGAATATCACTAGTATTACTGTATTTAATGATGTACAATTTTTTTTGAATTACATTGACACCAAGGCGTTTTTATGGCTTAATAGTTACATGTCTTTATTTCAGTACATAGGATGTTCTATTAAAAAAACAAATGAAAGGGGAATGAAGTTTATGGTACGTTTTGCAAAAAGATTAGACCTTTTGGATAGTTCGGATATTGGAGATCTTTTAAGACTCATTGCCAGACCCGATATTATTTCTTTTGCAGGCGGGTTGCCCGCACCGGAGTTGTTTCCAGTTGAAGCGTTGAAGCAGGCCGGTATTGCGGTCATGGAGGAAATGGGCACAATTGCTTGTCAATATTCCTCTACCGAAGGCTTGCCCCAGCTAAGAGAAAAAATTGCAGCAAGGATGGCTGAGAAAAACAATATTCAGGCCACGCCGGATCAGGTTTTAATTACCAGCGGTTCTCAGCAAGGACTTGATTTTGCCGCAAGAGTTTTTATTGATAAGGGCGATGTGATTTTGGTGGAAAGCCCTTCTTACTTAGGTGCAATCAATGCATTTAAAGCTTGTGAACCAACGTTTATTGAAGTGTCCACGGATGATGGCGGTATGGTGATGGAGAACTTGGAAGAGATTCTTGCTTCCACAGAAAATGTAAAGATGATTTATGTAATTCCAGATTTCCAGAATCCCACCGGTCGCACTTGGTCCTTGGAGAGAAGAACGAAATTCATGGAGATTGTAAATAAATATGAAGTTCCTGTCATTGAGGACAATCCATATGGCGAGCTGCGTTTTGAAAATGATACAATGCCTGCGTTAAAGTCTTTGGATACAAAGGGGCTTGTGGTTTATTTGGGTACATTATCTAAAATTATGGTGCCTGGGTTCCGTTTGGGCTGGGTTTGCGCAGAGGACGAAATCCTTTCCAAATTTAATACGATGAAACAGGGCGCCGACTTGCAGACTTCCACTTTGACACAGCTTCAGGCCAATAAATATATGGACATGAACAATCTGGATGAGCATGTGAATAAGATTCGTGAAGTATACAAGCACAGACGCGACGTTATGATGAAGGCCATGAAGGAATACTTCCCCAAAGAGGCCAAGTTTACATATCCCGACGGTGGTTTGTTTACATGGGTTGAGCTTCCTGATTATATTGATACAAAGGAAATGGCTTTGCAGTGTTTGGAAAAGAAAGTTGCTTATGTGCCCGGGGGAAGCTTTTTCCCCAATGGCGGTAAGAATAATTGCTTCCGCATGAACTACTCCTGTATGGCAGATGAGAAGATTATAGAAGGTGTTAAGGCGTTGGCCGAAGTTATTCAAGCAAACCTGAAATAAGTTTTTCTCTATACATTTTAAGATTTAAAAAAAACCCCCGCATAGGCATCCAAAGGTGGATGTGCTACGGGGGTTTTTATGAATTTTTGTGGAGAATGGTTGAAAAGTTTCCTGGTGGGGTATTAATTATTATGTATAGAGCAGACCAAACAGGAACATGGAATATCGTTGGAATGAAATAGATTTAATTGGAGAAAAAGTGCAAGAAAAGAATGTACAAAAATACGTACAAAAAGGAACTTTATGAACCCTATGTTTTTTGGTTGTTATGTTTTTGAATAGAAACAATAAAGGTTTCGAATGGATTGTATTGTATTAAATTGTTTTATTTTTTATACAAAAATAATTGGGCGCAATAAAATGTTTTAAGTCATTTTTAAGGAAGCTAATTCGTGAAATTGCATTGACTTTGTTAATTATTTGTGTTTTAATTAGTTTGAAAAGCATATTTTTAATTAAATTGTCTATGTACAAGAAAAAATACTTAACTTGTAGGACATCAAAATTATTTTCAGATCTTAAGGAGGAAAAGACCAATGGTACGTTTTGCAGACAGAATGAATCTTTTAACAGGCTCCGAAATTAGAGAGTTGCTTAAGCTCACTGCGCAGCCTGATATTATTTCTTTTGCAGGTGGTTTGCCTGCACCCGAATTATTTCCTGTTGAGGGAATGAAGGAAGCATCCATGAAGACTTTAGATGAAATGGGACGGGCTGCTTTGCAGTATTCTACCACAGAGGGTTTTGTACCTTTGAGAGAAAAAATTGTAGCTAGAATGAAAGCAAAAAACAATATTGACACTGATGTTGATCATGTTTTAGTTACCAGTGGTTCTCAGCAGGGCTTAGATTTTTCCGCTCGCGTTTTCTTAAATAAAGATGACGTTGTATTATTGGAGAGCCCATCTTACTTAGGTGCAGTAAATGCGTTTAAGGCTTGCGAGCCTAAATTTATTGAAGTTCCTACCGACAACAACGGTATGATTATGGAAGAATTGGAAAAAATTCTTGCAAAAACAGAAAATGTTAAGATGATTTATGTAATTCCTGATTTCCAGAATCCATCCGGCAGAACATGGACACTGGAAAGACGCCATAAATTTATGGAAATCATCACAAAATATGAAATTCCTGTTATTGAGGATAACCCTTATGGCGAATTGCGTTTTGAAAACGAAAACATGCCTTCTTTGAAATCTTTGGATACAAAGGGTCTTGTTATCTTCTTGGGAACATTCTCTAAGATTTTGGCTCCCGGTTACAGATTAGGCTGGGTTTGCGCAGAGGAAAAAATCTTAGCAAAATATAACTTTATGAAGCAGGCTTCTGACCTTCAGGCATCCACTGTTGCCCAAATGGAAACAAATACATTCTTGGAAATGTATGATTTGGACGAACACGTGAATAAGATCAAAGAAGTATATGGCAAAAGACGTGATTGCATGTTAAAGGCCATGGATGCCCACTTCCCTAAGGAATGCACATGGACACATCCCGATGGTGGTTTATTTACATGGGTTGTATTGCCTGAATACATCAACGCAAAAGAAATGGCACCACAGTGCTTGGAAAAGAAGGTTGCATATGTTCCCGGCGGTAGCTTTTTCCCCAATGGCGGACACGAAAACACATTCCGTATGAATTACTCTTGTATGCCTGAAGAAAAAATTGAAGAAGGCATCAAGCGTATTGGAGAAGTTATCAAAGCGAACTTGAGATAATCTTGTTCCTTTGACCATACAAACCATAACTCCATATGCGTAAAGCCCTCGTAGCTAACACTGCGGGGGTTTTATGTTTTAGGAGATTTTGAAAAAGGCTTTTGTTAAAACAAAGGCTTTTTTTGATGGATTTATGGGAAGTAAGGAGCTTATTTTTATTCGCTTTAGGAAAAAGTTAAGCTTCTAGGATGTGTAATCAACCAATAGAACGGAAGTTGGTAGATACCGTTTTCTTACAACAGGAATAATTAAGAAATGGTTACCCCTGCTAATCAGTTTTGGTGACTTACAGGAATCGTATTTCTGAACATAAGGAATAGGGTTATAAAGAGAATTTATTGAGCAAATGATGAATTAAATTTTAGGTTTCCCCCAAGCATGTGCCCCAGTAAAAAAGAGAAGTGCTCCGCTGCATATTATAGTTCTATGCCCCTTTTTGTGGGCATAAACTTTGTATGAAGGGAGGCGGTGCCGGTGGAACAAAAAGGTGCCGGAAGGCAAGTGGGTCTAAGCCTTTTTGGACTTTTCGTCTTTCTGCTATTTATGCCGTTTTTTTTACAGATGGGCGGCGGACGATGGCTTTTGGCGGAAGTACTACCGGGACAAGTATCCCATGGGGAGCTGTCTACGCAAGGTCTTACGACTGGGCAGAAAGCCGCTGAGGATGGGCATGATGATGTTGCCGTCTGGGGTGTGAAGGATGTGGAGTTTCAGCAGAAAGACGAAATTTCCAGTAATCAGAAGAGCTTACATATAACGACAGATGTCCTGAATAAAATGAAGGACTTTTCTTATTTAAAAAGCACTTTTTATACTGTGGATAGTAGAACAGCGCTGTTGGAGGGAGATATTAATGTAGACCAAGCCCTTTCTATGGATTTTTCTATAAAACCTACAATGAAAGAACCTAAAATATTGATATTTCATACCCATACCCATGAGGATTTTGCAGACAGCGATATGTCTAAGGGGCTTCAAGAGGGGATATGTGGTGTTGGGGAAGAGTTAAAGCGCATTTTAGAAGAGCAATACGGAATCAGCGTACTTCATGATATGAGTGTGTATGATTCGGTAAATGGTTCTCTAAAAAGAGAAGGCGCATATGAACGCAGTGGCCCGGCGGTGGAGGAGATATTAAAAAAATATCCTTCTATTGAGGTTTGTATTGATTTGCACAGAGATGGTATTGATGAGAGCTTAAGGCTGGTTACTAACATAAATGGTAAATCAACAGCACAAGTTATGTTTGTAAATGGCATTTGCCGATTAAATAAGGATGGGCATGCGGAACCTGTTTCCTGGCTAGAGAATAAGTATATCAAGCAAAATTTAGCTTTTAGCTTGCAGATGAAAACCTTAGCAGGGCAGGAATATCCTGGGTTTATTCGAAGGATTTATTTGAATCCCTATCGTTTTATTTTACACTATATGCCTCGATCCGCACTGATTGAAGTTGGGGCGCAGACCAATACCAAGCAAGAGGCAATGAATGCCATGAAACCGTTGGCAAAAATTTTAGCAGAAGTGCTATTAACGGATACTCCCTAAAGAGAAACTTTAGGGGGTTTTTTATTTGCAGTAAATAGGTATTTGAGGTAAAATATACAAAACTTTAAGGATAAGAAAGTGATATGAAGTAGCACGAATCTATTGACTACGAAGTAAAGGAGAAGAAGAATGGAAAAATTACAGCAAAGCATCATCATATTTGACTTGGATGGTACATTAACGGATTCTGCCGAAGGGGTTATCCGTTCTGCACAGCATATGCAGGAGAAAATGGGCCTTTCCAAATGGGCGGATGAGGATTTAAAGTTTATTGTCGGGCCCCCATTAATCAAAACCTTTACCGAAGATTTTCAAATGAATCAAGAAGATGCCCAAAGAGCATTGGGATTTTTTAGAGAACGATATGCCACGGTGGGTTTATTTGAAAATAAGGTTTATGACGGAATTCCTGAAATGCTGGAAGAATTAAAGAAAAAGGGCAAGTGTTTGGCCGTTGCCACATCCAAAAAAGAGGAAACTGCGGTGCGGATTTTGAAGCATTTTGAAATAGATGGGTATTTTGATATTATTGGCGGTGACAACCGAGAAATTGGACGTGACACAAAGGCTAAAGTAATTGAATATGTTCTGGAAACTTTGGGTGCAAAAAAAGAGGATGCAATTATGGTAGGAGATCGGAAGTTTGACGTGGAAGGCGCCCATTTGGTGGGCATTCCTTGCATAGCGGTGGAGTTTGGCTATGGAGATAGGGCTGAATTTGAAGCCTTCGGGGCGGATTATATTGCAGAGACTCCAAAGGCAGTGGAAGAGTTGTTTTAGAGGTATAGTTCTCTCTTTTGGATGGTGATTTCAAAAAGTGTGTTTGTATAGCATTTGCTATGACTAACAAATAATCTCCTAAGTTAAATTTTTTGGACAGGAATAAGCATGAAAGCTATGTTTGATAAGAGTAACTTCCTGAAAGTTCTTAAAATGTATAAATTTGACTGACCCATATCTTTGTGATATATTTTTTCTATAAGAAGGGGATGAATGACTTGAAAAAAATGGTTAAGGGATTTCTTATAAGTGCTGTGGCAGCAATGCTTCTTTTTACTACAGCGTATGCTTCAAACCTACAAAAAATTGAAGTAATGCTTAATGGAGTAAATATCTCGATGAATGGAAAACAAATTGTCAAGGCTGGGGAAGAAGGTTATACTTTAAATAACGGTACAAAAGTACCATATAGCATTAACTACGGGGGTACAACCTATTTGCCCATGGGGGCAGTTACTGAATTGGCAAATAAAAATGTAGGATATGTGAAGGGAACAGTAAATATTGCAGATAAGCCTGGTACAGATCTTTTGCCACCTATAACAGCATCCTCTAAATTAACATATGATGCCGAGGGCAAGCCTAATCTAGATTGTAAAATATATAACATAGGCAATAAGGATATTAAATCTTACAAAATGATAATGTATTGTTATGATAAGAATTTGGTACCTGTTATTGAGAAGAATAAAAAAAATAATATTGTTATTCTTGGTGAGACAGATACATCCTTTAAAGCGAATAGCGTTGTTGAAAAGTATATTAGTTTAGAGGGCTTGGAAGGTACGCAAGTATACCAGGTTGTTGTATTTAGTGTTACCTTTACAGACGGTACTGTTTGGAAAATCTAGACGCCATAGAGGTGATATTTATGAAGCCACTGAAAGAGAAGGTTAGTATGACCTTGGACAGTGACGTTATCGAAAAGATAAAGGACTTGGCTGAAAAAGACGACCGTTCTTTTTCTCAATATGTAAATCTTGTGCTTAGAAGACATCTAGAAAAAAATGATAATGATAAATTATTGCAAACGCAATAATGATTCATAGCAATAAATGAGATTTTTGAAATCATTTCATACATGTTAAAAAACGCGCGACCTATGGTCGAGCGTTTTTTAATCTACATTCTTATAGTAAAATGACAGTATATTTTATTTTTAGGCCAAAGCGTTGAGATAAGCTTTATTGGCTTCGATTGCCTTTGTTGTGACTGCCTTAGCTGGACCTCCAACTACATTTCTTGCCTCCACGCATTGCTTTACGGAAATTGCGGCATATACGCTTTCATCAAATACTGGAGAAATTTCCTGATATTCTTTTAAGCTCAAATCGTCCAAATTGGTATTATTCTGGATGCAATATAAAACCAACTTTCCAATAATTTCGTGGGCATCACGGAAGGGAACACCCTTCTTCACGAGCCAATCCGCAGCATCGGTAGCATTGGTAAATCCGCCTTTTGCCGCTTCCAGCATATTTTGTTCTCGAACGGTAACGGTAGCAAGCATATTTGTAAATACGGGGACACACATTTTTATGGTATCAATGGCACCAAATAACGCTTCTTTATCCTCCTGCATATCTTTGTTATATGCCAAGGGCAAGCCTTTCATGGTAGTCAAAAGACCCAACAAGTGTCCATAAACTCTTCCGGTTTTTCCACGAATTAATTCTGCCATATCTGGATTTTTTTTCTGAGGCATGATGCTTGAACCTGTAGAATAAGCATCATCCAGTTCAATAAAGCGGAATTCGTGACTGCTCCAAAGAATAATCTCCTCGCAGAAACGGCTTAAATGCATCATCAAAATGGACAAATCCGATACCAGTTCAATACAAAAATCACGGTCGGAAACACCATCCATGCTATTTTGGGTGATTGCGCGAAAACCCAGCTGATTGGCTACAAACTCCCGATCCAAGGGGTAGGTGGTGGTTGCCAAAGCGCCACTGCCCAAAGGCAATACATCGGTACGCTTGAAGCAATCTGTCAAGCGGTCATAATCACGTTTGAACATTTCGATATATGCCAAAAGATGATGCGCCAAGGTAACAGGCTGCGCTCTTTGTAAGTGGGTATAGCCGGGCATAATGGTTTCTGTATGCTTTTCAGCTAAGGTATTTAAAACCTGCATGAGCTCTTTCACCAAGTTCTGGATTGTTACTATTTCTTTCTTTGTATACATGCGGGTATCTAAAGCCACCTGATCGTTACGGCTTCTTCCTGTATGCAGGCGTTTTCCTACGTCTCCGATGCGGCTGATGAGAATGGATTCTACATTCATGTGGATATCCTCTGCTTTCTCATCAAAGTTGATTTCGCCTTTTTCGATATCTGATAGGATTTCGCCTAAAGTCTTGATAATTAAATCCGCATCACCTTGAGGAATAATACCCTGCTTGCCCAACATTGCCGCATGAGCCATACTGCCTGTAATATCTTCTTGATACATACGGCTGTCAAAGGAAATGGAGGAATGGAAATGGTCGGTGAAGCTATCAGTGGATTTAGTGAAGCGGCCGCCCCAAAGTTTCATAAATACGCATCCTTTCTTATTCATTCATAAAACCAAAGGGCCTTGTCCCAAACCCAGTTAGCTTTTTTTAAGCATTAGGGTATGGGGCAAAGCCCCAAAAAAGGTTTTTGATTTTTATTTATTCTGGTTGTTTTGCAGCATCATAGCACGAACCTTCATGGACAAACCAAACAGGTTGATAAAGCCATCTGCATCTTTATGATTATACAGCTCACCTGTTGTAAAGCTTGCAATAGACTCATTATACAGGCTGTAAGGGGATGTTGTTCCGGCGGAGATGATATTGCCTTTATACAGCTTCATTTTAACAGAACCTGTTACGGTTTCGTTCGTATGGTCAAAATAAGCGCAAAGAGCTTCTCTCAAAGGTGTGAACCATTCACCGCTGTAAACCAATTCAGTCAGCTTATTGCTTGCAACTTCGTTGAAAGCCAATGTTTTTTTATCCAAGCAAAGGTATTCCAATTCACGATGTGCATAATAGAGGATTGAACCGCCTGGTGTTTCATATACACCGCGAGATTTCATGCCAACTACACGGTTTTCGCAAATATCAATGATACCGATACCATTTTTTCCACCAATTTCGTTGAGCTTTGTCAATAAAGCAATGGGGGATAATTTTTCACCATCTACAGCAACAGGAATACCTGCTTCAAAATCAACAGTTACATATTCAGGTACATCAGGTGCATTTTCGGGAGAAATGCCCATCTGGAGCAGGTGTTCATAATTAGGCTCGTTTGCAGGATCTTCCAGTTCCAAACCTTCGTGGCTTAAGTGCCAGATATTACGGTCACGGCTATAGGAATCATCCTTTTTCACTGGGAAAGGAATGCCTCTTGCTTCTAAGTAAGCCATTTCATCCTCACGGCTTTCCATACCCCAAGTATCCAAACGCCAAGGTGCAATAATTTTCAATTCTGGTGCCAAAGCTTTGATGGTTAATTCAAAACGAACCTGATCGTTTCCTTTGCCTGTTGCACCGTGGCAGATTGCTGTTGCACCTTCTTTTTTTGCGATTTCAACCAATTTTTTTGCAATAATGGGTCTAGCCATGGAAGTACCCAACAAGTATTTACCTTCATAAACCGCATTTGCTTTAATGCAAGGGTAAATGGCATCTGTAATGAATTCTTCTGTCAAATCTTCTATATAAAGCTTGCTTGCACCGGTGCGCAGAGCTTTTTCTTCTAAGCCATCTGTTTCCTTACCCTGACCCACGTCACCGCAAACAGCAATAACCTCTGCATCATAGTTTTCTTTTAACCAAGGGATGATAACGGAAGTATCAAGACCACCGGAATACGCTAATACAATTTTTTCTTTCATGATATTTTTATCCTCCTTATATGAAAAACTGAATTCGATATGAATAATATAAACGAATTATACATAATAAGAGGGTGAAATGCAATAGAAATCAACAAAAATAAAAAGAAATGAATATTTTTGTATATTAATATTAAAATACGTATTGACCAAAGGGAACTTTTGTCCACTTTTAACGGAGATTCTAAATGGTCATTATCATTTCGGGGTTAAAAACAAAAGATTAACTTGCTATTTTTTATTTTTTTGAAAGAGAAAAGAAGAGAAGTCCATAAATTTTTTCGTATAATACTGAAAAAAATATTAAGGAATAAAACATTTTTTGATAAATAAAATCAGTATAATTATGCAAAAATTTGATACGAAAAATGGCGAAAAAGGGTGTATACATGATCAAATCTCAGGATTGCTCTTTGCTTCGTACATTTTTTATGATATGATATATTCAGAAAAATATTGATTACAAAAGAAGACCGAATAAAGGAGGGTGTTGGAAATGAAAGTTTTAACATTTAAACGTGGCGGCAGAGTTGAGGTCGGTGTTCTGAAAAATGACGGTTTGGAAGTTGTGCCTGTGAATTACTTGGGCTGTACTGCACATAATATGAATGAATTTTTAGATTTGATGACACCGGAAAAGGAAAAAAAACTAGATAAAAACAAGGAACTGATGCGCGGTATCCCCATGCGGGAGGTAAAGGTGATTTCCCCCATTCCTGTGCCAAAACAGGATTTAATTTGTTTGGGTATCAATTATTATGCCCATGCAGAAGAGGCGGCCAAATTTCATGATGAGGCCTTTGGCGGAGAAAGACCAGTTCCTATTTTCTTTTCCAAGCGTGTAAACCTTGCGGTTGCTGATGAAGAAATGATTGACGGACATTGGGATATTGTAGATGGTCTGGACTATGAGGTTGAACTTGGAGTAATTATTGGCAAGGATACAAAAAATGTTTCTGTGGCTGATGCCATCGAGCACGTTTTTGGCTATACCATTATCAATGATTTTAGTGCGAGAAATTTACAAACTGCCCATAAGCAGTGGTATTTTGGTAAGAGTTTGGATGATTTTACAGCCATCGGCCCTTGGATTGTAACCAAAAATGAGTTTGAAAACCCACCAGCGTTGGGAATTCGTTGCTATGTAAATGATGAATTAAGACAGGATGGCAACACATCCCTTATGATTACGGGAATTGCAGAGGTAATTAGCATGCTTTCTCAGGGGATAACCCTAAAAGCAGGAACTATTATTGCAATGGGTACACCGGCAGGGGTAGGTATGGGC
>JABNAD010000102.1_pt1 | contig 76984 bp, 76 predicted proteins | sample 7240381 | NCBI WGS metagenome assembly JABNAD01 (sample SAMN11332834, study PRJNA596920) | anaerobic digester metagenome | biome: digested sludge; isolation source: digested sewage sludge-derived enrichment culture grown on H2/CO2 | place: Germany: Goettingen
TCGTCTGTTAAACAAAAAAATCACCTGCGCAAGCAAGTGATTTTTAGTGGTTATCGAGTAATTATTTTACTTCGACGCTTCCGCCAACTTCTTCAATTTTAGCTTTAATATCATCAGCTTCTTCTTTAGTAGCGCCTTCTTTTAATGGTTTTGGAGCTTCGTCAACTAATGCTTTCGCTTCTTTTAAGCCTAAGCCTGTTAATTCGCGAACAACTTTGATAACTTTGATTTTTTGATCGCCAGCAGAAGCCAGGATTACATCAAAATCAGTTTTTTCTTCTACTTCTTCAGCAGCACCACCAGCAGCTGGAGCAGCCATCATAGCCATAGGAGCAGCAGCGCTAACGCCGAATTCTTCTTCTAATGCTTTAACCAGTTCAGATAATTCTAATACTGTTAAACCTTTTACGTCTTCAATTAATTGTGTTACTTTTTCACTTGCCATTTTATAAAACCTCCAAATATTCTTTCTTTAATTTAGTTTTTTTCGAATTATGCTTGTTTTTGTTCTGCAATCGCATTTAATGCGACAACCAATCCACGCATGTTTCCGTTAAGTACGTTAACAAAACCTGAAATTGGTGCGTTTAAGCCACCCAGAACCTGGGCAACCAGTACTTCTCGTGGTGGTAATTCAGCTAGATCTGAGACGCCTTTGACGTCTAAAACCTTACCATCTACCATACCTGCTTTAATTTCTAAAGCCTTATGTTTTTTTGCAAACTCGCTGATTAGTTTTGCTGGTGCAACTGGATCTGTATCACAGAAAGCAATTGCAGTAGGTCCAACCAAAACATCAAGTAAACCTTCAAAACCGGTTTCTTTTGCAGCGAACCGCATCATTGAATTTTTATATACCTTGTAGTCGATACCTGCTGCTCTCGCCAGGGAACGTAACTCAGTTACTTCTTCAACATTCAAACCACGATAATCAACGAGAACCGCTGTTTGGGCGTTACGAAGTTTTTGAGCAATTTCCTGGACAATCACTTGTTTTTCTTCAATTTTTGGCATGTATTATCTGCACCTCCTTTATAAAATCGTATCAAAAAAGCTCACTCCACAGCGTGAAGAGAGCTTTATTATTCATAAGCGTTTATCTCTTCAACCTCGGTAGGATTTACAAACCTACTGTCTATGGATGAATGCGTCTTTACAACGACGTTATTGTATCATTTGTCATTTTCTATGTCAAGTCGTTTCAAAGTTTATTATATAAAAAGCAATAAACTTCTAGATTTTTCCTGTATTGACTTTAACTCCAGGACTCATGGTGCTTGCCAAGGTTACACTGCGGAAGTATTGTCCTTTGGCAGCAGCTGGTTTTGCTTTTTTAACAGTTTCCAATAATACCATCATGTTTTCTTTTAAGGCTTCTTCGGTAAACGATGCTTTTCCGATGATCACATGAATAATATTGGTCTTATCCAAACGATACTCAACCTTACCGGCTTTGGTATCGGCTACAGCTTTGGCAATATCCATAGTTACCGTTCCTGATTTAGGATTTGGCATTAACCCTTTAGGTCCCAATACCCGACCTAAACGACCAACCTTACCCATCATGTCTGGAGTAGCAATCATTACATCAAAATCAAACCAGTTTTCTTTTTGAATTTTATCGATCATATCGTCTTCACCAAAGAAATCAGCGCCAGCTTCTTCAGCTTCTTTCAGTTTGTCGCCTTTGGCGATAACCAGAACTTTAACTGATTTACCAGTACCATGTGGCAGAACGATTGCTCCACGAACCTGTTGATCTGCATGACGTGAGTCAACACCCAATTTAACATGCAATTCAATGGTTTCATCAAACTTTGCGGTCGCCAGTTTTTTGACTTGTGCAATTGCTGCATCAATTTCAAAAAGCTCTTGCTTGTCAAAGCTTTTTACCAAATCCTGATATTTTTTTCCTTTTTTCATCTTTGCCTCCTTGTGGTAATAGCGGTTTCCCTCCCACTTAAGGTGTTTCTACCTTCTAAAATTATTCTTCGATTGTGATACCCATGCTACGGGCAGTTCCAGCGATCATTCTCATCGCTGCTTCAACAGATGCTGCGTTTAAGTCAGGCATCTTTAATATTGCAATTTCTCTTAATTGTTCAGTTGTAACCTTAGCTACCTTGGTTTTGTTAGGTACCCCAGATCCAGACTCAATACCAGCAACTTTCTTTAATAGAACCGCAGCTGGCGGTGTTTTTGTAATAAATGAGTAAGATCGATCCTGATAAACAGTGATTACAACAGGAATAATCATTCCTGCTTCATTTGCAGTTTTTGCGTTGAATTCTTTACAGAATCCCATAATATTAACCCCATGTTGACCTAATGCAGGACCAACTGGTGGTGCTGGTGTTGCTTTACCGGCAGGAATTTGTAATTTAATCATACCAATTACTTTTTTTGCCATGATAACACCTCCTTCATTTTATTATAGTTTTTTTTCTCCTAATTGGAGTAGCATGAAGAATAGTTTTTTCCTTAAGTGTTTATTTTTTCTATTTGTTCAAATCCCAGTTCAGCGAGGGTATCTCGACCAAACATGGAAACATTGACCTTGACCTTTGATTTCTCGGCATGCACTTCTTCAATAACACCGGTGAACCCTTCTAGTGGTCCTTCAATGACCTTCACTTCTTCACCAACATGCATACTGATTTCCACACGCTGCTGACGAATGCCCATACTCTTAAGTTCTGACTTTGAGAGCGGAACAGGTTTTGAAGCAGGACCAACAAACCCGGTCACACCACGGGTATTTCGGACAACATACCATGAATCATCTGTCATGAACATTTTAATCATGACATAACCTGGAAATAGCTTTTTTTCCTTAACGACTTTTTTGCCGTTTTTACTTTCCACTATTTCTTGTACGGGAACCTGAACCTCAAGGATCACGTCCTCCATATTTCTGTTTTCTACGGTGGCTTCAATGCTTGCCTTTACCTTATTCTCATAACCAGAATAGGTATGTGCAACAAACCATTGGGCCTGTTCCTGTTGATTAGTATCCATGGTTCTCCCTTACCTAAATGTTCATAAATAACGCGGCAAGTGCACCTAATCCTGAATCAACAACCCAAACGAGAAAAGTGAATATCCCAACAATTCCGGCAACAACGCCAGATTTCTTTATCAATTCATCTTTAGTTAACCAAGTAACTTTTCGCAGTTCATGATGTACGCCTTTTAAAAAGCCAACCATCTTCTGAAAAATATTCGGTTCTTTGCTTTTATCGCTTGATTTTTTTGCTGTTTTTTTCTCATTTTTTGCCGTTGACTGAGGCGCTTTCTTTTCCTCTTTTACCAGGTTTGCAGCCTTATCATCGGTTTTTTGTGCCTGTTGTGGGGTGTTATCTTTTCCTTGTTTACTACTGGCATTTTTACTTTTTTTGTTAGTTGCCATGATATTCCTCTTTATCCATTATTTCGTTTCTTTATGTGGTGTATGCTTCTTGCAAAACTTGCAATATTTATCCACTTCTAAACGATCAGGGTTATTCTTCTTGTTTTTCATGGTATCGTAATTTCTTTGCTTGCATTCTGTACATGCTAAAGTAACTTTTACTCTCATTCCAGCACCTCCTACATCCTTATATCAACACCCGCAGGAACATGCAGGCACACGTTCCCTATTTTCATAGTCACTAACATAGAATACCATATGACCCTGATTTTTGTCAATGAAAACATCGATAATCATCCATGATTTTCTTTATCGGTGACTGTCCGATTATTACTGCGTTGATCCAAATAAAAAAAGGCTTAGAGCCTTTTGAACAACATTAAAATTATATCAGCAACGCCGAAAATAATCAAGCAGCATTTACTATTTTTCTATTTTTAATCCCCAATAATCACAGCCAATCAAGTTTCCGTCGATGTCCACTGCCTCTGGCATATGTCCCCATAACCTGAACCCATGTTTTTTGACAAGCTTGCGGCTGCTGATATTGGTGTCAAATACGACTGCCACCAGGTTTCTGAATCCGATTTCCCGGGCCGCTTCTATCGCTCGCTGCATTAACATTGAACCAATGCCCTGGCGGTGAAAACGGCTGTCCAGGTAATAACTAATTTCTGAAGTAAAGCGAAACCCCTCTCTGCCAGCGCGAAATTCAGTGAGCGTCACCCAACCGACCACCTTGCCATCGACTTCGGCCACATACATCGGATGTCGTGGCGCCGAATGGTGAATAAACCAGTCTTTGCGCATCTGCATGGTTGCCGGCGAAAGCTGGGCCGTAAATTTTCGGGCCGCAATGGATTCGTTCAGAATTTCCAGAACTCGCGGGTAATCTCTTTCTTCTACTAATCGTATTTCCAATGTGTCAATTATCTCCTGTTTTATTCAGATTGTTTTTTAGTGTTCGGATGATTCAAAAAATACGCTAAAACCGTTTATTTGCGTCCAATTTTCCCAAACCAGGCAATGATCACCGTCGCAATAAAAATAATGGCAACGACCCCTGCCGTTGTAATCAGCGGAGAGAGGAGTACACTGATCCAGGCAATAATGACCGGAGAAATGAGCACAAACAATAAAAGCAGTCCAAAGATAATTAAAAGCTTTTTATAATTTTCCATCAGCATTCCCCCGCTTTATCGCATCCCTACCGCTTAATAACTCTATGAAGTATAAACCTTGTTGTCACACTTTGCAACCGTTTCTCAGTTATTTAATTATTTTTTTACATCCACCTGTCATTTAATCGTCGATAGTAAATTCTGCCAATAAAAAAACGGCCAACGCCGCCACATTCAAATGGTGCACCCGAGAGGATTCGAACCTCCGGCACGCAGTTTAGGAAACTACTGCTCTATCCACCTGAGCTACGGGCGCACAAAATACTTGCTTATTATATCAGACAATTAATTCATTGAAAATAGTTTTTTTATCCATTCTGTCTCAGGAAACACACTGAAATTTCACAAAAGGATACCCTAGGATATCCTTTTGCGCATTTATATTTTTTAACCAGACCCTAATTTGTGCCATAGTATTCTTCCATGGTTTTTCCGCTATTGTAAATCACCGTCGCCACATCCACACCCAAATAGCGCAAATGCCAGGGTTCGTAGGCGTAACCGGTAATATCGGTTTTACCCTGAGGATAACGGACAATAAACCCGTACTTATGGGCGTTATCCTTAATGAATTGTCCTTCAGGTGTTGCACCAAAGCTCTCTAATAGATCAAAACCGACAGTCGCACTGGTAACATCCATGGCTAAGCCCAATTGATGCTCACTCATTCCCGGTCGGGCGCTGACCAGTTCGGCCCCGTCAATCCCATACGTGTCCACATTCCAGGCATACAGCTCGGACTGGGTTTCATATGAACGATAACCCGAGCAGCAGTATAATTCTAAACCAGCGCTCTCTGCCGCTTTAAACAGTTTTATCAACCCGTCAGCAGCGACACTTCTCAGCTGGGTATCCCGGGTTGATGGTAAGTCAACAGTGACCAGATCGCTGGGGATATAGCTGGCTGAAATACTATGGTTTTTATTAACCAGTGTCGTGATACTATCTGTGCCGGTTCCACTTTCTGCGGCGTTGTTTTTTTCTTCTTCTTTTGTTTCGCTCTGTGCCGGTTGTTCGGTTACAGCCGCCTGATTTGTTGTCACCGGATCAGACTCTGTTTTTGCATTCGTTGTTTGCGCCGTTGATGCCTGTGAATTTTTCTGGTTGGTGGTTTCTGACTGGGTTTCGTTCCGATGCCAAAAACCGAGCGTTAAAACTGCAATAGCCAGAATCAAAATAGCCGCCAGACCACCACATGCAACGATAAAACGTTTTTTATCTTTGATTCGCATTTTTAAACCTTCTTCTTTTTTTATAATTTCATTATACACCAACTTTTAAAAGTTCGCATAATTTTTTATGAAAAAATCCCCGGTCGAACATTATATTCTTCCGGGGATTTGTCACATTAACAGGTTTAATTCGATGCCACAATAAAAAAAACAGAACAAAAAGTCCTGCTTTCAAGCATGGCAATAATCATTATGATGCGATTTATTATTCTGTTATTAAAAGCGCATTTTCGCTTCCATAATCTTCTTTTGAGCTTCTCGCATTTTAGCGATCGCTATTAAAATCTCCTGGGACACATTGTCCTTTGATGTTCCCTGCAATTTATCGGCCCATTCCTGATAGCCTGCAATATGGTCTCCGGTGTGATTAATCCAATGAGCAAGAAACACCTTGAAAATATCGGCTTCTTTATCCATATTTAATTTATCATCCATCTATACGTCTCCCAAATTGAGTTCTTTTTTAATCAAGGATACTGCTTCACGAATTTGAAGTAGTAATGGTTTTTCCTCCAGTGAAACAATATGGTGATTTTCCGGTAGAATCGGAATATAGATTTTAAATCCATCACTATTTCCAATGGCTTCAACCATTTTCGGAGTGACTTCTCCCATCATCGAGTTTGGAATGGTCATCGCAATTGAACTGATGATAAAATCAGCTTTTTTCACGGTAACAGCAATGGCATTTTCGCCAGTAGCACCTTTATTAGCGCCTTTTTTTAACATCGCCGCAGTGGCCAGCGCATTGGTTCCCAAACCATATATTTCAATATATGGTGGTATTTCATCTTTTAAAATACCGACAATTCGAGAGCCAATGCCTCCTCCCATGCCGTCTAGCACTACTATGTTCATCGTCTAGACCGTTGTTCCTTCAATAATAATTTTGTGGTTAAGAAGCTTGACTTCTTTTAATTTGCCTTGAACAATTTTTGTACCGCCCAATAAATCCGACAGGGTTAAACTGCCATCTTCATTTGGAACGATATCAACAACGTAGTCCATAATTTTAGTTTCTCCTTCAGGAGTGATCATATAAGCTGAAGATTCACACATGTTCTCAGTCTCCTTTCTTCTAATTGAGGTTATTTTAACATAGTCTGCCCCCTAACACAAGTCAGGGGGCAACTGGTTTATTATAAGTTTTTAGACGACTTTCATCGCTATTCGTATCATCCGCACTGATCGAGTAATGTGCAAATTTTAGAATTGCTTAACCTAACTCTTTTTTTGCTGCCACCAAATGCTTATCGGCTTCGCTCATCAGTGCAATTGCTTCGATTAAGGACTCGGCAACATCATTTTTACCCAAACGATTCATTTTTTCAACCCAGGTGTTGTATTCCATGGCATGATCCTGATTGTGCGCCACCCAGTGATCGAGTAGCAATCCCAGGATTTCAACATCCTTATTTTCGACATCACCACCATGGCAACAACCGGCGCCGTTTTTATTGTGGTGTCCACAATGACCATCACCGTGAACATGGGGGTGGGGATGATCATGGCCGTGTGTGTGATCGTGTCCATGCGAATGATCATGGCCATGGGCATGGGCCTGACTTTCATGTCCATGTGCGTGCTCATGTTGATGAGGGTGGGGATGGGCGTGATGATGGGTGTGCTCATGCTCATGCTCTTTTGTATGGGTATGTTCACTGCCATGATCATGGTCATCGCTGTGAGGGTGACTATGGGTGTGTCCATGTTCGTGATTATGCTCATGAATGTGTTCATGACCTTCATCCCCGGTATGCGGATGCGAATGTTGATGTTCGTGTTGGGCTCCACCTAAATGCGGATGGCCTTCTTCATGCTCATGATGCTCACCATGGCTGTGTTGTTCTTTATTGCTACACATATTGTTTCCTCCTGTTGATCTGATTTTTTTATAATTATAGCATCCTTTTCTTAATAAATCGATAGCTATTTTGAATTATTCTAAACTGTGTAAGTTTATGCTTTGGGTTAAAAAAAGGCAGAACACGTCTGTGTTCTGCCTTCAGGCATGTCTTTATTTTGACAGGGTCAAAATGTATTACATAATTGGATCCATAGCAAGTGCTGGATGTCCTTTTGATTCTAAGAATTCTAATACTGCTTCAGAATCGCTGGCAATTGTTTCATCACAAACCATGTCTGCGAAGTTTTCAATTCCGGTCATTTCTTTAACTGCTTTATTTAAACGTTCTGCAACATCGTCTTTTAATTCTTTTGGCATCCAAACGATTCGAGATAAACCGCCTTCTGCTGACATGAATTTTTTAGAACCGATCAGGAATCGACCATGACCCATGAAGCCTGGAGTTTGAACCCCACCACCGGTCATTGAAGCCAATTCACCGAAAGTCATACCAACTGGTGAAGTATCACCGAACTCACGGTTTACAATGATAACACCGTTTGCTTCTGGCATGATACCACAGATACATTCGAAACAACCACATGATGTCATTGGATCTTCAAGGATTGAGTACAGTGTAACTGCTTCAACAGCACCTTGAGAATCTCTGGCTACTACTTCATTTACAGAATCCCAACGTCCTAAACGTTCGTCAGTAGCTTCGCCTTTAACGATTGGTTGGTTAGGTCCGGTTGGATCCAATTCTTTAGTTGCTTTAGCATCTAACCAGGAAACAGCACCACAAAGACCTAAACGTTCTGGTGTTACAACACAAACGTGGCTTGGAGCAAATGATTGACATAACAGACAGGTATAGAATTCATCAACACTTTCATCTGTCAGAGCGCCCATTCGTTCGTCACGTTCAGCATAGATCGGTTTAACCAGTTCTTCGCCAAGACGTTTTACATCTTCTGCATTGGTGTAAATGGTAACTTCACATTTGTCAACAACTTTATCAAAGTCAGAACGCATTTTTGCATATAAAACTTCACCGATGTGTCTTAAACGGAAGCCTTTTTCAAATGCTTCTTTTGTTAAACGGATCCATGCAATATTTCTTTGACCAACATGCATTGCGCCTTCAATATAGTTTGTGAAGTAATGGATACGTCTTTCCAGTACGGTTTCAAAGTCTTTTTGCATTGCTTTGCCACCAACTTTAACAACAACACCCATTGGCAGACGAACAACGTCTTTACCTTCGAACATAGCGTCATCAATGTCAGGTCCTACCACAGTAATTTTGTGGTCTTCCATTTCAGCAACATCACCAGTTGTTACAAGTTCCCAACATTCCGTTTTGTTTCCACCGAATTCAGCAAACATGGTATCTTTACGAACACGTTCACCTTCGAAGGCTGAAGAAACAGCAACTGGACAGTCGATTTCAGTAACTTTGATTTTGATGTTACGGGCTTCTAAAGAAGTCGCAACAACTTTGCTGTTATCTGGTTGGTTTAATAATAAGGTTGGTACTTCGTTGATGTATGTTTCAGTTACAGCTGGGAAGCCTAACTCGATAGCAGCAGCTCCGGCAGCAATAATTTTGTTATCCCATGGTCCAAATACGTTAACAAACGCTTTAACACGGTTTTTGGTATAGGTACGGTGAGCCAGGAAGTCGCCAGGAGGTGTCGCACCAAAGATTAAGCTGGCACGAAGCGCTACTGATACAACGTGGATAACAGATTCAATTTCGTATCCCAAAGGAATAACGCGAAGGTCGATACCCATTTTGATTTTTTGTTCGATAGCCTGGTCGATTACTTTACCAACCATGAAGGTTAATAAACCTTTACCCTGGTAATCTTTAACGATGGTAGCCAGCATTTCAGCATCTTTGCATTCACCGATAATAACAGCAACACCTGGGATGTCGTCTGTAACCAGTGGCACACCGAAGTTACGAACTTCAGCATCAGTGATATGTCCTAAGTAACGAACATCAGTTGTATTTAAATCTTCAACTGCACGACCTGCGTATGGAAGATCTTCATAAACATATTTAACTGCTTCAATGATTTCCGCACACATTGCAGCAGAAGTTCCGGCATCTAAGCCTTGTTGCAGGTAATTTGTACGGTTGATCTTAGCTTTTGCAAGTTCTAAGGCTTCTTCTAATTCACCTACGTTGGTAACTTTTTTACCGGTGATGGCATAGATACAAGGCAGTGCGTAAGCAGTACCGGGGAATTTTACTGGTGTTTCTTTTCCCTTTTCAGCAACGACTTTGGCAACCATTTCTTCAGCACGTTGCTGATACTGGGCTTGACCGTCGTAAACAATATCAAAAAGATTCATATTCATATGGACTTTTTCCTCCTTAGATTCGTTCAATTAACATTAGATTTTTGTTGCTTTATTTAAAACTCGTTATTTCTTTTTTTCCTGTACAATTTCCAGAATCCGCTTACCTAAATTGGCAATGTCTTCTTTCATGACAGGATCGTCATAGGGTGATTTGTTGTTTCGGTCAGATTCTGAAATCGCATCACGGTAGTTTAAGAAACCAATAATGTTTTCAGCTCCGATTTTTTCGGTAAGAAAGGCGATGTCTCCGTCATTCCGGATTTTATTTCCAATAACATAAACCTGTTTAACACCAATATCCGTAGCCATGGATTTAACCTTGTGAAACGTTTGAATGCTGCGAACGCCCGGTTCAACGACGACGATAAAGGCATCGACGGCACCAGCAGTTCCACGACCCAGATGTTCAATGCCGGCTTCCATATCCATGATGACCACATCTTTCTGGTATAAAACCAGATGGCTCATCAACGTTTTTAATAAAACATGCTCAGGGCAAACGCAACCGGATCCCCCAGTATCGACGGTTCCCATGGTTAATAGTTTGACCCCATTGAACTCTTTGGCATATCGCTCGGGGATATCAGCAACTTCCGGATTCATTCTAAACATTGATCCAAATGAACCAGTGTTTGCAGCCGTTCGTTCTTCCACTAAATCTTTCATTTCAGAAATAGGAACAATACTGGCAATCATTTCTTCGCTCATGCCCAAGGCAAGGCCAAGATTGGCATCTGGGTCAGCATCAACTGTTAACACATTATATCCCTGGTCGGCAAAATATCGGCTCAAACTTGCTGAGATGGTTGTTTTTCCAACCCCGCCTTTTCCTGTTAATGCTATTTTCATTCTATCACCTGTCTATCTTTATATAATTAGATACCTAAAGCAGTTCGTTTAGCTTCCATATCTTCCATGATTTTATCAACCATGACCATTGGATCTTTTTCGAATACGAAGTGAGCGCCGATGAATTCCTGGCAATCTTCTGTCAACAGTTTTGTGAAGTTTGGTGAACCCAATACTTGTGGAATAACACCCAGATAAGTATTGATACCAGAACCAACTACGTAGTTAGCAATTGAAACGGCTTTTTCTGACATCCATTCTGGAGCGATACCAACGACTGGTAATAAAGCTGGATCGATGCCTTTTACGTCAGCACATAAGTTAACAATATGAAGGATACGGCTGATATCTACACAGGAACCCATGTGAAGTACTGGTGGAATGTTTACACGTTCACAAACTTCTAACAGACCTCGACCACATCGTTCTTTTGCTTCTAATGTTAATAAACCAGCTTTTGCAGCAGCTTGAGCAGCACAACCAGTAACAACACAGATAACATCACGTTTGATCAGTTCTTCCATAACTGTGATATGTGCATAGTCATGTTGTTGTTTTGGATTATTACAACCAACGACACCAGCAGCACCACGAAGTACACCGGCATAGATAACGTCAACTAATGGTTTAACTGTTCCCAAGCCGTCTTCTAATTGAGAGTTAACAACTTTATCTAAATGATTAATGATTTCTTCAACAGAGTAACCTACCAGGGTATCTTGTTTGATGTCTGGAATTTCTACTTTTGAAGCATCTCGATTTGGGAAGTTTTCAACAGCAATTTTTACGATTTCAGCAGCATTTTCTAAACCAGTAGCTTCAGAGAATTCGATGTACATGTCACCAGCAATTTTAGCTTTTTGTGATGTACTGACAAATCGGGTATGGTAGGTTTTAGCCAGTTCAGGCAGTGCCGGGAAGATACATTGTACGTCAACAACAACCGCTTCAATGGCACCAGTAATAATACACATTTCTTGTTGGTAGAAGTTTCCGGCAATTTTAATACCATGTCGCATGGTCATTTCATTACCAGTACAGCACATCCCAACAATGTTAATGCCTTTAGCACCTTTAGCTTTAGCCAGTTCAACCATAGCCGGATCTTGAGCAGCTAGTACAAGCATTTCAGACAGGTTTGGATCATGACCATGGATCAGGATATTAACCATTTCAGCATCAATAACACCCAGGTTAGAAGAAGATGCTCTTGCAGTTGGTGTTCCGTACATAATGTCAGAGAATTCAGTTCCGATCATGGAACCGCCCCATCCATCAGACATCCCAGTTCTCATTCCACGTCGGAAAAGGCTTTCGTAGTCAGCTGCACAACCCATGTGAGTTGAATGCATTAATGTAGTTACTTCCATATCAATCGCGCGAGGTGCGATATCTTCACGTGCCCAAACTTCCTGACGAGCTTTTGGTGCTCTTTTTAAGAAACGTTGGGTACCAAAAGGTTTACCAAATTCTTCTAATGCCATCGCTGACAGTTCATGTGCTAAAGCATAGGTTTCTTTAGTATCAGCTGCTTCAATTCCCCATTCTGCTGCAATTCGTCGTAATTTAGCTTCATCACGGATTTTGAATGGACCTTCAGCTGATGAATGATGCATTGCATGAACGATATCACGAGCATGGTCTGAATGGGCAGATGTACCGCCGGCGACCATTCTGGCAAAGTTTCTGGCTACAATTGTATCTGCATTCGCTCCACAAATACCTCTTTCAGCACCTTTTCCAGGAACTGGACTGACTCGACATGGACCCATTGCACAAATTCGGCAACATACCCCTGCTTCCCCAAAACCACATTGGGTTTTTTGTGCAGCACGGCGATCCCACATTGTTTCTGCGCCATCTCTCTGAGCTTTCGCAAGGGAAGCTTCAGCGACCTTATCGTAGTTTAAAATTTCATTGCTCATATTTTTTCTACCTCTCTAAATTTTATAATTTATATCAACGCACCTGTTTCGTATAATAGATATTTTTACGGATTTGTAAAAAGTTTTGTCATATCGAAAAAAATAATCAAATTACCCTTTACAAACATTGTTAAATGTTATACAATGTAGGTGAGTGATACATTATACATAGTTGTTTGCTCCTGACTTTCATCTTAACTTGTGCGGCAAGTGATGAATTGTGGTCGGGGGCTTTTTTTTATGAGTATTTTCAAATACCTGTTGTTAATTTATAAAGGTATTTCTAGAACTCAAGTACTGAATCGGCATAAAGGATATTATTTTTGATAATATCGCAGGCAACAATGGTTTCCATTAATCGTTTGTCGCAAGGATTTACGATAGCAGAACTGAATCCACATTGCATTGCCATAGCAACTGTAGCGCTATCTAATAATGGACGGATGTGTTTTGGTGCGCCATTCGATACGTTACTTAAACCACCAGTTGTTAACAGACCCATGTCAGTGATCATTTGAATTGCTTCTAATACATCCCCTAATTGATCTTGCATTCCTTTGATAACAATGAATAATGGGTCAAACAGTAAATCTGTTGGTTCCATTCCTCGTTCCATACCACGTTCTAATAATTCTGAACAGTATGCAATACGTTCGTCATTGCTTCCTGGTACACCTTCTTTAGAGCAAAGAGCGATAACCATTGCATCATTAGCAGCTGCTAAATCAACGTATTCAATACGATCACCTGCATCAGCAGAGTTTACGATTGGTTTACCTTTTGATCGGTTATAAACCTGAATACCAGCTTCAATGGCTTTCATGTTAGCTGTATCCAATGCGATTGGCACATTATCAAAGTTTTCCTGGAGTAATTTTACACCCCATTGCATTAATTCTTCGCCGCCTTTTTCAGCAGGTCCGATGTTTAAATCAAGATAATCTGCACCAGCATCTAATTGTTCTTTTGCTCTTAAAAGAATTGGCTCTGGATTTCTATCTGCGAATGCCTGACGAATTGCTGGAGAAATACAGTGAATTCTTTCACCAATAACCATGAATTTTGACATATTGTTCCCCTTTCAAATTGAAAAAAATATTTTAGGTGTGCCCGAAGCTATTCCGGGCACAGATTGATATTATTTATGCTTGCATGTCTCTTAAGAACTTAGGTAATTGCATTGCTTCGTTTGGTCCAACGATAACTTCCCAATCTGGCAGTTCTTCCGCTAAATCGCCTTGAAGAACAGCAACCTTACCAGGTAAGATTAACTTACGAGAAGTAGTGATGCTGGCAACGTCTGCTTCTTTAATGAAGTTAGCGATAACGCCAGCGCCAAATTTACCAGCAGCCCAAGCAGTAAGTACTGAGTATCCACCAGCATCTGGAATTGCCAGGTAAGCAGGAACTTTAGATCGTTCGATTTCACCAGCAACAACGAAATAAGATAATGCGAAGTCAACGGTAACAAGAACTGGATCGTTGCCTGTTGGTTTGTTGAATTCATATACCTTCGGTTCAACACGCATTGGTTTTTGAGGATCGGTAAAGATGTTTTGTCTTAAACCAAACAGTGGTAAAGCAGCGTTGAAGTCCATTTCGTCCATAACGATGATTGAACCGTAACGAAGAACGAAAGCTGATGCTAAAGCAATTTGCAGGTTAGTATTAGCTGGTGCCAATTTGTTTGCAAATACAACTGAAGGATATCCGAAGGTACGGTCATTGCCTTTGATTGCTGCTGTACGGATATCAATTGCATTTGCGTAAGCTTCTTTGATTGAAGCTTCGCCAACATTTAATACCAGGTTTTTGTAACCCATTTTTTCGATTTCTTCAACTAAATCGTGTAATGCTTCAATACTGTCTGCAGAAACACCAAGAACAGCATCTGCAGCTTTAGCTACGTCTACCATTGCTGCGGCATTATCTTTGGTTGCACCCATGATAATTGCGCCAGCGCCTGCACCTGCAACCGCTGCTTTTGCTACTTCAGCATCAGTTGTCACGATCATTGGAATTTTGCCACAGTCAGCTACTTTTTTAACAAGTGCTGCAAATTTAGCTGCATCAGCTGCAAAACGGACAGCAACTACTTCAACGAACATCATTTCGCCGATACGATCATAGTTAACTTTCTGTAATGTAGCACAAGCTGCATCCACATCAGCGTCACTCATAGCATCTGATAATTCAACGGCAAACAGGTTTTTGTTAACCAATGTTTTTTCGTGTCTGAATAATACAGTTTCGCCACCAAGAGCTTTTTCAGCATCACCAGAACCAACTTTGATGGTTTTCATTGGAGGAGCTGTAGCTTCTGATAATAATTCTTTAGATTCTTCTGAGATGTATGGACATTTTTCTACAGGTACCCCGCCAGTAGCTGCTTTCATTGAGAAAGCCATACATGTTGGGAAACCACATTCTTTACAGTTTGATTTTGGTGTGAGTTTAAAGATATCTAAACCTTTTACTGCCATTTGTATTCGCCTTCCTTTCCTAACCTATGATTCCAGCAACTAAAGCTTTAACGGTTTTAGCTGATTCTGGATGTCTTACGATGATAGCGTTTGATCCGCCAACAACACAAGCAGAAGCTGTTGCTACTTCCATACCGATACCACGTGCTTCCTGATCGCCCCATTCTGGTGCATCTTCAATTGTGGAAACCGCTTCTTTTACGCCCCATGCTTCGTTAGAAACATTGGTCATAATTGGCATTTGTAAGGATTCATCGTTTTGACCTAAGCCGGCTAAACGAATACGATCCATGGTTGAAGCAACATATTCAAAACCGTAACCGGCTGCTGCTGTTCCAACATCCATGATAATATCTTTGCTCTTAACACCCAGTTGTGTTAATAAGATGTTTAATTGTTTTGCAAGGTTGATATCTACTGCAGATTCAGCTGATACTTTTTGGCCGTAAGCCATTCCGCCAGCAGCACCAATTGTCTTGTAATTGTCTTCTACTGCAGAGAATAAAACGACATTTTTTCCTTCAAGAGCTTTTGCTACTTCTTCTAATAACTTAGCATCTTTTTCGCCGTTTTTACATCCTTCTACTACTAAAGGTACGTCGATTGCAGCTTCTACTGCTACGGCTGTTGCAACACAGCTTTCAACTGATGCATCTGCGCCGTTTGGATCTGCACTTTCAAGTTTAACTAATAGGAAATCAGCACCTGATTTTTCTACTGCTGCTTTTGCTAACGCTGCAGGGTTTTTCAAATCATCTCCGTAAAGTGCTTTGAAGCAATCTGCCCATTCGTCAGTTGTGTCTGAAATTGCGATACCAACCGCAGTTTTAAACCCTTCAGTACCTAAAAATGGTAATGAGTTTTCTCCACCTATGCTGATAGCTGCATCTCCAACACCTATCTCACATACGTTGATCTTGCCACTAAATTTTTGTTCTGCTTTTTTGTATGGCATTCTTTGTTTCCTCCTAACCTGTTACCTTTTTTCAAAATATTTATTTCAAAGTTCAAGACTTTAAAACCAAATTAAAACCATTACATATTCTACAGCTTTTTACCTGTATATATAAGTATACACAGATTGTACTATATTAGTTAAAAGTTTGTCAATTAATTTTCGGCATTTTTCTAAAATTTATCCTAATTTTTTTTAGAGTCTAAAGAGAAAGTAAAGGTTTTCAATGAAATCATTAAAACATCCCCTAAAATTGCTAAATCTTTAATATTGAAGACATCTGTTAATTTTTTATCAAATAGGATTTGGGCCTCTGCTTCAAACTCATCATCCCCAAACCATAAAATCCAGATGATATCAACTCCGGTTGTCACTGTGAACTGCCAGGCCAGATCGCCTTTGCCGTATGGCACAGCTTTTAACCAACTCATATAATTTTTAAGATGTTCTGGCATTTCATTGCCGATTTGTGCGAAAACTTGAAGACAGCGTTTATGAAAATTTGAATAATATATGGTGCCATCAGGAAATTCTTTGAAACTGATCCATTCATTGGTCGCTGCGTTTCCGTCGGCATTCATTAAATATCTGAGAATAAAAATTTTGACCGAATAATTATCAAAATCCTCGCCCCGGGCGTTCACAACCATGCCACTGGGGTAGTCAACAAAATAGGTTTCACCCAGGACGGTCATTTCAAACCGCCCATTTTCCGGATCATAGGGACAAGACGAGTTTTTACTCATCTCACCGGGATCATAGTTTTTAAATAAATCACGGTTAATGACATAACTACTTTCCGAAAAATGGGGATCAATATTATGTATTTTTGTTTGCTTCATTATTTCTTACTAAGTTCTTTTAATGCCGGGATAAAAATATCACCCATCACTGCCATATCCTCGGCACTGAAAGCACTGGGGAAATTAGCATCAAATAGTATCTGCGCTTCTGGTGGGAATTCATCATCACCGATCCATAAAATTACGGTCATAAACATATTATTAATGACCTCAAAACGCCAGGACAGATCACCGATTTTTTGAGGTTCGGCGTCCAGAACTGCCATTGCTTTTTTCAAACCGTCGAGATTATAGTTGAAGGTGAAGGCAAAACGTTTAAGACAACGGCCTTCAAAGCAGGGATAATAAATATTCCCGCCGGAAACATCCCGGTAGGCAATGTTTTCACCGGTGGCTTTGACCCCTTTGGCATTGATCAGATAACGTAAAATCATGGTTTTCAGTTTATAATTATCAAAGTCCTGTCCGTTCATATCGGTCACATCACCCTGGGGATAGGCGACCTTATAAGGGGTTCCCATTAGGGTGGCGGTAAAAAAACCACCTTCTTCATCGTAGGGACAGGTGCTGTTTTTAGCGATGGTATGAGGATCCTGGTCTTTTAATAGACCTTTGTAATGTTCGTAGGGTATTTTATCTTTTCTTTTCTCTTCAATTGCGGTTTCATCCCGTAACGTATTTTCCATTCAAAATCTCCTGTTTTAGTTTTCCATGTTAGCTTTCTAACGAGGGAAATAAATTCATATTGGTATGAGGAATAAAGCATGCCGAGATGAATTCATCCATATAGGTCGGATGGACGCTTAATTCCATGTAGGTCATATTCTGAGCGATCTCACGGATCTTATCTTTTCCTTCACTGAGGGTCAAGGCCAGATAACACCCTTGCATTGAACTGTTACCAATATAGAAGTATTTTTCTACGGGTATATCTGGCAGCATTCCCAGCGCAATTGCATTGGTGATATCCAGATTGGTGCCGATTCCGCCGGCAACATAAATGTTTTCGAGGACATCAATGGGCATATCCAGACTTTCCATTAAAATATAAATCGCCGAGAACACGGCTCCTTTGGCTTTGATAAAGCTGTCGATATCAATTTCAGTAATGTAGATGTCTTTTGAGCCATTATCCAATTCTTTGGAATAGAGATAATATTGGCCAATCCCGTATTCATCAAATTTGATCCGGGGATGATCAAGATCCCGCTCCATTCGACCCTTACCATTAATAATACCGGTTCGTTTCATTTCACAAATTAAGTCGATAATCCCGGAGCCACAGATTCCGACCGGACTGACATGACCAATGGTATTATAAAAAGGTCTTAAATCTTCTTCATTGATCGTGACTTGTTCAATGGCACCTGGTACTGCTCGCGTACCACAGCTGATTTCTCCGCCTTCAAAAGCCGGTCCGGCCGAACAGGCACAGGTCATCAGAAAATCTTTGTTCCCAAAGACAATTTCACCATTAGTACCCAGATCCACCAGCATCGTAAAGTCTTCCCGCATCCATACCGGCACGGCAAAGACGCCGGCAGTGATATCGCCACCAACGTAGCTGGCAACCGATGGGGCCAGATATATTTTTCCTTCCGGATTAACATTGATACCCAACTCAGCACATTTCATTTCGGGAATGTCATTGATGGCTGGGATAAATGGCTCACGCCGTAAATAATCGGGATTTAATCCCAATAACAGGTGGTTCATGGTGGTATTACCAGCGGCACAGACCTCGTAGATGTCTTCTTTTTTAATCCCAACGGTTTTAACCATCTTTTCGATCAGACTATTGATACTCTCATCGACGATGGCATGACGAAGGTTTTCCAATCCGCCGGGTTTTTCTGAATAAACAATCCGATTGATCACATCAGCCCCGTATTTAACCTGGGCATTGCCCATCGAAGCCTTTGTTAAAATCTCATTGGTATTCATATCCACCAGACAGGCCGATACAGAAGTTGTACCAATATCCAGGGCGATCCCGTACAGCACTGATTTTTCGCTATTGGCCGGTTTGACATCGAGAATTTCAGCTACTTCCCGACGTTTCAAATAAACGACTTCGATTAAAAAATCATTTTTTCTGAAAGCATCCGGCAGTTTTTTCATCACATTCAAACTGATGGTTATATCTTGATAACCAAGATTCTGTTTGAAATAGAGCTTCAGCCGATCTTCATCGGCACAATTGTCTTCAATAGTGGGGCATGGCAACTGAATAATTTCCGACCACAATCGGCTCTGATTAGTCATGCCTTCTTTGATCATTTTTTTTCGAACATACTTGATGTTTTCATTTTCATTGTTTGATAGATCGGTAATCTGCATTTCGTTTACAAAAGAAGACGCCAAATCAGGTACTTCCACCTCGATATCTTCAATGATCGTTGCATTACAGGAAAGAACGATCCCACTGGCCATTTCTTCCTCAGAAATATGTCTGGTTTTTTCGGTTTTAACCTGACCCGATACAATCTTCACCTTGCACTTACCGCAGGTCGCATTCCCGCTACAGGGTGAGTCAATCATGACACCGGCTCTTCTGGCTGCTTCCAGTAAGTTTTCTCCATCGCTTGCAATTAAATCAACCGTTCTTTTTCCTTTAATATTAAATCGTACCTTTTTCATATAACAATCTCCCCTTTTCCGCAGTTTCCGTCTAAAAGGGCTGGATACCAGCCCCGTTTGTTATTTCAGATCTATTTTTTGCCGTTTTTGATGATTTCCAGTTTATTGACAATATCTCTTAAGGCAACCTTGGCTGGTGAATCAGCGGGCAGCTGAACCAGTGGTTTACCATAAGCGTCATATTCAAAAACATTTTGATCCAATGGCACGACACCAATCAGGTCGAGGCCCTGGTTTTTGATTTCTTCGGCGGTTCCTTCGTTTAAGACGCCGTCAGGTGCCCGGTTGACAATCAGTTTGATCACTGGTACTTTTAGTTTCAGTTCACTAACCAGCTCTTTAATTCGGCCAACCGCCTGAATACCACGACGTGAACAGTCACTGACCAGAATCAGCATATCAATTTTGCCAAGAGTACCACGGCTCAGATGTTCCATCCCCGCTTCGTTATCGACGATGATATATTGATAATTTGTTGCCAGCATATCAATTTGCGTTTTCAGAATTCCGTTAACGTAACAGTAACAACCGGCTCCCTGGCTGCGACCCATAACCAGCAGGTCATAACCATTTCCTTCAGCAACTGCCTGATTTAAACGAAGTCTTAAAAAGTCTGTTTTCGTTACACCGGGAGGCAGTGGCACACCTTCCATTTCAGCCCGATTTACTTCTTCTTTGATCTCACCGATGGAAAGATCAACTTCTTCCCCCAGTACTTCGTTAAGGTTTGCATTGGCGTCCGCATCTACTGCTAAAATAGGACCCAGACCTTCCGCAACTAAATATTCAATAAGCATACCGGTAAGACTTGTTTTACCAACGCCACCTTTACCTGCAATTGCAATATTAAAAGCCATAATGTTTTCCTCCATTATCGTTTCTCCGGTCAATTTTCTTTAAACAGTGTATGTTATTATCACTGATTTTTCAACAGGAAAAATTCGTATTTTGTCAACTTGTATATATATGTATCGACAGGGCTATCATATCATAATCATTCTGATTTTACAACAGGACTTTATCACCTAAAGCTCAATTTAAGGCCTTTGTAAAATATTTTTTTCTATTTTCTGCAAAGGTTTACGAAACCTTGAAGACACCTATGTTTTTTTGTGATTAATCATTGCCAATGTATTTAAAACGCATTTGATTTTCATTGCCAAAAAGGCGGTAATTTTTCATTTTATTTAAAAAAAAGCCATATCCCCGGAGATTTGGAATATGGCCGTATTTTTTAGGCAACAAATTTGAGGACAAATTTTTATCGGTGGGTCTGTTTATGGAAATTAATTGTTATTCACATTTTTTAAAACAAACCCTCTCTGAAAGGAAAAATATCAATTAAAATAGCACCGATAGTTCTTTTACTGAAACAGTTGGGCTGATATTTCTACCCTTTCCTGTAATTAAATATTTTTTACGATGTTTTTAGACATTTTCCAATACTTTTCCTTCGGTAGTGACGGTTAAGACCTGCCAGGGGATCATTTTTCCTGAATTCTGGAGCGCCGTAGTAACCGCTGCTGTGATGCCTCCGCAACAGGGCACTTCCATGCGTACCACGGTAACACTTTTGATGTCATTCAACTTTAGTATCTCAGTCAGCTTGTCGGCATAATCAACAGCATCTAACTTGGGACAGCCAATCAGGGTAATTTTATTTTTGATAAAGCGATTGTGAAAATCGGCATAGGCATAGGCGGTACAATCTGCTGCAATCAACAGGTGAGCGCCGTTGAAATAGGGTGCATTAACGGGGGCCAGCTTAATTTGCACCGGCCATTGTCGCAATTGAGATTCTGGCGTTGTTGTTGCCGCCGGTTTTTCCGCTCCCGCTGTTTCCCGGACAATTGCTTTGGATGAAGAGCCCGGACATCCGCATGCCAATGGTTCTAAACCATCATCCTCAGTGGCAGTTTCACGCTCAATGGTTTTTGCATGGGTTCCCGGACACCCGCCCACTTTCTTCTCGCCACTTTTTGGGGCCGCTTCTTTCTTTTTCATGTTCTCCAGGACGGCAGCCTCGTCATAAGCGGCGGCTTCCCGCTCCACAAAGGAGATTGCGCCAGTGGGACAGCTGGGCAGACAGTCTCCCAATCCGTCACAGTAGTCATCTCTTAATAATTTCGCCACGCCATTAACCATGCCAATGGCTCCTTCATGGCAAGCTTCGGCACACAACCCACAACCGTTGCACTTTTGTTCATCTATCGTAATTATTTTTCGAATCATCTTTTTTTCCTCCTTAGAAATATCGTGTATTGATTTCTTGAACCAATCATAATATAATCTACCCAAAACTACTGTTGCATATGCAACGCAAAGGGATATTATGAATAAAAATTTAGATCTTTTAAGAAAAGTAAAATTATTTGATGGGATTGATGAAAACCTCGAGGCGATGCTGCAGTGTCTGGGCGGTGAGGTAAAAACCTATGACCGGGGTGAAATCATCCTGTTGACCGGCCAGCCGGTGACCGCTGTGGGGGTGGTTTTATCAGGAGAAGTCCAGGTCATTCAAGAAGATTATTATGGCAATCGCTCGATTCTTACTGAACTGAGCCCCAGCCATATTTTCGGCGAAGCCTTTGCCAGTGCCGGGGTTAAAGAAAGTCCCGTAACTGTGCTTGCCAAGACCAACACAAGTGTCATGTTTCTGGGCATCGAACGAATTATCAACACCTGCCCCAATTCCTGTATTTTTCACAATCATCTGATCGAAAATCTGCTAAAAATTCTGGCCCGAAAGAATATTCTGCTCAGTAATAAAAATCAGTTATTATCACGGCGAACCATTCAGGATAAGGTCCTTTCCTATTTATCGCTGCAGGCCGAAAAAAAAGGAAACCTCGCTTTTGAGATTCCCTTTAGCCGCAATGAGCTGGCTGATTTTTTATGTGTGGACCGCTCTGCCCTGTCCCGGGTTCTTTCGAAACTGCAAAAAGAAGGAACCATCGAATACACCAATAATCATTTTAAACTACTTTAGGATTCAACGCCCTGTTAAGCCGGACTATCTGCCCCATCCTTAGCCAGATTATTTTCAATATCCTGATACAAGGTCCGGGATACCACAATGGAATCCCCCCGGTCGTAGAGACGATCCAGATAATCCAGATAGGCCCCGGGAGTAATAATGCCATTGACCTTGATCAGGTCGATTCCGGTTTTTCCGACAATGGTATCCACCAGCTTGACGCAATTGGTGCCCAGGGCATAATAGGTTTTAAATTCATTGCCCTGCTGAAATTTATAAAAGCTTGCTTTGGCGTCGTTATAAAGTTGGCTGGAGACATCCGCAAAATCCTTTGGGCTCCCTTCAATTTCGCCTTTATCCGCCTGTTCTGCTTTAGGTTCCCAGGAGGTTGTTTGCGACAGCAGTTTATCAAGTTGTTCCTGAACCCCGCTTTTTTGTTCCGACGTCAGTGAGAGACCATAACCCATCAGGATTTTCTTTTCAACTTTCAGAGCCTGTTTAACATGTTCAGCTTTAGGTAGCTCCACCAGCACCCCATCGGCCAGAAAACCGCCCAGTTTCCAGGTGGAATCATCATAATTGCCATAACTGAAAACATTCTCCCCGATGGCGGTATCGACATGGCCCATTCCCGGGATCAACCCTTCACTGGTATGGATAAAAATCTCCATGTCAGTGGTTCGTTCAATGCTGTGATCTTCCAGAAGCAGCAGCGCATCCGGTTCTTCTTCCACCAGTTGATTGACCTTTTTTAACATCCGCATCGGTAAAAAAGCCGCAAATACCAACGGCAGGGTGACACGCATGTGCTTCTTGGCTTTTTGAGCGCCGCTATTGTGTTTCATTAAACTGACCAGCGCATCGCCGAAGATATTAAAGGCAAAAAAGATCAGATAGATTCCAAAAATAATCCCAAAGATCCGGCCGGTGGTGGCAAAAAAAGCCATGTCAATGCCCAGCCCGATATAGACCAGGGCCACCAGCATGGTCCAGCCCCATGGCGCGCCATCAATTTTCAATTTTATACTACTGATTAAAACAAAACAACCGATGACGATCCCCAGCATACCAATCGCGAAACTAAACGGCACTTTCAAAAATTGCGGGTTGGCGTAGGTAAAAATGCCCCCACACAAACACAATAACCCGATTCCCAACTCTTTTAGCTTGCTTTCATCTTTTTTTAAAAAAATGGCTGACAAGTACATCACTCCAACGACGACTAACATAATCGATATGCCGGTGATAATAATATCCCAGGCCAATTTCACGTCCAAAAGCATAATCATGCCGCCAATAAATACGGCAATGGATATCAATAACCAGACGACCGGTGCGGTGTTTTTGAATGCTGACATAAAAAGCCCTCCTTTTGGTTTTTTATTCATTTTATCAGAATTCTTCAAAGTCGACAATCGTATTATTTAGCTCAACGTCAATCAGAACTTGCTCGTTTCACTACGCTCGTATGATTGTGCAGCAAATGTCTTTGTCTGCGAAAGCGAGCTTTCTCGCCAAAGCCGCTTGCTACACTTTTTATAAAAAAACTCTGGTTCAACCTGCAAACCAGAGCTTTTCTTTTTACGTTAAAGGGATCACGACTTTCTGATTTTGATAGGATTCCACAACCACCGGCACCTGATAGACTGCGCCGATGTTTTCGGAGGTCATTATGTCCAAACCACCGTAACAGAAAATTTCACTGTCTTTTAAGAAGAGAAACCGGTCACAGTATCGCAGCGCCAAATTTAAATCGTGGATGACAATGACCACCGCTATCTCTTTTTCTTTGGTAATATTCTGAATCAGCTTTAGTACCTCCAGCTGGTTCTTTAAATCCAGGCAGCTGGTGGGCTCATCAAGCAGCAGCACCTTCGGTTCCTGGGCCAGAGCCCGGGCAATCATCACCTTTTGCAGTTCACCACCACTTAATTCATCAATATAACGCAGTGAAAATTGTTCCAGTCCCATACTGGCAATAATTTTTTCAACTATTTCGTAATCTTCTTTTTTCGGTGCCAGTTTAATATAGGGTTTGCGCCCTAATAAAATAGCATCATAGGCCGTTATTTGACTCCCTTCACTTTTCTGGGCAACATAGGCAGTATTTTTGGCAATGTCCAGGCGGGTCATCCTGAGAATATCGACCTCATTGACGACGACCCGGCCTTTTTGAGGTGCGATAATCTTATTCAGACACTTTAGCATGGTGCTTTTGCCCGCCCCGTTATTGCCTAGAATCGCGACGCATTCGCCATTAGCAACATCAAATTCAATGCGATCCAGAATTTTTCGGTTGGATCGATAACCAAATTCCAAAGCATCAATTTTCAGCATTGTGACTCACTCCTTTAAATATCAGATATAAGAATAGCGGAGCCCCCAGGAATGAGGTAATGGCTCCGATGGGCAGAATGATCGGTGAAATAATTAACCGGGCAAAGGTATCGCTAATCAATAGCATCAGCGCCCCCATCAGGGCTGATGCCGGCAGCAGATAACGGTAATCATTGCCAACAAAGCGCCGCATGATATGGGGAGCAATCAGACCAATAAAGTTGATAATCCCCACAAAAGATACAATCGTCGCCGCCGTCAGCGAAGCGACCGTCATCCCAATCAGCCGTACCCGGGAGACATTAACCCCCAAGCCGGTGGCGGTATGTTCGCCACATTCCAGGGCGTTGTAGTTCCAGCGGTTAAACATGAAATAAATCAGCGCTCCGGCCGTCACTATTGCCGCCACCTGGATATTTTGCATACTGGCCCGGCCCAGATCGCCAAAAGTCCAAAAGACAATGGCGGCCATCTGAACATCTGAGGAAAAGTACTGCAGTAGCGCCGTAGCACCAGCAAACAAGGAACTGAGGGCCACCCCGGCTAGAATCATAGTTTCAGGAGATGCCTTGCGGGCTTTCGATAAACCCAAAATCACAAAAGTGACAAACATCGAGGTAATAAAAGCGCAGATACTGGTTAAATAGGGGTTGTTGACGGTCACCGCATCGGCAGTGTTCCCCATGACGGTGCCCCCACCCAGGAAGGTAATGGCAATGGCGGCCCCGAAGGAAGCACCCTGGGAGATCCCCAGGGTGGATGCTGATGCCAACGGATTTTTTAAGATACTCTGCATGACACAGCCAGCCGCCGCCAATCCAATCCCGCCGACAATGGCCATCAGAATCCGGGGCAGACGGATGTTGACGGTAACCAATACATTTTTGGCGGCACCCAATCCGAATAAGGCCTTTAACACTTCGGTAACCGGAATATCAGCCGAACCGGCGGTGATCGCAAAAAGTGCGGTTAGAAATGTCAGTATCACCAGAATCACGATCGTCAGAATCTTACGGTAGATGTATTGATCATAGTTGACGCCGCAGGCTGTCTTTTTTTGATTAACCATTATTTTCCAATTGTCAGTGGACCAAAGCCCTGTCCCGCTGCCGTATATTTAGCATATAATTTTTCGCCCAGCAGAAACTCAAAAATTTCATCGGCTTTCTTTTCAATATTGACATCTTTAAATTTATCGGGATAAATAATGGTACCGGCATAATAGGCATCGGCCAGGGCAATTTCGACATTGGTGTAGTTATTATTATATGCCAATTGGGTGTAAACCTTGTTATTCTGAACCGCCTGCAAGGAATTAAAGAAATCCGGGTTCTGGGTGTATTGTTCGTTGACCAGATCCATATTTTCCGGATTCAGGAAAATGATCTCCGGATTCCAGGCCAGAACCTGTTCAAGGTCAATGGAGAAGGCCGATTTTTGACCGGTTTGGTCGACCACGTTATTGGCATTGATGGCCACAAAGGGGCCATAATTCCCGCTGGTGCCGTCAAAGCCGTGTTTGCCTTTGAAATTCAGAGCGCCATTATAAACACTGGGTCGACTGGCTTCCGGAATATCTTTGGTGCGGTCATTGAGATCTTTTTGTGCCTGATCCATATACTCATTGACTTCCTTGGCCCGATCTTCTTTGCCCAATACCTGACCAATTAGATCCATGGAGGCACTCATTTTTCCATCAAATAAGCCGGGGCTGGCTACTGCCACCACCGGAATACCGGTTTTTGCCTGCAACTCATCAGCCTGGGTATAATCCGACACGACAAAAATGACATCGGGTGCCAACTTAACGATTTCTTCGTCAAAAGGAACAATACCACCGGAACCACCCTGCCCAATTTGCGTTAAACTGGCAAAATTTGGATTAACCAGGGTATAAGGACGGGTTAACACCTGAACATTGTCCATATCAGTTCCACCTTTAACCAGATCAACGGCATCCATGTAGGTTAACAGCCGCATCACCCCAAGGGAACCAACACTGTCAATTTCGGCTGGCACTTCCACCTGACGGCCGAGGCTGTCGGTTACTACCTTTGTGGTGGCCTCTACTTCTTTACTTTCGGTATCATCTGCTTTTGCATTGCTGCAGGCCGCAAAAGATACCATCATCACTAAACTTAACAAAATGATCGCCACTTTTTTTATTCTATTTTTCATTACTTTTCTCCTCTTTCAACTCACTGCATTTCCCACTCAAAAATTAATTAAAAACCTCGGGTATAGGGATTCGAGCAATCAACACAAACTTTCTTGCCGTTTTCCAGCCGGATCATATGCTCGGCCGTTTTTTCACCGCATTCCTCGCAGATCACACTTTGAAAAATCCGGGCCCGTTCCGGCAGGTCATAATCCGGGGTTTTAAAGTCAAAGATCTTGCTGGCGTCGGGCTCATTTAAAATGAACGCTTCCATTTCATCCCGTTCCATTTCCGGCAAAGCTTTTAAAACCAGACGGATTTTTTCGCCACTGTTGCGATTAAAAAAAGTAAAAGCCTGTTTCCCCCGATTTCTAAACAACAGATTGCCTTTTCCCACGCTGCAGCCTAAAATAACCTGCACCCCATCAACACCGCAGGCATCGTTTTCGGTGATACACACCACATCTTCATCTTCTGAAAAAGAGATGTTGAGTGCCTTAATCGCTTCCTGTGAAGCTCTGACGCCAATGGCCAACCCAGGACAATGATGTCCATGAAATTCAACTGATTTTTCCCATAATTCCTGATTCATTTTTCTTTTCTCCTTAAATTTTCAAAAAATAAAAGACCCACATAAGTGAGTCTTCAGACACATCGTTGACATCAATATTAAACTGTTTTTTTACCAATACAACAAAGACACTTTACTGCTAAGATACTTTTAAAAAGTGACAGCCTTTTTTTAAATCGGTTCTAAAGCAATTGCCTTAAGATTCAGTTAATTCGCCTCTACAAAAAAACCAACAAAACACAACTCCTTTCAAGGAGAAAATGCCTCATTGGCTTATTTTTATTCAATACGATTAATCTAACAGTAGTTTACATTAATTATTAACATTTGTCAATAACATATTGTGAAATTAGTATAAAAATCATATCCCTGCCCCAAATCTAAACAGCTAAGCCCCAGCAGTACAGATATTACGATGCAGTTGATTTGAGTAAAATAGATGGACCGGTTCATTGTAGAGATGGCTTAACAATTCTTCGGATAAATACTGATCCACCACGCCGATTTCAAAGACCCCCGAGCGATTAAGCACCCCGACTCGTCCGCCAATATAAAATACCTGATCCGGATTATGGGTTGTCATAATAATGCCATAGCCGCGATCCGATAATTTTTTAACCAGCTTCATGGTTCTGATCTGATTCCCGAAATCCAGATGGGCGGTGGGTTCATCCAGTAAAATAAAGTCCGGTTCCTGAGCAATGGCTCTGGCAATGGTCACCAGCTGTCGTTCCCCACCGCTTAACTGCGTGTAGGCTTTGTTCCTGAGCTGAGTGATCCTGACCATTTCCATGGCTTCTTCAATCATCCGCTGATCCTGATGCCCCAATTTTTTAAAGGCACTTAAATAGGGGGTTCGGCCCATGGCAACAAACTCTTCAACGGTAAAGGCGTAAGTCGGCTGATGGATCTGGGGGACATAGGCAATCCGCTTAGCAAATTGGCGCAGTGTCAAATCTTTAATATTATCCTTTTCTAAAAAGATTCCCCCTTGTGTTGGCTCACTCAGATTGCCGATGCAATTCAGCAAGGTCGATTTTCCGGCACCGTTGGGACCCAAGATGGTAAATATTTCGCCCTTTTTGAGACTGAAATCAACCTCTGTAAAAATCTGTTTGCCGTTGGGATAGGCAAAGCCCAGTTCAGCGATCCTTAAATTCATGACAGATTCATCCTCTCTTTTTTTAACAGATAAAAATAGAATGGCGCGCCAATCAAACCGGTTAAGATACTCAGCGGCAGTTCGGCGCTGGTGATGGTTCTGGCAATGGTGTCAATCATCAGCAAAAAGATTCCTCCCAAAACGAAAGAAACCGGTAATAATTTCATATTGTTGGGGCCGACCATCAATCGCCCCAGATGCGGCACCACCAGACCAACCCAGCCGATTGTTCCGCTGATACAAACAGAACTGGCCGTTAACAAGGTGGCACCGATAATGACAATCCGTCGGGTGGTTTTCACATTGATCCCCAGGCTTCGGGCTTCCGTCTCGCCTAATGACAACACATTGATTTTCCAACGCAGAATCATGATAATAATGATTGCCACAATCATCGCCGGTGCCACCATCAGGATACTCTTTGGCAACACCTTGGCAATACTGCCCATCTGCCAATAGGTTATTTCAGCCAGTTCGGTTTCCGGATCAGCAATATATTTGATGATCCCCATGATTGAGCTCATCAATCCCCCGACAATAATCCCTGACATCACCAGCATCATATTGGAACTGTTTTTAATCAGCTTCGGTGCCGTTGTTGTCAACGCCACCGCCAAAATACCGCCGACAAAGGCGCCAATCTGAATACCGAAGGTGCCAATCCCGATTAAAATCGCAATGGCGGCTCCGACACAGGCGCCGGAAGACACCCCCAGTAAATCCGGGGAAACCAGAGGGTTTTGAAAAACCCCCTGATACACCGCCCCCGACAAGGCCAATGAACCACCCACCAGAATCGCTGCTACTACCCGGGGGAAACGCAGCGTCATGACCACACTCTCCACATTTGCGTCCCCAACTTGCGGCAGCGGTAAAATGTTAGCCGCCAGCACATGGATGACTTCTGGTATTGAAATGGGAAAGCGTCCCATGCATAATGAAACAATCACCAGGGCTCCTAAAATAACGACTAGCAGCACCAGCAAAGCTGAAAAATTCAAGCGTTTTTCTTTAAGACTGATATTTTTTAACATTTATAACAACTTTCTGATTTTGCGATTGGCCGACTTAATTATTTGCATCGACTTTCAAAATCGTATCAATATTTTCATCGGTCAGATCATAGGAAAAGAACTCTTTATAAAAGGCTTTCAGATCTTTACGGAGATCGTAATCTTTAAACAGTTCCGGTTGTTGAATACTTCCCATCCACTTAAGCATCAGTGGTGTTTCCACACAGGGGGCATCATAACGCAAGATTCCGACTGGTGTTTTATAAACCCGGTGATTTTTTACTGCATCGATGTTACTCCAATCCTGACCTTCTATTTTATTTTGATACAGGTCTTCTGGCATTGTTTCATCAAAATTTGACAGATAGATGATTTCCGGATTCCATTCCATAATTTGCTCCATATTCACTTCTGACCATTTTTTATCGAGTCCGGATGCAACATTGACGCCACCAGTTAACTCCAACAGATAATTATTGATATTTTTTGCCCCGGCCACGCTGAGTTTACTGTTCTGTAAATACAACACTTTCTTTTTTGTCACGGTATCAAGTTTTGCTTTTTTGTCGATAAAATAATTTTCGACTTCGGTATGATAAGCCGTCAGTTTTTCAGCTGCTTCTTCTTTACCCAAGACCTGACCAACCAGCAGCAAATCTTTTTTTAAGTCGTCTAGGTTTTCTGCATAATTCAGCATGACCGGGGTAATCCCAACCGATTTTAATTGTTCCGCTTCGGCTGTCTGATCATTCCAGATAAAGGCGATCTCCGGCTTTAAGTTCATCAAGGCTTCGATATTGATGGCAAAGTCTTTGGTGATTTCAGCGGTTGAAATAGCGGCAAAAGCCGGATCAAGGGTGGGCATGAAGCTGGCCTTATATTGAGCCATTGCGCTGGGATTAATCGATACGATCCGCTCGCTGCCGCCGTCAATGGTCCACATCGCTGACGCCCAGGGAAGCGGTGTAATGGCAACCTTGGTGATGGTTTCCGGTAATTGCACCTCATTACCACCCTGATCCACTACCGCTGTCCGTTTTTCGGGTGTTTTACTTTCCGACTCCTTGGTCTGACTGCCACAGCCGGCCATGGCACTACACATAATCAGACCGATACAGATAACCAATAACAATCTTTTTTTCATCTCTTCTACTCCTCAGTATTTTTATTTTATTCTTAAATTTAAGCCGTTACTTCATTTACAAAGAAACGTTTTAAATAAGCATAGCCTGTTTGTCCCATGTATTGATACTCCAACTCTATATACGTATTACCGCTGAGGCTGGGATAGGGCATGGGAATAAATTTATATGACATCATGTTGATTCTATTTTGATAAAGCGGATCAGCAATGACATGGGTAACCATCATTTGCTGCAAATCCAGATCATCCATTTTGTTTGTCCGAATCGTCGGAATCCCAAAATCATTCGGGATCGCTGTCTCAAGCCGATCCAGGATTTCATTTTCGCCCAGCAGCAGCACTCGGCAAGCCGGACATGGCTGCGGCTCTTTATCTAAGTAATTCGATTCCGGGATCACTGTTTTTAACAACTCACCGACGGCTCTCAGCCACTGATTAAAACCATTAATGCCAACCGGTATCTCAAAAAAATAGGGTATTTCAAACATCTCCGCCATCCATTTTGCCAAACTCAGACCGAGTCTGGAAAAAACGAGATTCAGCTCAGCTTCTGCTGCCGTTTTAAACGAATCCAGACTTTCATAACCGAGAAAGTTCACCGTATAGCCCAGGGACGTCAGGCAGGTTTCAATTTCATGAAAGTGTTGCCTTTTGCCAAATAAAAAGGGATTATAGCCAATAAGATTGATCCTTTTTTTGCGGGTTTCGATTTTTTTAAGCGTCGCTTTGGCGATTTTTAACAGGGCCTTGGCTACCCCTTCTTCGGCAGTCTGAAAACCGTTGGTCTCAATCCTAGCGGTTGTCGCAAACAGATCACAGCCCTGTAAAGAATGATCATTCATCCCGGTCATATAGGTAACCGGTGTGCCAATGGATAGCAATAACTCAATCTCTTTGGTTTGGTGGTGCATTTGAAAGTGCTTTGTAAGGGCTTCACCGATCTCATTCGTGCAGCCATAAACCGCCTGTAAGTCATCAAAGCGGGAAAAAATAAACATGTTGTGATTCAGTTTATCAACGGAACTGGGACAGTTTGCGCAACCGGAGCCGGTCATCAAAAACTGACCAACCGCTGCATCATCAGGAAACAAAGAAAGCACTCCCGTATAATCTGCGGCCAGCGGCGGCAACTCGCAAACCGCTTCATTTTTTGAGAATACCAGCGGCTGGGTCTTAACAAAGTCCGCGATTTTTACTGCAATCTTATCCAAACGTTGGGATGGGCTGGTTTTTCGTTTCTCCATGGGACCACGCTTAAAAATCTCAACCGGAATCCGCCGGGGATTATCAAGTTCCTGAATCATCCTGTCAAAATCAGTTTGACTGAGCAGATCGGGGCATGACACATAGAGAATAATACCCTGATAGCAGGCTTTTCGTAACGCTGCTTCAACAACCCCTTTGATTTTTTCCAGATAATCCCCAAAGGTGTAATCCAATGAACTAATAGGAATGAGTTTGAGCTTGGACAAGTGCCCACATTCCAAGGCTCTGAAATATAAAATGCGAATACAGGTTGGCGGGCCGATGGCCACTACTAGGGTGTCCGGTATCGCAAAAATTCGTTTCGCCATTTCCATATCACCTAAATTATTGACCGACGCTTCAATGGTAATACTGCTCATCTGGTGATTTCCTGGTTCTTTGCGGAAACAAAATCAAAGAGGGCTTCCATTGCGTCATCATCAAGGGGACGGGAATTACAGGCTGGAACCTCCCAAAACAGATCCTTCCCCAAGGTCTCAATAACCTGTGAAAGGGAAGCCTGAGGATCGGCCTCAATCATGGTATTTCTTTGATACTCGGCCAGCTTAATCCCCTGGTTTTGTTCAATTGAGGCAATCAGACGGCTGTCTGTCATTTGGATAAACTGATCAACCACCTCTTTATCGGTTTGAGACATCCAACGATTATGGATAAAACCGCCAAATAGTTTTTGGGCCGGGGTTTCGTAGTGCGCAATGCCCTTTAAAATATTATTGGCGGCGTACAACGACATAAACTCCGACGAGGTCACAATATAGACCGCATCAACGCACTTCTTACGCATGGGAATGGAAAAACCACCACAGACCACATCACCCAGCACATCATAGACAATCAGATCCCAGTCCATCGTAAAGACTTCCAGTTTTTCCAGGGTCTCGATCACCGCCGCAATACCCATCCCGGCACAACCGACCCCCGGTTCCGGGCCGCCAGCTTCTACGCAGGTGACACCGTAGACCCCCGGATACAAAATATCCGCTTGATTCAGCTGCTTCCCTTTTTCCTTGAGTGTTTTCAAGACGGTGGGAATCCGTCGCTTCATCAGAATCCGGGTCGAGTCCGATTTTGGATCACAGCCGATATGGAGGACCTTTTTCCCAGCCTTTGAAAGCGCTGCCGATACATTGGCAGCAATCGTCGATTTACCAATCCCGCCCTTGCCATAAAATGCGATCCGTTTTTGTTTAATAGTCATTTTTCCTCCAATAAAAAAACTCTTCTGAATTATCAAACAGAAGAGTTTATTATAAAAATAAATCCTCGCCCAATAATCCGTTAGGCTTGGTTATCACAAAATATAGAAGCATCCTGGCTTAAGATCATCGCCGGCTGTAACAACTTCCCAGAAATTTCTTTCCAGTGTTGATCAATTTACAGCGGCTCACTTTTACAGTGGCGGTACCGCATCGGATTTTAACCGATTTTCATACTACACTTTGTTATTCAATTGAGACGTATTATATCACAAGTAAGAAGCTCAAACAATTAGCCCAGGTCTTCTAATTTCCAATTGCCAGCTATCAATATTTTTGATAGTATAGGAATAAAAAAACAGGAGGAACGCGATGATTTCACTACAAAACATGAAATATATGATCGAAATTTCAAGGCATCAGTCGATTTCGGCGGCAGCCAAAGCGCTTTATATTTCCCAATCCACCTTATCGACTGCAATCAAGGAAGTGGAGCTAAGCCTGGGTATTCAATTATTCAAGCGGAACAGTCGCGGCGTTGAATTAACCTATGAAGGTCAGGATTATCTGAACCATGCCCGGGATATCGTCGAACAGGCCGAATATCTGGAACGACGTTACCAGCATCAGAAATCGATCCCGATGCGCTTTTCCGTCTCCACCCAGCGGCTGCCCTTTTCGACCATGTCGTTTATCAAGATCATCGATGAAATCGGCTTGGATCGCTATGATATTGCCATTCGGGAAGGTCCAACCCATGAGGTCATCCACGATGTCGCCACCCGCCGCAGCGAAATCGGCGTCATGTGCATCAATGATCATTACCTGAATACCATGCAAAAACTTTTGGATACCAGTAATCTCGCTTTTCATATTCTGGGGAAAATCAAATCCTATGTTTTTCTTAGAAAACTGCATCCCCTCGCCCAAAAAGACTCACTCACTCTTGATGAGCTGAAACCCTACCCCTTTGTAACCTATGATCAGGGCGACGACAATCTGCTTCATTTTTCGGAAGAAATTTTGTTCAATGAAATCCTCGATAAAAATATACATGTGATTGACCGCTGCACCAAAATCGCCCTGGTTCGCGGCACCGATTGTTTCAGTATCGGTCCGGATCTGACCAACAGTGATGGTGACAAGATGCACTCAAAATTAAACGAGATTCAGGCAATCGAGTTTTCAGAACACAATCAGATTTTACACGCTGGTTATATCATGCGCCGTGAACACACATTAAGCACTATTGGGATACGCTATATAGCTACTCTAGAAAATAAAATAAATTGTATGACAATCTAAAAAACTGGATACAAACTGTATCACAGATATAGCTTGTATCCAGGTCATTTTTACAAAAGCAACTTCTAATTCAGACAAAGAAATGTTTTCTAATGGATTACTGTGGTTTATTTCTTTTTCCCGGAAATAATATACATTTCATCCGTATCAACAAGAATGTCAATATCAAATGCGGCTTTAAAGTAATTGGACTCGGTCATCGCATCTTTTAGCGAAGCTGAAACTTTTCGGACTTGATCTCCAGAATGTCTACCATTAATTGTTTCTTTGCTTTCACTGTGAGCAATCATAAAACGACCCTGAGAATTCAAACTCTCAGCAAGATGCCGGACAAACCCTTCCTTATCCCAAAAGTGAGGATATGCACTATAGGCGATTGCAAAATCAAATCCAGTTTGATCGAACTCGTAAAAATTAGCCACTTGAAATCGAACCTGATTGTCATCATGATTTTTTTGCGCCTGTGCGATCATTAATTCTGAAAGATCGATAGCCATAACTTCAGTAGGTTCCGTCTTTAGTAAATGCGGTATCAGCACCCCAGTCCCGGTAGCAATATCCAGAACACGACTATCTTTCTTAATATTTGCCAAGGTTAGAATTGCCGATATTTTTTCGGAATCATGATGGCACATCGTGTCCCACTTATTTGCAATGCTATTAAAATATTCTTTCGTTGATTGACAATGATTCATTGGAACACTCCTATGCACTTAATTTTATCGGCTGTGTAACAACACGACCTTTTTCCAAAGCAATGACCAATAATGGGATAATGATGATTTGCAGTATAATACCGGGTATCGACGTCACAAAAGCTCCGGTTAAAAAGAGTTGTAATCCGTATTCTTTTCCCGCCATACCATAAAAAAGAGTCGAAGCAAGTCCTGAAACGATGCGCCCAGCCAGCATGGAACCAATTAAAGCAATATAGATGTTTAAATTAAATTTCCGGTACAAAAGACCCGTTAAAGCGCCATAAGCCGCAAGTTCAAACATCATCGTTAATCCCACCGGAAAAATGGGCGGCATCCCGGTTAAAATTGAAGACAATAAGGGCGTGATGACCCCACAGATCAAACCATACTGCCACCCAAAGCAAAGACCACAAAGTAAAACGGGAATATGCATAGGTAAAAATACGGTACCAGCTCCAATGGCGTGAAACAACTGAGGAAGTAAGAGCCCTAAGGCCATACAAAGACCTGTTCCTACAAGATTTTTTGTTTTTGAATGATTCATAACAATACCTGCTTTCAATTTTTTCAAAAAAAGCCAACAAAACACAACTTCTTTCAAGAAGTATATGCCTTATTGGCTTATTTTATAACACGATTGAGTTGACGTTAGTTTACCCTAATTAATAACATTTGTCATAATTAGTTTGTTTTTTATGATTTTACAAACGGTTTATTAAACTCGACTCCCCGTCTGAGCTGGGACATCCTGATTGGCAAATTCCGGCACAAACAACGCATCTGCTTGTTCACTTTTTTCCAGTGTTTGCATGATCGGATCCAGCCAATTATTCTCAAATAATTCAATCAGCCCTTTATCGCAACCACCAGCCAGTGATGAATCAATCGGCATTTTGGCGACAACCTCGATACCATATTGTTTGGCCACTTCTTCAATCCGACTTTCGCCAAATAAGTAGTGCTTTTTGTCGCAGTCCGGACATTCAAAGTAAGACATGTTTTCCACCAGACCAATTACTGGTATGTTCATCATCTTGGCCATGTTGACGGCTTTGGCAACAATCATCGAAACCAACTCCTGGGGTGAGGTGACAATAATAATGCCATCTACTGGTAACGATTGAAAGACCGTTAATGGCACATCGCCGGTTCCTGGTGGCATATCGACAAACATATAGTCGACATCGCCCCAGATCACATCGGTCCAGAACTGCTTAACCGTGTTGGCAATAATCGGGCCGCGCCAGACTACCGGATCGGTATCATTTTCCAGCAACAGATTAATTGACATGATTTCAATCCCGGTTTTACTGGTGATCGGAAACAATCCCAATTCTGAAGGCATGGCTTTTTCTTTGATGCCAAAGGCTTTGGGAATCGACGGACCGGTAATATCGGCATCAAGAATGGCGGTATTATAACCCTGTCGCTTCATGCTTACCGCCATCAGCGAGGTTACCATCGATTTACCAACGCCACCCTTGCCACTGACGACACCAATAACTTTTTTTATCTTGCTTAGTTCATGAGGCTGCTCGGAAAAATCAACTTTTCGATCGGCACATTCTTCGCCGCAAGTCCCACAGGATTGACTACACTCTTCACTCATAAAAATTCTCCTCTTTCAATTGTTTGCTTGATCTTTTAAATCTGCGTTTGATCGCAACGGCCATTGCCCCGACGTTTGCGGCAGCGGCTGCAGCCGTAGGTTTCCTGGCCTTCTTCGCACAGCTTATAATTTCCGCCTTCGATCTTTAAGACATTGCCGTTAACCAACGCATCGGCCAGTTTTTTGCGGGCATCGTTATATATTTTTTGAACCGTTGTTCGTGCCACATGCATACTTTCGGCACATTCTTCCTGAAGCAGCCCTTCCAGGTCAATCAGACGGATGGTTTCATACTCCTCAACCGTCATAGTGATGACACCCTCTTCTGTATTTTTGGCGTTAAGGGGTCCAAATAAATCCGTTTCCGGCAAACAACAGACTTTTTTCCATTTTACAGGTCTGGGCATCGCTTAATACTCCTTATCAAAACTGTTTTTATAAGGGCTTAGTGCTGACATTCATGGCCCGCTTCGTGGGCATGACACATTTCGCCAGAATCCATTACAGATCCGGCCAACCAGCTCAATGCCACTTCTTTGACATCCCCGGAACATCCGCGAACCACTTCGATGCCCGCTCGACGCAAGACATTGACTGCCCCTTCACCCATATTGCCGGCAAGCAACAGACTGACACCCATTTCGGCCAGCGTGGTAGCAATATTGGATTTACAGCCGCAACCTTGTGGCGAGGCAATGATCTCCTGACTTAATATCTCTTTGCTGTTGTCATCAATGGTAAACACTGTATAATACTCACAGTGACCAAAATGGCCATCAATATAATTCTCACGCGTTGGTAATGCAATTTTCATAATCTTCCTCCAAATTATCGTTACGGATTGATTCGCATTGTTACTGACATATGCGATTAACAAAAACATTATAATACATTAACAGCATATGTCAATAACGTTCTTAATTTGACCGATACTTTTTAAGGCATTTAAATAAAACGATACCCTATGAATCAATCCAGATTTTGTTGTTTTGGAGGTACTGCAATAATTAACTGACCTATATTATTGACCACACTCGTCATGATGTTGATGCTCATGGCAGACCGAACCGGTAGATTTCAATTCTCCCAACAAATAACGATCAACTAGATCTTCTGCTTTTCCCTGGGCACCGGTAATGACTTCAATATTTTTTTCATTGAAAATATCAACTGCCCCGCCGCCCATGCCGCCGGAAATAATGACATTGACGCCCTGATCATTTAAGAATAGGGGTAAAAACCCTGGTCGATGCCCCGGATTGGGAACTGCTTCAGTTTTTACCACCTTGCCATCTACTGTATCATAAATCATAAAACTCTCACAATGTCCAAAATGTCCTGAAACCATACCATTATCACTTGCTACTGCTATTTTCATTATATCTTCTCCGTTTTCTTTTTAATTTTGTTCAATTTTTTAATAATTTTGCATAAGTATTCACTTATAACACTATTTGCATCGTCTTGTTAAATACTTCCTGGGCAGCCAAGCCCGCATCACATACGATATCCACAATGGTCAAGCCCTGATTGATAGCTTTAACAGCATTTTCATCATAAGGAATGTTACCCATATAGGGAATGCCCTGTTCTTTACAATACGCAATAATCGCTTCAGTTTTTTTCAAATTGGTATCGAATTTGTTGACACAGACAGCGGTTTTCGTATGAAAGGTCTGTGCCGTTTTAATGATCCGTTCCAAATCACTGATCCCGGAAACCGATGGCTCCGCAACAATCAGCACCAAATCCACCCCACTGATCGATGCAATCACCGGACAACCAATTCCCGGTGATCCGTCAATGATGGCCAAGTCAGCACCGACATCAACCGCTTTCATTTGCTTCTTCACTTCGGTGACCAGCATCCCCGATGTCCCGCTGCCCATTTTAAGCAAAGCGGTGGAAAAGAGACTGTCTTTATTGTCATACAGCATCAGTTCACCGGCAATATGGGGTTTTAGAGTGATCGCCCGGACTGGACAAACCATTTCACAGACACCGCAGCCTTCACATGCGAACGAATCAACCCGATAACTGCCATCATTGACTGAAATCGCCTCAAAACGGCAATGTTCCAGGCAGCGATGGCACTTGGCACACAGCGTTGGATTGATTTCGGCCTTTGGCATCCCGAAAAAATCTTTAACCTGGGGCTTTACCGACTGCTTTAAAACCAGATGCAAATTAGGCGCATCGACATCACAATCCGCGTATACTTTTGCCTGGGCCATCTTGATAAATGCACTGGCTAGGGTTGTTTTTCCGGTACCACCTTTACCGCTAAGAATGAGTAACTGTTTCATGTTCCACCTCCTTAACGACTGTTTTTTGCAACTCCGAGAATAAACCATAGTATTTTTCGCTTTTTGCCGCAATTTCCCCATCAGAATTAATTGCTCCCAATTCACTTTCAAAAGGAATCTTACTTAATACCGTGATCTGATTGTCGTTGCAAAACTGTTCAATCAGATTTTCACCGGCCATCCATTTATTGATGACAACACCATGGGGTTTATTAAACAGCTTCACCAGCTGATAAACCAGGGCCAGATTGTGCAGGCCAAATACTGTCGGTTCTGCCACTAAAATACAATAATCAACGTCCCGGATGCTTTCCATCACAATGCAGGCACTGCCAGGCGGACAGTCAATCAATGTCATCTTTTCTTCGGCTGCTATTTTATTCAGCAGTTCTTTGATAATGGGTATTCCCGATGCTTCACCCGTATTTAACATACCGGAAATCACCTTGACCTCTTCGGAAATACCGCTATTTATTTCTCCAATGACCTTGTCCTTTTCGGTCAAAGCGTGGCTCGGACAAAGCATGATGCAACCCCCGCATGAGTGACAAATATCATCAAAAACAATTAACTTGTTGATAATGGCGGCGAGGGCGTTGAATTTACAAAAGTCGACACATTTCCGGCACCCCAGACAAAGATCTTCGTCAACAACAGGTATTTTGATGCTGACCTTTTCCTTCTTTATCTCCACCGGTTTAAAAAACAAATGTCCGTTTGGCTCTTCGACATCACAATCGACATAAACGGAATTTTTTGCCACAGCTGCCAGATTAACCGCTACCAGCGTTTTGCCGGTTCCGCCTTTGCCGCTGAGCACTGCTAATTTCACTTACTCATCAACCTACTTTCTATGGCTTTCAAGGCTGCTTCCACTGAGGTTACATCACCCAGAATTGCCAGACAAATGATATGTTGTGGACAAACCCCTGAGATTTCAGTGACAACAACGTCAGACGTTTTTTCGGCAATGTCACTGGCTACCAGCATTCTGACCACATCCCCTTGACACAAACCAACCGCTGTAAACTCATTCTGAAGGATTTGCGCAACGATTTTCTTGTCACCAACTTTGCGTGAAATAATACCAAGGGTTCCCTGGGATACACCGTTAATCAATTGCGTTTTCATGACTTAGTTTCCGCCAACGCCATGAAACCCTGCGTGAAACTGGTCGAGGACAGCCAGTTTGTTATCCATATACGCATCGATGTTATTCTGAATCGAGCCCAGCGTGCTTTTATAAATTTCCAGTTTCGCCGCTTTAAAAACCTCAGCGGCGTTTTCACCACATCGTGGAGTGATTAAGATATCAGCGTGGCTATCGACAACGATCTGGGCTGCTTTAACCCCCGCCCCGCCAGGACTGCTGGCGGCAGCATTTTCAATGAAATCACCCATTTTTGTCGTGGTCTCATAAATGTAAAAATAGGGAGCTCTTCCGAAAGACATGCATACTTCACTCGCCAGAACTTTTTCATCTGCAGGTATTGCTATTTTCATTAAATTCTCCTTTTTATTATTGACATATGTTTTTATCACTTATGATTATACCTCTTTAAAAACATATGTCAATAACTATTTGAATTTAATTACTCGCCTTAAGCTTCCCGATTTTGCTAACCTAAGTAAGTGGTGTCATTTCTGTTGGTGCAATTTTTGTCCTTCAATATATGCTGCCATTATCGCTGCTGCATTCCCCACCAACGCTTCACAGGGCCGATTTTGATAGTATGCTGCGGTTCGCTGCTCCGGAACCGGACTATCCTTGCCTGCTCCCAGTCCCAGTAATTCCCGGCAGATGATCGACTGGTTTTTGTCCTCAAATTGTTTGGCTAGCTCCTGAATCCGCTGATAATGGGCGGTTTTTCCGGACTGATCCTGGGGATCGCTGTAGCCGTAAAGCAAACCTGCCACCATGAACATCCCGGTCACCGCACCACATACCTCTCGAAGTCTGCCCATGCCTGCGCCGAAGGATGAGCTGAACCTGGCGGCCGTTTCAAAGTCCAGGCCACATTCATCGCTAAACGCCAGCAAAACAGCTTGAGAACAATTATATCCTTGTCGGAATAAATCCTTTGCCAACTTGCGATGTCCTGTATTTAAATTTTGATGTGATTTTGCCCCGATCAACTCAGCTTGTCGCTTCTCTTTTTCCATTTCAAATATGTCCTTTCTCACCTTAACAATGATCTTCGATCAACGCTGTATTCCGCTGTTTATAAGTATTATATGCCATAATAAACATATGTCAATAACTACCGCCGTGATTTCTCATCATGATAAAATTATTCAATGCTATAGCAAGGCCGCCGCAAAAATGATATGATATAGTTAATCAGGCTGTCGATTAAAATTATTTTTATTTTGATCAGTATGTTACAATAACCAGAATTTTTAGAAATGCCAGGGAGAGTAGCTATGCAAACATGTTTTAGTTGTGGAATCAGTCTTGAAGACGATGATGTTTATGAAGTCAAAGGAAAGATTTTTTGCGATGATTGTGCCATGGGCCAACATAAGGTGACCCAGACCTGCGACCCCAGTGCCGTTCACAGTGCCAAACTCGATCGCAAAAATTCCGGCCAGACCGGCATTGACGGTTTAACCGATCCGCAAAAGAATCTCTACTTATTTATGAAAGATTGCGGTGGTGTAACCATGCCGCAATGCGTCGAAAAATTTGGCTTAACGCCGGATGAAATCAGCACCAATATGTCCGTCCTGCGACATCTCGAGCTTGCTAAGGGGCAAAAGCGAGCGGAGGGGGTATATTTTGTTGTTTGGGAAGCCTGATTATTTTAGAACCCCATCTTTTTTCGGTGCGGATTTTGAATAAGCGATACGCTGACCTGATTGCTCGAAATCCGGCTTTAAAGACAGTAATTAAAGCATCCTTATATGCAGAAAAAACCCTATATTTTAGGGTTTTTTCTGTGATAAGCTATTGTTTAATGGTGATGGTCATGATCGCCACCACAACCATCGGTACCTTCAATGTTTCTGATGAGCTTTAGGTCACGTTTCTTCATTAAATCAAGGGCTTCCATGCCCGTCTTGCCAGACCCCAAAAAACGGGTAATACAGGCATCAGCCAGGATCTCAAAGGCCTGCGGATCACTGATTGCTCCGGTGATGATCCCTTCGCAATTCAGGTCAATTACTTTTTGCGCCAAGCTTTCTGCCGAAAAATCTTGGCAGTTTTCAATTGCACTCACACTTAAATTCGTGGTATCGACCACCAATAAATACTTCCCCGTCTCAAACTGCTGCGAAACCTTGCTTTCCAGCGTTTTACCGTCCATTGCCATCGCTAAATACATTTTTACACTGTCCTCCTTTTGTCCACTCTTATTTCTTATTGTTGTCACTCATTTTTTCGCCATATGGCATCTCGAAGGCTTCGTTTTGCGGAATTTGCAGATATTTGTACGCTAATTGAGCGGTTTCTCCCACCATTTTCATACAGTGAAGCCGACGGTCTTTTCCATTCCAATCTTCAAACGGCTCACAGATTCCACGACAGGTTGCATCGCCATTGGCTTTGCAAAACTCGCCAACCAGATTGTTATAACGTCGGTAATATTTTTGTCCGACTTCCGGGCCACGTATCTCAGCATCGATGCTCCAGGGATCCGTGCGGCCATAAACCGCACTGTTTGCCATCACGGCAGCTGATAACGCGCCACAGGTTTCGCCGACAAGGCCGATACCGCCACCAAAACCGGTACACATCGCAATCGTTTCCCGGGGAACATCCAGAACCCCCGCACGAAGCAAGGCATCATAAACACTTTCTGCACAGTTTAAGCCACTCTTGAAATTCTCGATTGCATAATCATTGACCAATTGACTCTTATTTTCTTCCATCTTCATTTCCCCCGCTCTTTCCTTATTTTTTGCATTGCGTAACTGAATTGATCCTACTATCACAATATTATAAGCTATAAATAGCATATGTCAATAATGGAATTGATTAAATCGAAGTCCATCCCGTATTGATCACTTAACAAAAAAAGATACAAGTCACCATGCTTGTATCTTAAAATGATGCTATTGACTAATTTTAACTCCGATGTCAATGGGTTTGGCACTATACAGGCAGGTTGTCACAATGCCGTTGACCTGGGTGCCGGCATAAGCACTGATATTAGTCTCATTGATGCCGCCCGCTGCCAGCAGTACAACGCCGGGAAATTCACTGCGCAACTGCTTAACTGCTGCATTCAAATCCTCTACCGTCAATTTATCAAACTGGATTCCATCTACCCCGGCCTGGCAAAGCTCAATTGCCTGTGCCAAGCTAGTGGCTTCGACAATAATTTTCTTTTCGCAGCATTCCGCTTTCAGCTCCGGCATTTTTTTCAGCAAACCATCAAACCCGCCAATAAAATTCAGATGCTGTTTAAAAATAAGAATCGTTTCCGATAAACCCAAGCGGTGAGGCATGGCCCCGCCGGACATGATCGACTTGATCGCCAATGCCTTGGTTCCGGGAAATCCCTTCCGGGTCGTCAGGATCGCCGTATTCGGACTTACCCGCTTGGCCATATCCACCATTTTTCGGGTTTTGGTGGCAATTCCCGAACAATTATCAAGAATATTCTGACCCACCTTCCAGGCTTTATGTAAATCTTCGGCCCGTCCCGTGCCGGTAATCAGTTCGTCACCGGCACTGACTTTCTGCCCTGAAGCTACCATCAATTCGGTCTTGATATGTAAGCGCTCAAAGACCGAACTGACTTCTTCGGTGCCACAGACAACCGCATCTTCCCGGGTAAAATAAGCAATTTTTCCCGGCTGTTCCCTGACCCCCAAAACCCAGCTGGTCAAATCAATATAGGGAACGTCCTCGTTAATTAACTGGTCAATCTCGTTGATCGATATAAATGACATCTTTCCTCCTCCGTTTCAGGTGATTATTTTGAATGCTTTGCCTTCGATTGTTTCGATGCTATCTTTGATATTATCGGCGATGATAAGCTGCTCGTCAAATAGAATTGTAACGGACTGGTAATCATCGCTGACCCCAACCTGACTAATACCATTTTTTTGTAGTAATACGTCCGTAATTTTCTTGACACATTTGGGGCACATAATCCCGTCTACTGCAAACATTTGTTCTTTCATGTGTGAACACTCCCTTCATAATTCCGGCCCAAAAACTGATTGATTTCTTCATCCTGACACCGCTCAAATAAGTTGGCACTTTTTCTGATTGCTTTTAATTCTCCATTGACCATAATGCCGATTCGGTTGGCCATGCGCTGGGCTTCATTGAAATCATGGGTCACAAATAGAATCGTACAGCCAAAAATGTCATGAATTTTATAAATCTGATCATACATGTTTTCTTTAGTTGCCGGATCCAGAGATGAAAAGGGTTCATCCATCAAAAGCAGCTGCGGGTTTAAAATCAAAGCCCGAGCCAGTGCTGTTCGCTGTCGTTCGCCGCCACTTAAGGTTCCGGGATACTGTTTAAGAATATGGCCGATTGATAATATTTCCGCCATTTTATCGACCCTTTCTTTTTGAACGCCTTTGTCTATCTTGCGGATTTTTAAGCCATAGGTAATATTATCAAAAACAGTCATATGGGGAAACAAACCAAAGTCCTGATAGACAAATCCGATATTTCGCTTTTCCAGCGGTACATCGATGACGGGGATCCCCTGAATCATTACTTTTCCGGAAAATTTCCGATAAAATCCTGCGACCGATTCAAGCAAAACGGTCTTGCCCGACCCGGTTCTGCCTAAAACCGCAAAGATCTCTTTCGCACCGATGTTTAAGTTGATCTGATTCAACTTGAATTTTCCCAATTGGACAGAATAATTGTTGATTTCAACCATTGTATTTACCATCTGTTCACATCCTTCATCCGGCTTTCTTGCTTATTTTTTCGACCGATCCAATTTGTCAGAAACAGAGACAACAGCGAAATGATCAGAATCACTGTCGCCGAAGCCATTGAGGCTCCGGTATCACCAGTCGCCAGATTCAAATATATCGATGTCGTCAATGTTTCGGTTTTCATCCGCGTCGCACCGACTAGCATCAGGGTCGCGCCAAACTCTCCTAAGGCTCTCGACCATGTCAGAATAATCGTTGAAAGAATACCATTCCGCGCGAGTGGTAGGGTAATGGTGATAAATCGCTCCCACTTTGTCGCTCCCAGACTTCCGGAAATAAATTCCAGCCGCTCATCAACTTCTTCAAACGCCGTACGAATAAAGCGAATGGCAAACGGTAAATTGACAACTGTCTGGGCGATAATGATCCCATTTTTATCAAACACGACTTTAAACCCCAGTTCTTTTAAAGCTTTTCCAAAATCCGAGGAGAAAATAATCAATAGACTGAGTCCTAAAACGAGATAGGGCATCGACAGCGGCAGTTCAATTATCATTTGACATGCCCTTTTAAATGGAAATACGGTCCGGGTTAATGCATAAGCAGTCGGTATCGCCAGCAACATACAAATAAGCGTCGCAATACTGGCTGTATATAAGCTTAGCCTGATGGAGAACCGTACTTCCTCTGAATAAAACGCGGCCCCTAAATAAGGGATCCCTTTAAGTACAATTGCCAATATCAACGCCGTCGTAAAGATAATGACAATAAAGGTAATAATAATGGTCAGGATTTCAAAAAAATCAAAGGTTGATATTTTCCCTCTCATACCAACAGTCTAGTTGAGTACTTCGTAACCGTTTTTTTCCCAAATCGTCTTGACCGGATCCGAATCCAGATAGGTCATAAACGCCGCCAGCGCTTCTGTATTGGCACTGCTGCTTAATTTAGCTGCCGGAACTGTTTTTACATACGCATTGAGGTCTGGGGTATTGACAATTTCAGCATTGGCTGGCACATTTTCTTTCCAGACAATAATTGCATTGCATTCGTCCACCGACAGGGCGTTGGCTATTTCCGGGGCTGTTGCAGCCCGGGCAACGACGTTCACATTGTTTAAAATGCCCAGGTCGGTTAAGGCTTTATTGGCGATCTTACCAATCGGTGTCGCTTCACCATCCCCCAATACGACTTCGACCCCGGCCCCGGTTAAGTCGTTTAAGCCAGTGATGCCAAGCGGATTGCCGCTTTTTACCGCTAACACCGGAATGTGTTTAACCAGATCGATGCTTTCGCTCACCTTATCCTGAACCGGTTTGAGCTCATCAGCCGAGCCAGCAATAAACAAATCACCTTCGCCAGTTGTCTGAATCTGATTCTGGCTTTGAGCGGCGTTGGCATAAACCACCTGGATGTCACAACCGGTTTCTGCTTTAAACTGATCGGCAATCTCACCAAAGGGTTTGGTCATCCCGGCTCCGCAGTATACAAACAGTGTTTGACCATCAAGGCTTTTTGTCGTATCAGCCTTTTCTTCGGCCTGACTTGAATTGCTGCCACAGCCTGACAACAGACTAAGCAGTGTTCCCATTACCAATAAAACTACAAACCATTTTCCTCTACGTTTCACTCAACTTCTCCTTTTGATTCACTTAGTATTGTTTTGTTATGTTATGGATGTTATTATATTGTATACCCTTCTTTTATGTCAAGAGATCATTTCGGTTAAATGCACTTCGCCGTTTAACACTGTTTTATCTGGCTTAAAATGGGTAAAATTAAAAAGGTAGTAATTAAATACCTTGTGGGAAAGGGGTGTCAAAATGAAATTAAGTGCAAGAAACCAGTTGAAAGGAAAAATTGTTGCAATTGAAGATGGTGCGGTGAGCGGGATCGTGAAAATTGATATTGGCAATGGCAACATTATTTCAGCAACAATTTCCATGGCGGCAATCAAAGATCTTGGATTAGTCGTCGGCGGTGATGCAACTGCGGTCATCAAAGCAACATCGGTTATGGTTATGGTTGACTAGACAAATCTCAATTCAAAACACAGAAGCGGATAGCAATTCCGTTTCTGTGTTTTAGCGTAGCTGAGATCTCCGGCTTTGCAAATAGTATTTAAGTCAGTTATTGTCTCTAATCCAAGGACGTATTTTACCTTCATCTTGAAAAAAACAATAATAGACTTGATTAACACCCATTTTTAGTTTATTATTGGCATAGAAAAGCATTTACAAAAGGAACGCGGTGAAAATCTGCGACAGTTTCTTTGCTACTGTAAGGAGAATATGGACGTATTCAGTCATTGGGAAAACCGAGAAGGCTGGGTGCAGGGAGTCCCTCCAAGTCAGGATATTTTTGTAAACGCATCATCTGTTTGAAGCTTCAAAGAAGGCTGCAAAATGTGAGAAGAAAACGAAATGACGTTCTCCTTTAATTAATGACGTCACTGAAATAGTCCCGCATTTGTAAACCTTTTTTTGAAAAGGTTTTTTTATTTTTTTGCAGAAATGAAAAAACTGAACACTCAAGAAAAGAGGAAAAAAATGAAAGACGTTGTTATCAAAAAGATTCCTATTGGAACAGATATTGAAAAATTGCTGGGAAAGAAGCCCCTTGAGGCGGATTCCTCTGCCTATGAAGAGTACAGTCATGCTGCGAATATTTTAAGCCAACGGTTTAAACCCCGGGCCATTCTCAAAGAATGTTCGGTCAAAACAACCACCGGCAACACGATTCTGATCGGCGGCCACGTATATAAAAGTAAAATCCTGAAACATCTCTTATCGGACAATCAAAGGGTGTTTTTGTACCTGTTGACCATCGGCGACATGCCAACCAACCTCATTCAGACCGAAAAATATCTGGTAAATTCGCTTAAACTGCCAGTTATCGCTTCATCGATGCGCTATCTGAAAAAAACGATCCAGCTGGAGCACGGTATTGATAAAATCGGGATGGTCAATCCCGGACTACTCCCGGACTGGTCGATTGAGGCCAATCAGATTATCTTCAATACCTTTGGTAACACCACCAAAAGCATCGGTATGGAAATAACCAAATACAGCACCATGCGCCCGCTTTACAGTTCTTCCGGCATTCTTTTTGAGGATTTATTGGATTACTGCGAGTGTCAAACCTGCCCCATCGATGCCTGCATCGGCCGGGAAGCACGTTTTGTCCAATCAGCCTAACGGAGAATTTTTATGGCAAATAATAAAAACCGCATCGCTCTGATCGGTCGGATTGGCAGTGGTAAAACCACCTTATTCCAACGGCTGACCAATGAATTGATCACTTATGGCAAAACTCAGCAGGTCAGTTATTCTGACCATTTTATTGACACTCCCGGCGAATTTGTTGAACTACCCTGTTTTCGACCCCAGGCCATCAATGTGACCTGTGATGCCGGACTGATCGTCCTGATTAATTCCAGTACCGATCATCAAAACTCGGTTCCGCCCAATTTTGTCTGTACCTACAACATCCCGGTGATCGGGGTGATTACCAAAATTGATCACAAGCATTGCAACCTCAAGCGCAGTCAACGCTACCTCACCTATGCCGGAGTCCGCCCCGATAAAATTCATCCGGTCAGTGCGATTACCGGGGAAGGGATCCTTGAACTGAAAAAAACTATTCAGGAATATGTCGCTTTTGATTTATGACGAAAACCAATGTCCATTGGATCTTAACAACGGCCTAACTAACGTTTCAAAACCGCTACATCCTGATCGATCCAAAGATAGGGATGCTGTGCCAGTATTTCTTCAGAGGGCATCACGGTTCCTACCATTGACAAATCTATTTTATGTCTGAACCGCCTGAGTTCCCGATTTTCGATTAGCTCCGCCATCAGCGCTTCGGTAAAAGGATTTTGAGGATCAATCCGCAATTTTCCAGAAAACGAGATCGCACCACTGGGACAAATCAATTCACAGAAATGACAATGCTCACAGCTTTCCTCCGACAACGGCACCTTGTTCGATGGATTAATACTCTTTGAAGGGCAGAACTGCGTACAGAGGCCGCAACTTGTGCATTTTTCAGAATCAAAATAAAAAACCGCTCGGGTGTGAGTCGTTTTTTTCGACGTAGCCGTCACCATTGCCGCAATTTTTTCAAGACTGCCATAGCGCCGCACATAGTCTTCCCCTTCCGGAAGTTTAGGTAACACAACCTCATGCCCCCTGACAACCAGAATGCTCCGTGCCGCCATTTCCTGTCCAAATGCCCGAGCCTCCTGAAGGTCTACATCATCGGGATGACCATCGGTATAATAGGGTCCTTCCACCGTGGGGTTGACCTTGCCCCCGAACCAGTCTTCCCACCCGAGAACCTTTAATCCTTTTTCTTGAAGGATCGGAATCAACCTTTCAAAAAATCCCCCGATGAGAGTGGCATGGGTACAGAATAAAAAGGCCTGTTTCCCGTCTACCTCCTTCAGATCTGCCAGTAGTCGACCAATAATTCCCGGTTCTTTCATACACCAGACCGGACAGCCGATGCCGATGATATCGTAGGTTTTAAGTATGTCTGAAGCTTTCAAATTAATCACCGGTATCAAATCTACGGTTTCAAATTCTTTATGCATCCCTTCAAAAATAGCGCTGGCGATTTTTTTGGTATTGCCAGTCTGGGAATAATAAACAATTGCAGTTTTCATTTCTCCTCCTTCAACCATTTCGGGCAATTTCAAAGGCCGTTTTTTTCAGCACACAATCCAAAGACAAGTCCTCTTCATCATTCCCGTTGATCAACAGCCGGGAGGGACAGCCACCGGGACAGACAGCATAAAAGTCACAGCTTTTACAGGTTTCTGGTTCTTTTTTTTCAATGGCTATACTTTTCAATGACGAAGTTTTGACATTACCCATATAATATTCTGGTTGATCAATCAGCGATCCACAGGGATAGACATCACCATTGGGCAGCACCACATAGGATTGGCCACAGGAAGCATAACAATACGCTTTACTGCAGGGCGACGTTTTTAACCGCTGTCTGGCTTCATGGATCTCCCGGATTACAATCTTTTTACCGGTCAGTTCGTCAAGTTCCCGAGCTGCTTCGACCATCTCTTTCAGCGCCTTTTGCAATTGCTCCGGGGTGGCTTTTTTGATGGACTCCGGGTTGTCTCTGGCCCTTCCGGCATCGCGAAGCAAATCAAGACCAATTCCTCCAACATTGCCCAGATAATAGGCGAAATTGACTAGTTTGGGAAGCTGCCTAACGCTATGGCTGGTCACCACGCTGTTTAAGTTAATCTTAATTCCTTCCTCAGCCAGGCACTGAATCCCGGCAATCACTTCCCGGGTTTTTCCCCGGGAAAATTCATTGACTTCCGGATGACCGTCGAGACTAACCCCTAAGGCAATCTTCATTTTTTTCAAACCAGTGGCAATTTCCGGCGTGATACAGATCCCATTGGTCTGCATCTGAAAGCTGGCGTCATACCCCTTCGCTTTGACATAATCAACGATCTGACAGATTAGCAGATAGTTTAAAAGCGGCTCACCCCCGGCAAACTGAATTTTCATGGTATGGTCTGAAAACAGATCCAGAGTCTTCGCCGCTGTCTCAAAATCCATATCCGCTTTTAAATGGGTTGAACCGGCATAGCAGTATTTGCAGGCCAGATTACAGCGGCTGGTTGTCCATAATACAATCAACACTTTTTCTTTCGCCATCACGAATAACTCCTTCCCTTCATTTGATTTTATCGGCAAAATTAGCCTTTATTTTTGACCAATTACCACTCTTTTCGCTCGGAATCAAACAAAGCTCCTACTTCCTTGATAGTCTTATTCCAGTCTTCCACCTCCTGATGACGAACAATTTCGACAGCACCGCCCTGATAATCACCACTTGATTTTTCCATTACTTCTTCCATGTTCCCCTCGATTTTCATATAAATTTTCTGAAGAATCCCCAATGCTTCAGGGCTGGGATTCCATTTTTTTCGTTGGTTTAGTTCCAGAAATCGTCGTGATATTTCTTCAATCGCAAAACCATTTTCTTGGCTAAGCCAACTCACCATTTCCGGATCACCCAAATAAGTTTGTACCATTTTATCAACCGCTTTATCATCAATATTTCTGGTAATACATTTCCAGCTGAACAGGGTTTGAATCTTTCTCATAATCTCAGCGCCACCACTATAACCTTTATCCATCACCGATCGGTTCCAGAGTGGATTAAAAACGGTATACTCCATAATCCGGTTGATTTCATCGGCCAGACTGTTAACAACAATCTTTTCCTGATGGTTGGATGTTCCATGATATTGTTTAAGCCCCTTTTGTGAAAACTGATTTTTCACCATGTTAAATCCACCGATAACCGATGCGGTATAGCCTGATGACAAGAGATCATAGCGATTGCTTGCTGTAGTTTCAAAAACAACCTCCGCCGATTTTATATTTTCCACAAATTCTTTATAAGAAACCGTTCCGCTTAAGCCATCTCCATAGGCGTAACCTGAAAAAGACGTAAAGATCCTGGCCAACTCATCTTCCGACTCCCAGGCACTGGCTTTCAACGCCAGATCCACTCCCGAACCATAGGTTCCTGGCTTGTCCCCAAAAATTCGCATGGTTGCTCGACGGAACGCATCCGATTGGGAAATTTCTGATTCTGATTGTAATACTGAAATGCTTTTTATGGTGTTGCGACGAACAAAGTTCTGCCTTTCCGGCTCATTTAAACTTGCAACCATTTGTACCGCCCGGTCCATCATGGCGATAAGATCCGGATAGGAGTCCCTTAAAACTCCAGAAATTCGAATAATTACATCGATTCTGGGTCGCCTCAGTTCTTCCAGTGATATGGCTTCAATATCCATCACAATACCTGACTCATTCCAGACCGGAACAACCCCCAATAACGCCAGCACCTGAGACAGCTGTTCCCCCTTGGTCATTGAAATATCGGTAGAAATCATGTTCATCGCAACTTTCTCCGGAAATAATCCGCTATCTTTTTCATGTTGACGAATTAATTGTGCTGCCATTTCCACGCCAATGGCATAGGCTGATCTGGTTGGCACTTTTTGAGTGTCCATTAAATAAAAATTACGCCCGGTTGGCATAATCCGATTGAGCCCATCCCGAGGTAAACCTGAAAGTCCCGGTTCGATATAATCACCCATGAGCGCTTTCATCAATGCCTTTGTTTCATTACCAGCTGTTAGCAGACTATTTCTGTTTTGCCAAATTTCATTATCCAAAACAGCCGCTTCCAGAATAGCCGATGCCAAACCAACCTCATAAGCTGAGCGATATTGTTCTTCTCCACTGTCACTATGATTGAGGGCATCGGCAATCTTTAACAACATTTCTGAATGGTAGGTATACTCATCTTCACACTCTTTTTTGACAAGTGAAGCATACAAACTTGTGCCATCGATGGATTCTTTGATATAGGACACCTGCTGATTTATTTTGGGGACTTCTCCCCATATATGATTTTCCTGTTCATAGGACTTCACAATCGATTGCGTCAAGTAATTCTTAAGTTTTTGAATGCCGGCTAAAAAATCCGCTTCCGTCTGAACGATTTTCACATATTCCGGACTCTGATTAAGCTGGTTCTCAATGCAATTCTGAATAATCTTAACCTGCTGACTTTGCGTCGCAACCGCCTCTAAATAGTTCCCCAACTCATTGATCAATTGAATTCTTGTGTAATCGGCATTGAGACAACTGGGTAAATAATCCAGGACAACTGCGTAATTTCGCCGTTTAACACCGATGCCTTCGACGCCAATTCCCGCATTATAGCAGTAAAAATTTGGCAGATCCCCAATAACCACGTCCGGCCAGCAAAACATCGACAGGGCATTGGTTTTTCCGGGCAAATGCTCTAGACTTCCACCCGTTCCCACATGAACAACAGCCTGGGCTTTAAAGATCACATCAATATAGCGATAAGTTGCCAGATACTGATGTGGTGGCGGACAAGATGGATCGTGGAGGATTTTACAGACTTCTCCAGTACATTTTGCCCCATAACAGCCTCTTTTAGGCTGAATCATCACCAGTACGTTTCCAAAATCAAGCCCGGTTATAATCAACTGTTGCTGATATACCATCCCTTCTCCCGGGGGAACTCCCCAGGATTTTTCCATCTGTTCTCTGAGCGATGACTCCAGCTTCCAGTAAAATTGATGATAGCCGTCCTTTCCTTCCAAAGGCATTCGATAAACATCACCACCAGCCGCTACAATATCTTCCACCGTTGTCCAGCGAAAATCCTGATAGGCTTTATTATCCAGCATCATTTTTTTCAGTGCCGATCCATCATCCGGAATATTTGAAACCATATACCCCTGATCTTTCATGGCTTTTAACATCCGCACCACACTTTCAAAAACGTCCAGCCCAACTCCTGCTCCCAACGTTGCTTCAACACCGGCGCAAGGTGAACAGTGAAGCATCAAGGCGATTTTTTTATCCGCTATTTTGACCTTTTTTAATTCAATTCGTCTGATTATTCTGGACACAAACCGCTGAATCCGCTCGGGAATAGGGGTGATCTTCAATAGATCATCGGCCTCTTTTCGGGTTCCAATCATAACCGGTTCAATCATTCCCATCATTTCACTGGTCGTAAATGACCACGATATCTCAGTGGCAAGGCCCGCCATATTGGCTTCCCATTCAGAAAAATTTTGAAGCCGACTGACGACGGGCCGAAAAACGGGTATATTCATCCCTTTAAAAACCGCCACACTTTGGGTAAATAAATCCCCGGATTGACTATTTCCTGTTGCCGCCTGCATCTGAAAATTAATGAGCCCGTCAATTTTTAGTTTTCCATCGCTGGAAAAATAATCCTGAATAATCGTTTTAAACGCTTTTATCCCACTTTTTTCATCAGCAGTCGAATAACTAAAAACCGGGATAACAGCAATTCCTTCATTTTCCAATTCCCGGACCAGTGCTTCCTCTACTTCGATTTTTTTCTTGCTCCAATTATCATGATGGGTTAAAATCCCTACAATCATTTCTGAACGATCTAAACGTCGATACCATTTATCATAGGCCTCCAATGTCTGAAAAACCCCTTCATTGTCGGGATGAAAAATACCATCCAGTTCCAACTCAACGGATTCAGCATTCGCTTTAGCTCCTTTTTTATCCACCGACGCTAATATTTCCCTTGCCTCATCAGTCTGATTCATGCCCATGCTACCTTTTATTCCACATTCTTACATAACCGTATGCTGACGATAAATATCACGATCAGATAAAGCATTAACACCGCTGCATGCAGCATCATATTTTCGGCCGTTTCCCCCGTTGTCCGCAATGCAATATTGGTATGGGTCAAGGGTAATAAATAAATAAACCAGCGTAAAATTTCCGGCATCTTGTCAATCGGGAAAAAGGTTCCGCATAAAAAAGACATCGGGGTAATCACAAAACTCATAAATTTGGACATGTCAGCATGGGAATTTATCAGCAAGCCAATTAAAAAGCCCAGGGCCGAAAAGACAAAACAGTTTAACAAGGCAATAAAAATAAAATATGGCGTAATCACCAGATCCGATGTGAAAATCGAAACGATCACCGTAATCAGGATTCCGGAATAAATACCATAAAAGGCGCCGGCAATTATTTTTCCCAATGCGTAAATTGTCATATTAATCGGTGAAATCACATAATATTCAAACGTCTTATAAAAGATGCGCGAGATATTAATTGAATTAGCGGTATTGTTAAAGCTTGTCATCATTGTATTCATCGCAATAATCCCCGGTATGATATAGGCCATATAGGACACGCCATCGATCTCCATACCGCTTCCAAGCCCCCAGCCAAATGCCACCAGATATAAGATGGGCGAAACTAAAAAGCCAATCGTCGTGGCCCAGAATTTTCGTTTAAAGACAATAAATTCCTGCCATAAAATGCCATATAATCCACTCATTATGCTTCCTCCACCCTTCTGTTCGTAAATTTCAAAAAGACATCTTCCAGATTCGACGGACGAATGCGCACATCCCCTTCCAGTTCAGCAGCATAAACATTAGCTTCTTCCCGGGATCTGAAAAATTCTTCTTGGGTTTCTCCGTTTTTAAAATATTCAACTGTCACCTTACCAACTTCTTCGATCAGGTTCCAGGGGGTATCCAATTTCAATAGTTGGCCTTTATTAATCAATCCAACCCGATCACATAAAACCTCTGCTTCTTCAATATAATGGGTGGTCAGCAACACCGTTAAACCATTTGACTTCAATCGTTTTAACAGATCCCACATTTTTCGTCGGGCTGATGCATCCAGCCCGACGGTCGGCTCATCCAGCAGCAAAATCTCCGGTTCATGAAGTAGCGCTCTGGCAATCATCAGTTTACGCTTCATTCCACCGGAATAGGTTTTAACCAGATCGTCTTTGCGCTCGGTCAAGCCGGTAAATTCAAATAACTCTTCAATCTTCTTGCGTCGCTTTTCCTTGTTAATTCCATATAAGATGCCATGTACTTCCAGATTTTCCCAGGCGGACGTCTCATTTTCCAGATTATTCTGCTGCGGCACCACTCCAATTTTTGCTTTAATCGCCGTTAAATTCCGATCAATACTTTCTCCGTCAATCACGATTTCCCCTGACGTTTTTGGCGTAATGGTACTGATCATTCGAACCGTCGTCGTTTTTCCGGCACCATTGGGCCCCAGCAAACCGAAAAACTCGCCATCTTTGATGGTTAAATCAAGATGATCCACCGCTGTAACATTTTTATACTCTTTGGTCAAATTTTTAATTTCCAGCATTTTTTCCCTTCCTCCTCAATCACTCCAGGCCGAAACAAAATTTCTGTTCCAGCCACCTTTTGTTTAGAACACTCTTCGTATTATTGAATCAATTTTTACCCCCTTTCCTATTCACTGAATCCTTCAATGTCACCCTCAATATCCATATACATCGCGCGAAGCTTTTCCAGACTTTCGGCTTTGGCTTCCCACATGCCCCGTTGCGCGGCTTCCAGCAGACGCTCGGTCATATTTTGAATGGCCCAGGGATTTACGTCCTTGATCCATTCCCGTCGTGCGTCGTTAAAGAGGAAATTCTCACTGATTTTTTCATACATCCAGTCTTCAACAATATCTGATGTCGCATCCCAGCCAAAAACGAAATCAACCATTCCCGAGATCTCCTGGGCCCCCTTGTAACCATGTTCTTTCAAACCGTCAAACCATTTCGGATTCAAAATCCGGGCGCGCATGATTTTAGCGGTCTGCTCTTTGACGTTATTTAGTCCCACCCGGGACGGATCACTGGTGTCCCCACAATAGGAATGCGGCTTTTCACCCGATTCGGTTCGCACTGCGGCAATCAATCCCCCATGATAATTATAGAAATCATCGCTTTCAAGCATATCAATTTCCATCGATGATTCGTTTTTCACCGTAATCTGCGCCTTGGATAAACGCCTGGCAAAAACTTCGGTCACCCGTTTCCCATGCAGATTTTTGCCATAAGCGTGGCCGCCCCAGAAGGTATAAATATTACCCAGATCGGTATAACTTTGCCAGTTTTTACTGTTGATCAGCTGAGTCACACCAGCTCCATAGGTTCCTGGCGGATCACTGAAAATTCGCATTCCCGCCTCTTCCTGAGCCACTTCAAAACTGGTACCATTTTTAATCAGTTCCCGCACTTCATTTTGAAAATTCCGTTTGATAATATTGTCCTGATCCGATTCATCCAGACAGGCCACCATATTGACTGCTGCTTCGACTGATTCAATCAGATTGGGAAAGGTATCCCGGAACAAACCGGAAATCCGCAATGTCACATCAACCCGAGGCCGGCCCAATTCTTCGATCGGAATCACTTCCAGTCCAATCACCTTGTCCGAATTTTCCAGCCATTTTGGTTTGACACCCAATAGGTAATAGATTTCGGCAATATCATCGCCAGATGTTTTCATGGTTTCGCCGGCATAAACGACAATGACCATCGTTTCCGGATATTTGTTTTCATCCTTAACATAGCGATCAATCATTTTTTGTCCCAATTGCTTCCCAACTTCCCAGGCGGCCCGGGTCGGCACCGCTGAGGGATCAATGGCATAAAAATTCCGACCAGTTGGCAAGATGCTGACCCGTCCCCTGGTCGGTGCGCCTGAACCCCCAGGCGGAACGAATTTTCCATCCACGCCATTCACCAGATATTTCATCTCATCGGTCGTTGCATCGAGTTTTGGCACAACGGTATTTTTAATGAATTGAAATACCGTCACCAGATCCTCCAAATCAGATGACTCCGCTTTTTCAAAATAATCGCTCGACTTTTCCAAAACAAAGGTCGGTTCCAGCTGATTGCTGAAATAATCCGTCACCAGTTTGCGACTGATCGCTTCAATTTCATTGAATTTCATCAAATTCGTAATTCCCTGCTGATCGACTGCCTGCGGTTCGTTTTTAAGAACCTCATAATCATAACCTTTCGCCCGACAGGTGGCCTGGGTCAAAGAAGGCACCTTCCCATTGGACAAACGCAACAACGCACAAACCAACTGATGACGTTTTTCTTCACTCGGCGCCTTACCAAAAATATGAAGGCCATCTTTAATCAAAGTATTCTTGATCTCTTCAACCCAGCTATGCAACTGTTCAACAAATCCCGAAAAATCTGACTGCATCGCTGCGACCGTCAGATTCAAATCTTTTAAATAGTCGCCGTCAATAACAATTTGCTCAATATTTTCCTGCACAAAACTCATCTTGCCGGCATCAGTACTTCGTGCCCGATAATACTGCTTAATCAGATCATCCAGTTCTTCCATTTCATCATAAGATCCACTTAAGGTCAATGATGGAATTAAATGATCCAGGATCACCGCATAAGAACGCCTTTTCGCCTGAATCCCTTCGCCTTCAACCGTAATACTGTAGGGATAAAGATGAGGAATATTAGAAATAGCAATATCGGGATAACAGGCCGATGACAAGCCGATTTCTTTTCCCGGCAGCCATTCCAGCGTCCCATGAGTCCCCACATGGACAATCACATCCGCCTGAAATCCATACTTAATCCATTTGTAAAAGGCAATGTACTGATGAGGCGGCACAATATCAGTACTGTGATAGACCTCGTCGGCTTTATCTTCATAACCTCTGGCCGGTTGCAGTCCAATGAAAATATTACCATTAAGAATGCCCGGTACTGGCATTCTGCCCTGATGCACCATATTTTCTCCTGGGGGTTCGCCCCAGTCACGAATCATTTCCTGACGGCTTTTTTCATCCAGCGGCTCGAACCATTGATCATATTCATTCTTTTCGATGATCGCAATACTTCGCTCAATTGCCTGCTCTGCCGACAACCACCGGGTATCATTGCTGACCCCATTAATAATATTCTGAATGATTTGATCCCCATTTTCAAAATCATAGGCCGTTGTGATACCATTTTTTTCCAGGGCCTTAACCATATCAAAAACACTTTGGGGCGTATCCAGCCCAAAGGCACAACCAATCATATCATTTCGCGGCGGCATATTATGAAAAAGAATGGCAACTTTTTTATCTTTATTATCCTTATGTGACAACTTCGCCCAATTAATGGCCAGATCACACAGGTTTACTACCCGATCCGGAATCGGCTGATTGATTGTTTTTTCACCGATATCATCCCGGATCATTGTAGTATAAGCAAAGGTAAAACTGATGATCTGTCCGTCAAACTCCGGATAATAGACGCTTCCGGGAAAAGACATATTATCAATCCCGCGAAGATTCTCCTGCCAGTCTTCATAGCTTTGATAGGTGCTGAGCCCCTTAATCACCGGGACATCGATGCTTTCATAAATACTTTTTTCAACCGTCTGCGAGCCATCTCCCGGATCTGAGAGAATGCTCTGAGAATGACTCATGGTATTGATAATAACATCGACATTCCGCTTGCCATCCGTCGTAAACACATGATCGACAACCCAGTGAAAACCCCGGCAACCGATGGTCAGATCCGGTGCCGATGCCGAATAGATCGCCAGTGGATATGCTCCCTGCTTTTCAATTTCCGCAATCAATGCGGCAATATGTTCCAGATTATTTTCTTGCATCAAGCGGCTATAAAGCAGGATGCCAATCACCGGTTTACTGCTGGCTGCAGCCTCCTTCAGCGCTTCTTCAATGCTTAGTTCTTTCCCCGGATAATAAATACCCTCCCACTGGGCATGGGCAGGCGCCAGGTATTCAAGTTTCAAGTATCCATAATAGGCACCCAGGTATTTTAACAGATTGATCGCATTACCGCCGCGATGATCCATGACATAGTGCTGGATCGCTTCATATTCCATCGGTGAAATGCCAGATTTTTTTAATGCCAGCCGGTTTTCCTCATCATAACCCGACCAGACGAAAAATCTTTTTTTATTTTCAAACGTCTCCATTATCGTCGCATAAGACTTAAATTGAGTCAGGCCACCATGCATAAAAACAAAAACAAAATCAGCTTTTTCCAGCTTTTCCATCGCCAGAAGCTGTTCATCTGATGAACGATCGATACGACTGCTGTCCAGAAAATCAACTGAAATATCAGCCGTTTCTTGTTTCAATTGCTGTGCCGCCTCCTTAATGTGATAAGAATGGTCCATCGGTGAACAGATAAAAACAATTCGATACATTACTCTTCCTTCCTCTCCATTTATAATACCGATCCCAACAAAATTAGCTTGGGAATCCTTCTTTTTTATTCAAAGCTTCTGATTCTTTACGACCCCACAATCGTGCCGATCACCTCAGCTGCATAAGGCCACTTCGTTTTTCTCAGATGCTAACACTTCCAGTTCTACACTGTTGATCATCGTCTGAATATCATCAAAATACCGAACGGAACCACTCGTTTTTAATGGCTTCCTCCGCAAACACAAAATCGTTTTGCCGGTATTTTTGGCCAGTTCCAGCAATGTCCGATTACGATTGTTTTCGCCCTCCAATTCAAAGCCGCTATCAATGATCACATCGCATTTAAGCATCGCTTTTCGGGCTGCTTCATAAACCGCATCACCGATCGGTCGAAAACTTTTTTCAAAAATAATTTCGTGTGCCAGACTTTTGGCAACCTGATAATCCACATCATTATGGTACAAAACACCGGTGCAAAAGGAAATCCCTTTTTTGTTCAATGCCCGATAACACGGGGTTCCATATCCATCTCCACCAAAAACAAAAACATTGGGATCAGTATGACATGTCTTAGGCAACTCCACACTTCCCAACAGCATATTGAAACTGCCCTGGTCAATCCCATAGAGATTTCGAATGATCGCATCATCCAGGATATCTTCGGGACAGCCACATCCATAAACCCGATTATCATTAACCAAAATAATGGTATCGGCCAATTTTGCCGCCAAGTCGACTTCATGAAGCGATAATACGACGGTTACATTGTCTTCCACAGCCATTTTTCTCAAAATACCCAACAACTCAATTTTGTGGCGAATATCCAGATAGGAAGTCGGTTCATCTAAAATAATAATTTCGGGTTTCTGGCAAATCGCCCGGGCCAGAAGCACCCGCTGCTTTTGGCCATCGCTGAGCTGGGTAAAATCTTTATCCCGGAGTTCAAGAACCTTTACCGATTTCATCGATTCTTCGATTATCTGCTCATCCCTTTCAGTCAGCTTGCCAAAATGATTGGTATAAGGATAACGCCCGGTTGCAACGACTTCCTGGCAGGTCATCAATTCTGGTGCCACCCGATCGGTCAACACCACCGATATTTTTTTCGCTGTCTCAATGCTGTTTAGATGATTAATGTCTTCTTTTCCAATAAAAACTGTTCCGGCTATTTTTTTCAAATGCTTGGAAATACTTCGTAACACCGTGGACTTTCCTGACCCATTTGGCCCCAGCAAGCATAGAATTTTGCCTTTTTCAACACCAATATTAATATCTTTAATCAATGTTTTTCCGCCATAACCAACCGATAGATTATCTGTTTGAAAATACATAATTATTTAGAACTGATTTTCAGCTCATCCTCCTTCTCCCAAATGATCATTTAGGACTACTCGCTGCCTGCCACTTCTGGGTGTTATGGATTAATCTCTGAAGTCCCGCCAGCAAATACAAGCTTTTATTTTTTTCGTTTTAACAACAACCAGATCACAAACGGTGCACCAAAAAATGCCGTCACTGTTCCAATCGACAATTCTGTTGGCGCAAACAATGTGCGGGCAAGAATATCACAGAAAACACAAAATACTGAGCCTGCTAAAAATGTCGTTGGAATAATGATGATCGGTTTTGAGGTATTCATGAGAATTTTTGCGATTTGCGGCACCGCAATTCCCACAAAAGCAATGGGCCCGGCGAATGCCGTCACCGTTGCTGAAAGCAGACTTGAAAACAAAACCAGAAGAATCCGAAACCATTTAATGTTAATGCCCATGCTTTGGGCATATCCTTCGCCTAATTGATAGGCTCCAATTGGTTTAGATAACATCAGTACCACAATCAACGAGATAAAAACAATAATCGACATGACCCTGATATCCGACCATCCAATACCGGAAAAACTACCCATCGACCAGTTGGTCAGATTGGCAATATCCCGTTCTTCAGCAAAATTAACAAAAAAATCAGTCAATGCCGAGCAGATATAGCCGATCATCACACCAACCAACAGTAACATCGACATATTGGAAACTTTTCTGGCCGCTAACAAGACAAATCCCATCGACAATAGCGAGCCGGCGAATGCTGCAAGCACGATAATCCCCGATGGCAAGGCACTGACATAACTCATCAGAACGACCATCGTAAATCCGACAAACATTTTTGCCCCTGACGAAATCCCCAATACATAGGGCCCGGCAATCGGATTTCTGAAAAAGGTTTGCAGAAGAAAACCAGATACCGATAAGGCCCCACCGAGAATGGCTGCCGCAATTAAACGCGGCAGCCTGATTTTCCAGATAACATTGCTTTCAACAGAACCTTCCTGTGCTCTGAAAACAATAATTTTAATAATATCTTTGACTGACATCTCCACGCTACCAGAATTGATGCTGAAAACCAATGCCCCAATTAGAGCAAAAATCAACAGCACAAAAACAATCTGATAGCGGGCAATTCTGCCAACACTACTTATTTTCATATTTCAGTTTTACCTACTGTAACCGATAAAGATAGGTCAACTCATCCTGTGAATTATCGGTAGCGGTAATCGCCGTATTGATATCTGAAATCATATTGCCCAATGTCGCAGTGACTTGCCAGAAATCCTGTCTGGTACTCCAGACGGTTTTATTTTTTACTGCTTTCAGATCGGCAAATAAGGGATCTTTTGCCACCAGCTCATCGAGCTTGGTGATTTGTTCGGTTGAACTGAAATCGATGTAAATAATGTAATCGGCGTTAACAGCGGTCTGATAAAAGGTTTCCGAATCCATTTTTGTCGTTCCGCCTTCATCTGGTTTCAGATCCCCTGGCGTATAGGTGCCACCAGCCAAATCAATCATTCTGGGAAAATAATCTCCGGCATTTCGAACATAACAATCTCCCTTGGTGGTCCGATAGAATGCCAGGACAGTTTTTCCGGTTGGTTCAGCTTTAATTGCATCCACAACCTTTTCCTGTTCTTCAAATAGCGCCTGAGCTTCAGTTTCTTTGTCAAACAGAATGCCGAAAAGTTTCACCCATTCAATGCGAGCCAAAGGATGTTGTTCATCGGATGAACGGTCAACCATATAGTTAAGACCCAGCTCTTTAAATTTATCAGATACTTCGGGATGGGTATCCAGCATCCCGGAATAGATCAACAGCTGGGGTTGTTGTGCCGCCAGCATTTCATAGTCCGGGGTATCATACTTGCCGATATAGGCAATCTGTCCCGAATCCATGGCTGCGCCAACCTCATCAATATACCAACTATCACGACTCTGAGTTGTCAAAGTAACGGCATCCAGAGCATCAATACCAGTCATCAAGGAAGCAGCGCTTGTTGATCCCAAACATACATTGTTTAATGGCAGTTGCAATACCACTAAATCAGCATCAAGATTTTCCGGAACACTCTTTCCTTCAGGAACAGTCAGATACCGTGATCCATCTTTTAAGGTAATAATTTTATAACCACCCTTATAACAATCAACTGAAAAATTCTGCGCATATTTTAATTCCATCGCTGAATCTAATTCCAGTTTTCCATCCACATTGTCCGACAAACTGCTGCAGCCTGCCAGACAGAATAACCCTACCGTTATCATGACACACAGTATCAAGATATTTTTTAACTTTTTCATCCTAATCTCCTCAATTAATTTATTTTTATCATCAAGTGATCCTAAATTACAGGGCCACATTATTTTTTACCTAGCCAACCAATTCATCGACAATTTCGTCAATGCTGCCCCGACTAAACTGGGAATCATCAAACGGACGTTTGCGCATCCGATGCGGTAGCACATAACCCGCCGCCTCTTTAACATCTTCTTTGGTCACTTCTGCTCTACCATGATAAGCAGCAATGGTCATTGCTGTCTTCATCATAACAATATCAGCCCGATGACCATCCACCCCCAGCGCCGTCGATATCCTGGCGATGATTTCGAGCAACTGATCATCAAAGCTTACATCTGGTAGAAATTCAATGGCTTTTTGAATCGTGTCAGCCAATGCCGTCTGTTCCGCATTGAATTCCTGATGAAACAAATCCGACTCTTTTTCAAAATTCAACCGTCTTTTGATAACTTCCACCCGCTGGCTGATATCGCCTTCACCTAACACATCGACCACCAAGCCAAAACGATCCAGGAGCTGAGGCCGTAAATCCCCTTCTTCGGGATTCATGGTCCCCACCAGGGTAAACTTAGCCGGATGGGTAAATGAAATCCCTTCCCGCTCAATGGTATTTACGCCCATGGCGGCTGAATCCAAAAGGATATCGACGACATGGTCGTCTAACAGGTTTACTTCGTCAACATAAAGAATATTCCGGTTGGCCTGAGCCAGAATACCGGGTTCAAAGCGTTTTTCCCCTTTTTTAATCGCATGTTCAATGTCCAATGTTCCGACCACCCGATCCTCGGTGGCACTCACCGGCAGATCAATCACCTTCATTTTTGTTTGAACCGTATTGATCTTCTCACTTTTTATTTTTTCCAGGCACTCGGAACAGGCCTGATCCCGATTTGATGGATCACATGAAAACTTACAGGCTTCGACCTGATCCCGCTCCGGCAGCAAATCTGCCAGGGCTCGAACTGCCGTTGATTTGGCGGTTCCTTTTTCGCCTCTAATCAAGACCCCACCAAGTGAGGGATTAATGACATTGAGAATCAGTGCCAGCTTCATTTTTTCCTGCCCGACGATGGCTGTAAATGGGTAGATTTTGATATTTTTTTTCATTACTTTTCCTTTTCTTTTTCTGTTATTTTGTCTTTCTAATCATCATAGCGATAGTGCTACCGCAGTCATCAGACTATTCGCCTGAAGTTCTTCGATCTGATAACGATCCGCCGCCATCCGAACCGCCAGTTTTTCGGCAAGATTGAGTTTGATAAAACTCTGATCGGTATCGATGACAATGGTTTTGATCTTTTCGGCCTGAATGCGCCCGGCCACTTTCATCGCTTCCTCAAAGGCATCTTTTCCCTGATCGCTGTAAGTAGCTCGGCCATCGGAGATCAGCACAATCACCGGCAGCATATCCTTATCCTTAATTTTTCCTGCTTTCACCACATCAAAAGCCATGTTCAAACCAGCTGCCAGTGGCGTTCTTCCGCCAGTCGGCAAGGCCGTCAGTTTCTTTTCAGCCAGTTCAACACTGCGAGTGACGCCCAGCACCAATTCAGCGGAATGATTTTTAAACACGATCATCCCCACCTTATCGCGTTTCTGATAGGCATCATTAAGCATCGAAATTACAGCCCCTTTGACGGCCTTCATCCTTTTGTTGGCACCCATGGAACCGCTGGCATCGACGACAAAAATAATAGTATTACCAGTTCTTTTTTCCCGGATCTTGACCCGGATATCCGACTGACTAATTGCAATGGCCATGCCATTTTTTTCGCGGTACCGTTGATAAGGGGCTGCGGTTCGCAGCGTCGCATCAATGGCAATATCCTTGATCTCGCCTTTGGCCGGACAACGGTTTCTGACATAACGTCCCTGGAGCGACGAGGTTACCATCAGGCTGCGTTTTCCACTTCCTTTTGAGATCGTTCCCTTATCGGTTTCTGATATCCACCGGGCAATTTGAAAGATCTGCTCCGGCGCATCAAGGGTTTCTTCGCCCCCCTGAAAAAAATCATCATCCTGATTAGTTTGATCATCCCCGGGATCTTCCGGCGTTTCGGAGTCCGATTCCTGTTCCTGTTCCTGGTTTTCTTGCGGTTCAGTCGGCGGATTATCGGGTTGTTCTGGCTGATCCTGTGACTGCTCCGCTCCTTCTTCCGGTTCATTACCAGATTCGTTTTGTTCCTGATCTGGGTTTTCTTTCGGTTCGTCCGGCTCTTGCTGCTCTTCCGGTTCTGGTGGCGGTGGCGGAGCTTCCGGCTGATCATTATTCTCACGGATCCGATGCGGCAAAGCGTATTTAGCTGCTTCTTTAATGTCATTAATATTCAGCATTTTTCTGGCATCCATAGCCGCAATGGCTTTCGCCGTTTCAATAATCACCAGTTCCGCCCGATGACCGGCACAATTAGCTTCATCCACCACCGAGGCGGCCAGTTGCATGGCATTATCGGACACAACAATCTTGCCGATGTCTGCTCTGGCGCGTTCAATCCGATTACTCAGTTCAACAATCTGGTCCCGCCATTTTTCTTCAAAAGCAAGCGGATTCCGTTCATAATCGATCCGTCGTCGGACAATTTCAGCCCGAACCCGGGTGTCGGTCTCGCCTTTCACTTCAACATATAAACCGAAGCGATCGAGAAATTGTGGCCGTAACCCACCTTCTTCAGGATTCATGCTGCCGACCAAAACAAAATTGGCGGCATGCCGATATGACATGCCTTCCCGTTCGATGATATTTTCACCGGATGAAGCCGCTTCCAGCAACGATTTAACCAGGTGATCACTTAACAGGTTTACCTCATCCACATATAACAGATTCCCATCGGCTTTTTTAAGAATCCCGGCTTCAAAGCGTCGTTCCCCAAATCTGATGGCATGTTCAAAATCGATAGTACCGAGCAGGCGGTCTTCGGTGGTGTTAAGTGGTAACTCAACCAATTCCATTTCCGCAGTTAGCTTGCAGACCCCTCTGGCTAACGATGATTTCGCAGTTCCTTTTTCACCGCTGATCAGAACGCCTCCGATTTTCGGGTTGACCACATTCCATATTAACGCATTTTTTATTTCCTCCTGACCAACAATGGCCACAAAAGGAAAAACAGTATTATTCATTATTTTCGTCTCCTTTAACCAAGCGACTCCAGATCCCCTTCCATCTCCAGATATATTTTTTTGAGTTTCTCCACACTTTCTGCGGCGGCATGCCACATGCCCCGCTGATTGGCTTCTAACAACCGTTCGGCGACATTATGGAGGGCCCAGGGATTAACTTCCCGCATCCAGTCGGTGGTTTCCTGATCGAAGGCATAACGGTTGGCAATGGCATCATACATCCAGTCGTCAATGACGTTGGTGGTAGCATCCCAGCCAAAGGTAATATCGACCATTGCCGAAATCTGTTTGGCCCCCCGATAACCGTGGTTTTTCAAGCCCTCAATCCATTTGGGATTATTGACCCGGGTTCGCATCACCCGGGAGGCTTCTTCATGGAGACTCAGGGTTTCAATATGATCGGTATCCGAGGTGCTGGGCACATAGGCCGGTTTCTGAGAACCGCTATGGGTGGTAATGGCCGCCACCATGCCGCCAAAATAATTATAGAAATCATCGCTGTCGAGCATGTCCACTTCCCGGGTCGATTCATTCTTCACGGCCACATTGATCTTACTGAAACGTCGGGTAAAGACCTCCGGCATTTTTTCACCATGGACATCTTTTCCATAGGCATGACAACCCCAGGTGGTGTAGACGGTCCCCAGATCGGTGACATCCTTCCACTTCTGACTTTCGACAACATTTTTGGTGCCGGCACCATAGGCTCCCGGTGGATCACCAAACACCCGCAGCAATGACTGACGTTCGGCCTGTTCCAGGGAAATGCCCTGGCTAACCAGTTCAGCTACCTCTTCTCTGACATGCTTGCGGATATAGTTCATCTCATCGGGCTCATCCAGGGCAGCGACCAGATTGACCGCATCTTCAACCCGTTCGATCAGATTGGGAAAGGCATCCCGGAAAAGCCCGGTGATCCGTAGGGTCACATCGATTCGGGGTCGTCCCAACTCTTCCAATGGGATCGCTTCAACCCCAATCACCCGGTCCGTGTTCCCCAACCAGACGGGTCGGGTACCCAACAGATAAAAGGTTTCGGAAATATCATCCCCATAGGTCCGCATCGATTCAGTGGCATAGACCAGCATCGAGACGCTCTCCGGATATTTACCTTCATCCTTCTGATAGCGTTCCATCAGCTGATCTCCCAATACCTGGCCGATTTCCCAGGAAGGTCGGGATGGCATCGCACCAGGATCGACGGAATAGAAATTTCGGCCGGTGGGCAGAATGCCGGCGTTTCCCCGGGTCGGTGCCCCGGAGGGTCCCGGCGGGATAAACTTTCCATCGATACCATCAATAAAGTGATCGATTTCGTCGTTAATCCGCATCACCCGTGGTTTGACAAAGGTACAAACATAATCCAGGGTTACTCTAAGCCGCTTCGTTGAATTGGTATCATTTATTTTAAATTTTTCGATAATCGCAGCTACCGACTCCGGATCGTATGCCCGCTGTTCCAGTTCCAGAAAAATAGCCCGTCCCAATTCATCGGCTTCAGCCAACATAATCCCATAGGATTTCCCGTCACCAGTGGCTTTGTCCGGCTCAGCCAGCAAGGCTTCATGATCCCACCCCAGCAAATCACAAACCCCATCCCGCAGCGACGGGATGTTTCCATTACGGTTTCTGACCAGCATTTTCAGCATGTTGCGGTATTTATCACCTTTCGGAACCATCCCAAAGATGTGAAATCCGTCATAAATATCACAGGCCTGAACATTGGTGACCCAGGAATGAAATTCATGAATACAGCCATCAATGTCAGCGTCCATTTGTTGTTCGGTGATGCCGATATCGTCGTGGAGGTTCATCCTGATGGCCAAGTCCCTGATTTCCTGTTGAATAATTGGCAGCTTATTAGGATCGGCACTCTGAATATGATAGTACTGTTTCATCAACTCATCCATCTCGGCCAGTTCATCATAAACTCCGGCTTCAAACATCGATGGCACCATATAATCTAAAAGGGTGGCATAGGTCCGCCGTTTAGCCTGGGTTCCCTCGCCGGGGGCATTAATAATATAAGAATAGAGGTGGGGGATGGTGCCAATGCAGATATCGCTGTAACAATTTTTGGATAGCCCCACCTCTTTACCCGGCAGCCATTCGATGGTACCATGAGTGCCAACATGAATAATCACATCGGCTTCAAAAATTTTTTCAACCCAGTTATAAACCCCAATGTACTGATGGGGACAGGGCATATCGGTGCTGTGATACATTTCTTCAGCCTTATCTTCAAAGGCTCGGGGTGGTTGCAGTCCGATAAAAACATTACCATTGATAATCCCGGGCACCAGTAACTGATTCGCCACCGCCATAAAATCGCCTACCGGTTCGTCCCAATATTTCACCAGATTTTCCTGGATCCGGGCAATAAACTGATCAAACCACTGCTGATACTGTTCTTTCTTAACTGTGTCAATACTTTTGGCCAGCATCGCCTCCGGCGAAGACCAGCGGCCGTCATTAGTCAATCCACTGGTAATCCGGTCAATAATTTCTTTACCATCCTCAAAATGATAGGCGGTAAAGATACCACTGTCCTCCAGCGCATTCATCATCTGATAAACCGAAACTGGCGTATCCAGTCCGGCGGCGCCGCCAATGTTATCATTACGGGGCGGGTTATTGTGCAGAATGATGGCCACCTTTTTTTCGGCATTATCTTTATGCCGCAATCTGGCCCAATTATGGGCCAGGGTGACGATCCGGTTAACCCGCTCAGCAATCGGTCTGGAAACCCGCTTCGAACCAAGGGGGGTGTCTTCATTTTCGGTGGTGGCAAAGGGATAGGCAATCACCTGACCGTCAAACTCCGGCTGAAACACGCAAAAGCTAAGTGAAAGGGGATCCAGACCCCGCACTGATTCATCCCACTCCGCCAATGATTGCAGGGTGGTCATCGATTGTAAAACCGGTACCTTGAATAACTCGAAAATGCTGGTGTCTTTGGGCTTTGAGCCATCCCCCGGATCGGAAAGAATCGTCAAACTAAAGGCGGTGGTATTGATGATGGCATCAACAATCACCTGACCATCCTGAATCATACAGCGTTCCAGCACATTACGAATGCCTTCGCAACCCAGATCCAGATCCGGCAGCATATCCGAATAAACACACATCGGATTGACACCCTGATTTCGGATTTCCCGAATCAGGGCATCGATATGAGCCAGATTATCTTTCTGAATCAGCAACACATTGATGATAATACCAATGGTAAATCGACCATTATTGCGGAGTTCGGCTAAATATGCCGGCTCATCCGCAGTATCGCGATCCGGATCATAGATCCCACTCCATTTTGGCAGCACCGGGACATCAAGGGGATATTCTCCACCAGCAAACTGATTGGCAATCCATTTGATCAGGTTTTCAAAATTTCCCACGCTGGACGATTTAAAATATTTATAAATCAACCTGAAGTCCTCCGGCATAATGCTGCAATCCGGGAAAACCTCACCGACCTCTTCTTCAATGGTGGTATTGATAAAGAAAGGCTTTTTCTTTTTAAACTGATTAAAATATGCATAAAAAGGTTTGAAAAAAGACAGGGAACCATGCAGATTGATGAAAATAAAATCGGCCTGTTCGGATGCGGCTACACAAGCTTCATATCGCTCCTTATTTTCCAGTTCGGTCGTATTAAAAAGCTCGACCCCAAAAGCATTTGGATATTTTTGGTCCAGACTGACCAGAGCCTCCCTGAAAGTCAGGAAAGGCTCCATACTGGTCATAATAATGACTAAATTTAACATTTTTTCACCTTATTTGGCAACGGCAGGCATTTGTCTGAAATGACTGAATTCCGCATCCGGATAGAGATCCGAGTGGAAAATGGCTGCCAGCTCCAGATATTTTTCATCGATGGTGTGATAAGTCGACCAGAAATTATCAGTAATCTGCCAGACATTGCCACTGCTGTAAATCGGCAGATCCGCTACCACGGGTACCTGATCGGTAATGGATTTAATATCCGGCCCATATTTTGGCATCCCGGAGTTAATATAATAATCGGCCTTGGAAACCCGGCTGTAAAACTCTTCCGGGGTTAACACGGTGACACCGTCTTTGCCAACCCCAATGTCATCAAAAAGGTATTCGCCGCCGGCATCGCGAACCATTTGTGCGGCTTTTGACCCGGCATTCTGAACATAAATTTTGCCAGAAGAGACAAGCGCCCAGGCAACCTTTGGTTTTTCGGCATTTTCTACCTTGGCTTTCATTTCATCGATGCGAACCATCGCTGCATCATAGTATTCTGTGGCTTCTTTTTCCAGATTATAGAAAGCCGAATAGTATTTCAGCCATTCCATGGTACCACGATAATCGGTTTCAGTACTGGATGAATCATAGAGGTAGGAAATATTATTCTGGGTCAGCATCTCCATCAGTTTCTGCTGTTCACTACCCATCCCGGTGGTAGTGAAGACGATTTTTGGTTTCAACGATTGAATCACTTCATAGTCATAGCTGCTGCTGGTGGCCGAATTGGAGCCGATATCCTTGATCTTGCCCTCTAACATCCGGTTTTTCATGGCATCAAAATCCCATTCTTCGGCTTTTAAGCGGACCCCGACGATACTGTCAAACAGGGTTTCGTCATCAAAGGCCCGTAAAAAGCCAACCTGGGCGGTACTGGTATAAACTGCCTGATCAATCGGAATGGTGATTGATGGTAGATCCTTGTATTCCGCTGGCGCCTCCTGACCTTTTTGCAACAGCAACATTTGTTTTCCTTCGCCATCGGTGACAATCTTATTATTGTTATCAAGATATTCGATGTTAAAATTCTTGGCATACTGCAATTTGATACTATTGCCATCCTCGCTTTTGTAACTCTTGTCACTCGACTGACAACCAGTCAATCCTACCATTGTTGTCATTGCCATGACCGCAGTGATTGCAATCACCGCTAACCGTTTAAACTGTCTTTTCATTACTACTCTTTTCTCCTTCTGCGTTTAAATTTATTTCATTTGCCATGACCATTTCAGCAAGGGTCGTCACAAAAGAATTTACCATTTTTTGAATCACCTCTTCAGCGGATTGATGCTGTTTGATCGATCGTTCAAGATTAACTGACTGCGCCTTGGCAATCTGCTTAAGAATTATTAAGCCGCCATTGATAGTTTCCGGTCCAGACAATAGCCCCCAGCCCAGCTGATCCAGCAGATGAACATATAGCGAGGTGCAGGTTACCAGCTCATCCTCCTGATCGAGATGATGGAGACGATCGATCCACTCTGGAAAGCAGCGCTGCCCATCTTTGCTTAGTTCATTAAATTTCTTGAAAAATGTCCCCTCGGTAACGCCATAGCGTTTCATTCGCGCAAATAACCGATGCTGGGTAACCGGGTTTAAGGCCATATGCTGATTGAGGGATTCTTTCACCGTATCCCGAACCAATCGCCCGATCAGTTCTCCCAGCTTGCCATGCTTACCGGCGTAGGTAAGATGATTTGGTGACTCGCTATCACAAATAATCATCAGATTATCGGTTCCTGATCCGGTAGCGATTCCCGTTGAATAGAGACTACCAGCCATCAATTCCTGACAAGCGGCTGTTTTGGCCTCGGTTGCTGTCACCATGGCTCGAGCCATACAGCCTGGTGTCATATTGCCGCTGACAAAAACCATACTATTAATCGTTCCCGGTCTTAAATTGACATACTCGCCGTTTTTTTCATAGCTGGTAGCTTTCTCACCAATCCGCCCGCCATTTACTTCCAGACTGGCGGTGGTAATCGCCGTCACGGTCAGGATGTCATAGGTTTCGCTTTTTATCGCCGCACTTTCCATCGATACAATGGTGGCCATCCGTGCCACCGTATCTGAATCCAACCCCAACTCGTCGCGGATAAAGGCCTGCATTTTTTCCTGCTGGCCAGCTTCCATGTGTTCGCATAACCGACCGGGCCCGGGGTTAACATCCTGATTGAATACCGCCGTTAAATTTTCCTGATAACCACCATGCTCCATGGCGGTACTGATCACCTTTCGTGGTCCCGAAAAAGGCACCACCAGACAGCGATGATAGCGATGAATGGGATCGCCGGTTGCCGTTACCCCCAACATCATCTCAACACCCACTTCCCGTTTGTGGCGGGATGATTCTCAGAATCTCGGCCGGATTTTTACAACATTTGATTTTTTCCGACCAGTCCCCGAACCGATCTTTTAAGTCGTTCTGAGCCGTTAAGCTAAACACGGTTTTTCCCATTTTAATCGCCTCAATGATTAAATCCAGGTTGTGTTCGTTGGTCTTTCCCACCGGAAATCCGGTATCGATCACGTAGTGCATTTTAGCCATTTTAGCCGCTGCATCCTCATAATGCTTTTCACTGATCCGGCTGAAGGACGCTTCTTCAATGACATCACAATTAAGTGCTTTGGCGACATGCAAGTCGATATCGTTACTGTGCAGTACCCCACAGCACATCCCAAAACCAGCCCGGGATACCGCCCGATAAACACCAGTGCCGGTACCATTGCCACCGGTAATAAAAACTTCTGGAACCACTGGGGAGCAGAATTCGAGACATCCCAACAGTTCGTTATAATTAGCCCCTTCAATTGAATACAGATTTTGAATCGTGCCGGTTTTGATGATTTCCTCCGGTGTTCCCTGGGCTTTGACCTTACCCTTTTCAATCAGTAAAATCTTCTGACAGCCTTTAATGGCAATATCAATGTCATGAAGGGATAGCACCACAGTGATTCCTTTTTCCAGACAAAGTTTTCTTAAAATACTAATGACTTCCACCTTGTGCCGAACATCCAGATGACTGGTCGGTTCGTCCAGAACAATCAGCTCCGGTTCCTGAACCAGAGCCCGGGCAATCATTACCTTTTGTTTTTCGCCGTCGCTAAGTTCAAAATAATAACGATTTTTCAAAGTACCGGCATCAACCAGGTTCAGAGCCTCATCAACGATGGTTTCATCCTCTTTTGATAATTTTCCCAGAAAATTGGTGTGCGGATACCGACCCATCGAAGCAATTTCAAAAACGGTCAGTAGTCCTAACGATACCTGTTCAGTCAAGACAATGGCCATTTTTTTAGCCAGCTCTGCTTTTTTGATGGATGCGATATCCATACCATTGATTTCCACCCGCCCAGTTACCGGTGGCTGTAACCCGGTCAAGGTTCGCAAAATCGTTGATTTCCCGGATCCATTCGGACCTAATAAACAAATCAGTTCCCCCCGGTTTGCACAAAGATTGACGTGTTCAACAACTACCTTTTTATCATAACCAACGTTCAAATTTTCAGTAAAGATTACTGGTTTCATAGCTCATTTCCTTTCGTTTTATGGACGAGTAAGTAAACAACAATCGGCGCACCGATTAAAGCCGTAATCACCCCCAAAGGCAGTTCAATCGGGGAAAGAATCATCCGCGCAATAAGATCACAGACCCCAGTCATTAAGGCCCCGGCTAAAATGACCCCCGGAATCAGAATGCGATTATCCGACGTCCCCAGAGTGATTCGCACCATGTGGGGAACGGCCAGGCCGACAAAAGAAATTGGCCCGGCAAAGGCGGTGATGGTTGCCGTCAAGACGCTGGCAATTAGAATCACAATCACCCGGAATTTTTTCATGCTGAGCCCCATCGAAATCGCATAATTTTCGCCAAAGAGCATGGCATTGAGTGGTTTACTCAAAACAAAGGCCAGAATAATCATCGGCAGCCCGATGCCATATAAAAACTGGACCTGCGGCCAGGAGAATCCTGAGAAACTGCCCATCGACCACATCACAAAGCCATGCAGCTGTTCTTTGTCGGCAAAAGCCGTGAGGATACTGGTAAAAGCGTTACAGATAAACCCGGCCATCATCCCAATGATTAAAAGGGTGGTGATGTTTTTGACCTTTTGTGCCGCAAATACCACCACCACCATGACTAGCATGGCACCCAGAAAAGCCCCACCAAACAAGCCCATCGGCGGCAGCGACTTCAAACCAAATGAGAATCCCCCTAATAGTACCAGCCCTACAAACAAGGTCGCCCCGGATGAGACCCCTAAAATATAGGGCTCGACGATGGAGTTCTTAAAAAATATTTGCAGCAGCAAACCGGAAAGTGCCAGACAGGCTCCCCCCATGATCGTCGCCAGGGTTCTGGGCAGGCGAATATTCATAATAATCGGGCCAAAGGTATCATCTGCCACTGCTTTTTCCGACAAAATGGATAGAATATCCGGAATACTGATATTGATGGATCCGACGCTGATGCTGTATAGCGAGACCACCACAATGGCCAGCAGAATCAAGATCAGGATACTGATTTGTCGAGCTTTTCGGTTTTTTATACTTTCCATTACCACCTCTGATTCATAATTTTCGCAACTAGTTTTGTCATTATGAAACCTCCATTTAAATTGATCACTTACCCTAACGGTTTATTATGCGCTTGAAAATCTTCATAAAAAAAAGACCCATTATCTCTGAACAAGACAATGAGCCCGTAAAACGGCACGCAAATAAAACCTTCTTCTGTCTCTCGCAGAGTTTTGCATAAACAGGCAGGTCTTCTGGCTCAAGCGTCAACATTACCTCCTACCTTCCCATATTTCTACAGTGGCATTCCTGGAGGAACTCTTCTTTTACAGCGGCGGAACCGCGGGGGATTTTCACCCCCTCTTCCCTTTTAATCGGCCTGCAATACAATGGATTGCAACCGACACCTGTTCGAAATTTATTCAATTTATTCGTTTCTGTTAAATTATCTACTCCTTAATTGGCAAACTACTTGGTTTTTTTCTTACCCGACTTACCGTCTTCCTGCTTTTTCCGTTCCACAAATCGTCCCATCACAAAGGCAATAATCCCGACCCCGATACCGGTTTGAAGACAGAAAAACAAACTTTCAACTTCACCGGGGATTTCACCATTAATGGCCGTTTCAAAAATCGGGGTAAACCAGGGTTCATATTCCACTCCGGTAATCTCCGAAATCGCCACACTACCGGCATCGTCAGAACCACCAAATTCTGCATCCTGAAGGATGAACAGCGGCACGATGGCAATCAGGGCCACCAATATCAATAAACCAATCACTGTTTTTTTTGTTGCTGTCATTATTTTACACCTCCGGTAAGATATCCCAGATCATTGAGTTCTGGCTGCGCATAGGTTTCCAGTCCGATAATAATGACCACGGTCAGAATCCCTTCAATAATGGCCAGGGGTAACTGAGTCGGTGCAAAAACCGCCAGGAACTTAACCACGGAAGCCGCAACGCCACCACTTTCTGAAGGATAAGCTAAAGCCAGCTGGAAAGCAGTGATACAGTAAGTAAACAAATCTCCAATGGCTGCTGCCAAAAAAACACCAACATGGCGATTAATCTTTATTTTTTTACAAAGAATGAAAATTCCATAGGTCACAAACGGGCCCGCAATGGCCATCGAAAAGGTATTGGCGCCCAGGGTTGTCAATCCCCCATGAGCCAGCAGAATGGCCTGAAATAACAGGACAATCACCCCTAAAATGCTGACTGCTGCCGGTCCAAAGAGAATCGCTCCCAACCCGGTTCCAGTCATATGGGAACAGCTGCCGGTAACAGATGGTATTTTTAAAGATGATAACACGAAAACATAGGCTCCGGCCATGGCCAGTAAGGTAATGGTTTTAGGATTTTCCTTCAGGGTTTTTTTAATCGACATGTATCCAGCAATTAAAAACGGGATACAGATCACACCCCAGGCCACACTAAATCCAACCGGAAGATACCCTTCCATAATATGCATGGCACTGGCCACCGGGGTAAACCCGAATACTAAGGCGATGGCTGCTGCAATCGCAACAAATCTTTTTTCTCTGGTGTTTAAACTTGTGTTCATAGTTCCTCCTCTTTTTTTCTTTTGTTTTAACTATATATTAAGGGTTTGCAAAAATTCTAGAGCGCTCTTTTCAAATCCTGCAAAACCTGCTTAATCTCTATTACCAAATCATCTATTTCAATAATCAAAATCACCGTCAATAACGGATTAGCTCTGATTAAACTCATTTTCCAGTAGTTTTTTTAAGGCTTGGGGACTGGTGGGATAAGCATCTGCATCTTTGATCATTTTTTTCTCCACCAGCATCTCATAGACATCCAGCATCGCTGGCCGTTTGAGATTGGCCTGCTCAAGAACCTCCTGGTTTTTAAAAATTTCCAGTGGCGTGCCATCGGCAATGATCTTTCCCTGGTCAAAGACAATCGCCCGCTCGGCCCAGCGGTAGGCAAAATCCACATCATGGGTGGAAATCAGCATCGTCTTGCCTTCTTGCCCCAGCTTGACCAGCACCTCTT